>OFFF01000168.1_pt1 | contig 51813 bp, 42 predicted proteins | sample 1521301 | NCBI WGS metagenome assembly OFFF01 (sample SAMEA3504101, study PRJEB24116) | mouse gut metagenome | biome: mouse gut; feature: mouse-associated habitat; material: faeces | place: Denmark | collected 2011
CCGCGGCGGCGGACACGGAGGATTACATAAAGCAGGGCTGCATCAGCATGACGGGAGTATTCCTGGACACGGTGGTGGTCTGCACCATCACGGGGCTGGCCTTTGCGGCATCGGGCGTGCTGGGTACCACGGACGCAGGCGGAAAACCATTGACCGGCACGGCGCTGACGCTGGCGGCTTTCCGGACGGCCCTGGGGGACTGGGGCGGGAGCTTCATCAGCGTCTGCATCGCCCTGTTCGCCTTCGCCACGGTGATTGGCTGGGCCTATCAGGGGGAGAAGGCCTTTGAGTTCCTGCTAGGGGGCAGGACGAAGTACAATCTGTGGTACCGATTCGCCTATGGGCTGACGGCTTTTCTGGGGTGCATCTGTTCTCTGGAGACAGTGTGGAACTTCTCGGATATCTGCAATGCGCTGATGGCGGTGCCGAACCTGATCTGCGTGCTGGCCCTTTCGGGGAGAGCTTGCCGGGAGATACGGGATTACCCGGTGCCCGGGGCTGGGCGGAAGCCGGGGAACCCGCGGTAGATTCCTGATTATCTGATTGTATGTCATGAAAATCGTTGGAAAAAGTTGCGGTTTGCCAAAAAAGTCTTTTAAAAAAGTTGTGGTTTTCCGAAAAAGTTGTTCGAAAAACTTGCTGTTTGCCCAAACAAGTCGTTGGAAAAAGTTGTGGTTTGACGAAACAAGTCGTTGGAAAAAGTTGCGGTTTTCCGTAAAAAGTCCCTTGAAAAAGTTTCCCGTTTCGTGTATGCTTTATTCCAGGTTAGGTTTCGGAGGGTAAAGCATTATGTTGAAAAGGAAAATGGAGCAAATCCTGGATAACTGGAAGAAAACAGCTAATCATAAACCATTGATTGTCAAAGGATGCAGACAGTGCGGGAAGACTTATTCTGTGGTGGACTTTCTGTTAAGAGAGACCTGAAAAAGAGCACTGGCCAGATGCTTCTAAGAGCACCTGGCCAGTTCGTAATAAAGCCCTTTCTTCGCCATCAGTTCCTCATGGGTCCCCTCTTCGGCAATCCCCTGATTGCCGGTGTAGAGGATGCGGTCAGCATTCCGGATGGTGGACAGGCGGTGGGCCACGATGAAAGCGGTCTTCCCTTTCCGCATCACATCCAGCGCTTTCTGGATCAGCAGTTCCGTCTCCGTGTCGATGGCGCTGGTGGCTTCGTCCAGAATCACGATGGACGGATTCTTCAGCACAATCCTGGCAAAGCTGATCAGCTGCCGCTCACCGGCGGACAGGCCGCCGCCCCGTTCCTCCAGCATATGGTCATATCCGCCGTTCAGCCGCTGGATGAATTTATCCGCGAATATCATCCGGGCGGCTTCCTTGCACTCCTCATCGGTGGCGTCCCATCTTCCGTACCGGATATTGTCCAGAATGGTCCCCTTGAAAATTCAATCATATCACAAATGCAGGACGGGTCAATCGGGCAGTCAAACATGGTTTTTGATATAGCCCGTTTGGATTCCGTCCTCTCTTCATTGTACAATGCGTTTTTTCCAGGGAGCTTATGATTCTTTTGTCGTCGCCTGTTTACAGGGGCTTTTTCCTATGTTACAATAAATTAGGAATTGTCGGAAAATAACTGATGCAACTTGTTTAGGAGAAAGCCCAGAAATACAACGAAAACGGCTATAAACTCGCATCAGTTATTTGTAGACAATTCCTTATACAGTTAAAATTTCCGGGTAACCTGACTACATGATGCCAGCCATATATGTTTAGCCAATGCAGTATGGTGAGTTCTGGCGTTATGTAGTATAACTCCCTTTTCGGAATTGTGTACCCGCTGAAATTGGGTTAATAAATATACATTGCATGGAGAAATTAGGAAGAATGGGCAAAACAGTGACAGATTCGAATGAAGCGTTTATTGACAGTTTGAAGATTGAGGATGTGCCGTGGGGCAGACTGACCACCGCATACGGGCGGGCAGGGGATCTTCCGGAATATCTTGCCATACTTGGCGGGATGGAGGATCGCGAAGAGATGGAAGATGCTTTCGGGGAGATTGCAGACTGCATCGAGCATCAGGGGACATTGTGGCATTCCACACCGTTTGCGCTGATTTTCCTTGTGCGCATTTACCGGGAGGCGGAAAAGCGGGAGGGATGCGATGATGCCGACTGGCTTGTGGAGGAGCTGGAGGACTTGTTTTTCCTGATTGCCACATGCTTCCACGACTATCAGGAGCTGGCGGAAGACGAACCCCTGCCCCTGTTTGCGGACATGCTCAGGGAAGAATATCTCTGGCCGGAAGATTTCAGCGAGGAAGAGGAAGAGACCCTCTGGGCAGAAGGCCCCTATGAGGGGGATTTATTTGCAAGCATCTATCATTACTCTTATGAACTGGTGAAAGAATTTGATCAGTAGGACGATGAGATGGCCTGATCAAGGGAACAAAGATACTACAAAAAGAAAGTGATTAGTAGGACGATGAGATGGGCTTGATTAAGGGAATAAAGACACTACAAAAAGAAAGTGATTAGCAGGACGATGAGATGGCCTGATCGAGGGAACGAAGACACTACAAAAAGAAAGGTTGGATGATCAGAGATGGAACAATTTTTCGCAGATTTACAGCCCACCATTGAGAACGCGGTACGGCACGCGATGGAGAAGATTCATCGGGAAATCGGGAAGGAGCACATCTACAGTGCGGCCTTGGTCACCGACAGTGATTGCATTACCCTTTTCCTGGCAGTGAACACCGAGGAGGCCCTGGCAAGGCGGGACGAATCGGATCGAACGCCGGAGTATCTGGCGGAGTTGCGGAAGTACTGGCCCGAGGAACTGGTGAGCCGGGTGGCGGACGGCTCTTTCAGCCTGAACCGCTATATTCCCGACGAGTGGGGCTATTCAGATGGGACTGACAGTGAACTCAATCAGGTGAGCCGGCAGCTCTACGACCAGGAAGACTATGGGGAGATTTATCCTCGATATTCCGAATATTGGAAGTCCTGAATTCGAAATCACAAAGCTGATAGAAGAGTATTTGGGTAGGCAAAATCGATTTGATTTAACGGTAGAAGAATTTGAAACCATGCTTAACGCTTATTTTGTAATCGACAAAAAAGAAATAGTGGGACCGATGATACAGTATTTTTTGGTTTCTAAAAAGTAATGGACAGAGTCGGATGTATGCGAAAGGGGGCAGGACTATGGGCAGGCCTATTTCCATTGGGGCACAGAGTTTTGAATTTATTCGGAAAAACGAGTGTTTCTTTGTGGACAAAACAGATTTTATAAAAGAGTGGTGGGAGAATACGGACGCAGTCACATTGATTACCCGTCCCCGCCGTTTTGGAAAGACATTGAACCTGGACATGATGAACTGCTTTTTTTCCAGGACATACGAGGGACGGAGCGAACTGTTTGAGGGGCTGTCCATCTGGAAGGATGAGAAGTACCGAAAGCTCCAGGGAAGCTTTCCTGTCATTTTCCTGAGCTTTGCGGATATTAAGGGGCAGACCTTTGAGAAAACGAAACAGATGATTAAGTACTTACTTGAGAGATTGTACAGGGAGCATAATTATGTAAGGGACGGAAAGGGCATGGATGAAAAGGAGATGGAATTTTTCGATTCTGTTTCGTCCAGAATGCCGGATGATGTGGCTGTATTGGCGCTGAAATATCTGTCGGATTATATGGAACGTTATTATGGTCAGAAGGTCTTAATTTTCCTGGATGAATATGACACGCCGCTGCAGGAAGCCTATGTATATGGGTACTGGGAGGAATTGGTTGGTTTTATCAGGCAGATGTTCAACTCCGCTTTTAAGACCAATCCAAGTATGGAGCGGGCGATGATGACAGGCATCACCCGGGTAAGCAAAGAATCCATTTTTTCGGATTTGAATAATCTTACAGTAGTGACGACGACATCCGAGAAATACTGCACCCAGTTTGGATTTACAGAGGACGAGGTGTTCCAGGCGCTGGATCAGATGGGGATGTCGGAGCGTAAGGCGGATGTGAAGCAATGGTACGATGGCTTTACCTTTGGCAGTCAGCGGGATGTGTATAATCCATGGTCTATTACCAATTTTCTGGAGGAAAAAGAACTAAAGCCTTATTGGGCGAATTCCAGCTCCAACCGTCTGGTCAATCTGCTAATCCGGGAGGGGAACGCCCAGACCAAGACAATTATGGAGGATTTGATGAAGGGCGGTGTCCTGGAGACGGAGATTGACGAGGAAATTATTTTTGACCAGCTCCAGCGGAAATATGGGGCTGTCTGGAGCATGCTTTTGGCCAGCGGGTATCTGAAGGTAGTGGATCGAAAGTTTTCACAGGAGACAGGGGCATTCACCTACCATCTGGAATTGACTAACCGGGAAGTATATATGATGTTCCGAAATATGATCCGTGATTGGTTCAGCGGGGAGGACGTGCCATACAACGGGTTTATCAAGGCGCTGCTTCTGGGGGATGTGAAGGCTATGAATCGTTTTATGAATAAGGTGGCCCTTGCCACATTCAGCTTTTTTGACACTGGCAGAAAACCATCGGAAGAAACAGAACCGGAGCGGTTCTATCATGGTTTTGTCTTAGGCTTGATGGTGGAACTGGCGGGAAGGTACCGCATCACCTCCAACCGGGAGAGCGGGTTCGGGCGCTATGATGTGATGCTGGAGCCCTGCAAAAAGGAGGATCCGGCCTTTGTGGTGGAATTCAAGGTGAGAGACCCGGAAGATGAGAAGACTTTGGCGGATACCGTGTCGGCTGCACTAGAGCAGATTGAAGAGAAAGCATATGATATGGAGCTGTTATCCAGGGGGATTTCCCAGGAGCGGATCCGGCATTACGGATTTGCTTTTGAGGGGAAGACGGTGCTGATTGGCTGAGCAGTGAGGATGTAAGGTTTAAATGGCGCCATGCCAGGACAGAAGGCGAAACTGTCGGGCATGGCTGTCCTCATAGGGAATCTGATGGCTCTTCAGCCAGTCCGCGGCCTTTTTGCTGTAAACTATGAATTTTATAGTATATGGCATGATCAGCATTTTATTTCGTAACTGAATTTGAACATTATGCCGCCTGTATGGCCGAAGGATTCGTTATTGAATATGAAAAATGGTATTATGATTTCGGATGGAAATCCGTATTTGGGGAGGAAGATATCATGGAATTTGATGAAGATTTAGAACAATTTATTTTTGAGTTCAATGGACTGATTTTTGCCTGGGATGAAGAGCCTGGAGAAAATTATTTGGAACAGGTCAAAACATTATCTGAAAAATACAATGCACATCTAAATTTTATTGTAGAATTTATGATGCCTTATATTACGAAAGTGTTTGGTACGTTCAGTTTTGATGAGATCAAAGAAAAATTGGGCAAGCCTGTTATTGACTACGAGAATGGCCGGGTAAATTACTTTGAGCAATCATTTGATGATACACATATTTTTACATTTGAATTTTCGGATGATGAATTTGAGGATCTGCAGTATTTTTCAATAGATGGTTGAAGGGAAATGCCCATAGTGGAGAGGAATAGTAATATGAGTGAAGAACTGCAGAAACAATATTATCTGATTAGATTTAAGGTTTTGCAGGAAACGTGTTATGCTATTTGGTATACAGATGATATTGACGGGTTTCTGCTTGATAAAGACGGCATGTTAAGATCTTTTCCGACCAAAGAGGAAACGATGGCGTTTGCGCGGGAGGAGGGATTGCTGATCAATACGAAAGAAGATGAATTTCTTTTATCCTCAGCAATCCTTAGGAAAAAGAACATCGGAAAAATAAATTGCAGTCTTTTTCTGAATTACTGGAATCTGTTTTCAGATATAGCACATTCAATGAACTGTAGATTTATCGGCGATAGCAGGGAAGAGCATATTCGGCATATTTATGAAAAGCTGTTTTATGGATGCAATATACTGCTAAAGGAAAATGAGGAACCTTATAGACCCAAATGGAGCAAGAAGGAAAAATGTCTGATTGCCAGTGTGATGAAAAATGGGTTTAAGATTTTATCGAAAGGTCTGCACAAGAGCTGATATCTCTTTTCCCTGTCCGTCAGGTTGTTATAGGAGTCAAGGAATGACATGACAGAACCTCCATTGGTTAGTAGCTCTATTATACCAGAAAAACGGCAGAATGTCCTGTTTTTGCAGCGATATATTCGGTTGTCATATATACTGCTTAACGATTTCACTTGCCGTGAAATCAGACTGCATAACGCTGACCGGTTCAATCGCATGATTGCATTAGGCAGTATTCAGCGTTATGCAGTATAATATATTAAAATCCGTCATAGCGCTCCTGCTCGGAGCTCAGGAAGAAGTGCCGGCTGGCGGAACGTATCGCGGGCTGCGTGGACTTAGAGGGAAGAGAGGTGGAGAGGCCCGGGAACCGGATCGGCCGGTTTGAAGTCAGGACGCTTTTGTGCGGACGGAGCGCTCCCGTTCGTCAGGCATAGACCGGCGTGCCGGCCCGCCGCAAAGGGAGCGCCCTATTTCCCTGCCAATATTCTTAATAATATGCCCAAAGTAAGGATAGCTGCCCCATAAGGCTCATGACGAACAGCACAAGGGTAATGACCATGGCCACGATGCTCAGAACCTTGCCCGCCAATGCCTGTCCCGCCTTGCTGGAACCGGCTCCCATCCTCGCCCTGGAGAAACCCAGGCAGGCCAACAGGACACAGAAAATGGGAGACCAGCACATTACCATGGCGAGAATGCCGAAAATCAATGCCTGGGTGGCCTCTTTGGAATTGTCTACAATCTGTACGGGAACCACATGGGGCATGCCCGTCTGCGGCCCCATGCCGTCCTGGGGAGGCAGGGACTGCTGCAGCACGGTCATAAGCTGTAATAAGTTATTCTTGTAAGGCTTCTTCTGCAGGGTTCCCACAAAGCCTTCCAGTCCCCACTCGCCGCCGAAGGTTCCCTTCAGCCAGGCCTCCAGGTGGAACCTCCCGTTGACATAGGACCACTTCAGATACTTGTATCCCTCCATCATGGCGTCGCCCGCCCGGTACGCAGGTTCACCCTTCCAGTCTGACATAGTGAAACCGTTTTTCTGTAGATAATCGTTCATGATAAAAGCAACGAAATCTTCCGGTTGATTCAAATAGAAATCCTGAATGTATCTTGCCATTTCATCCCCTCCTCGCAGCCCTGCCTTCCTGTATCGGCTGCATGAATATTTTTATATATCATACCATATGCAGCGGGTGATTACAAGACGGGCAGGGGCTTTACTTTAGACACACTGTCGGGATTTTAACAAAATATTGCAACAACATGAGCTTTTATGATATACTGACAGTAATTGCCGCACATGGGAAGCAGGACGGATGTCCGGCTTTCTCCATGCTTTTGTGTGGCTTTTTGTGCGTCTCCGGAAAGGGGCGCCTGACGGGCGGCTCCGGCCGCTGCGGAGGCGCTCATGGAAACGGACAGGAGAGGGGAGGTGTGAAGATGGCCGGTGGATAGAACGGACGGGATTTGGGCCGGAGGGACGATTCCGGCTTGGTGTTGGAGTTTTTAAGCCAATGACGGCAGAAAGCCCGGGGCGATTCGTGGGAAGATGCACGGGGAACCTGTGGAACCCGATGCGGACAAGGGCAGAGGGGCCGGGGATGAAATCATAGAGAGACGGGGTGCGTGAAGATGGACGGGAATCATTCTAAAGCGATACGAAAAAGCAAACGGATCGGGCGCAAGGTGGGGAACCTGGTGGCGCTGATGCTGGGGGTGAGCATAACCGTGGTGGTGATGCTCTGTGTATGGATGTTCTACAGGCTTACCATGTCCATGATGGAGGATGTGTGCGTAAGCGGAACCAATGTGCTGGCCTATGAACTGGCAAATTACCAGGGGCCGGAGGACAAGACGGCGCTTTTGGACGCCCTCAGCGGGCAGATGGGCTGCGAATTCACCATATTCCATGGAGACGAGAGGGCCTACACCACGATTCAGCAGGACGGGCAGCGGGCGGTGGGCACCAGGCTTTCCGACGAGCTTTCCGAGATCGTGCTGGAACAGGGGCAGTCTTATGTAGGCCGGGCATCCATCCTGGGGGAGGACCATCTGTGCTCCTATGTCCCTACAAAGGACAGTGAGGGCAGGACAGACGGTTTGATATTTGCCGGCATTTCCATGGCGGATGTGAACAGACAGGTGACGTTCACGGTATATTTGTCCTGTATTATCGGAATCGCACTCATCATGGCGGGGATCCTGGTGGTGGGCGCTTATCTCAAGCAGACGGTCTCTAAGCCCCTGCACCGCCTGACCATACTGGCGGAATCGCTGGAACAGGGGAAACTGGGGCTCGGGACGGGCCAGGATGGGCAGGCCGGCGTCTATTCCAACGATGAGATCGGCGTACTGGCGAAGAGCTTCGACCAGACCATCGGCCGCCTGCGCAATTACATAGGGGAGATTTCCCATATGCTGGAAGCGATTGCGGAGGGGAATCTGACGGCTCAGATCAGCCAGGAGTATGTGGGGGATTTCGCCGCCATACGCTCCTCCCTCAACGATATCCTGGAGAAGCTTGACAAGACCATAAGCCAGATCGTGGTGAGCTCCGAGTGCGTATCCGGCGGGGCGGCCCAGATGTCCGCGGCGGCTCAGGGGCTGAGCCAGGGGGCCGTGGAACAGACCGGCGCCGTGGAAGGACTGGAGAGCACCATGGAGGAAGTGGCGGGCCGGATCAGGCAGACCGCGGACAATGCGGGCCAGGCCCAGGAGCAGGCAGATGAGGTGGGCAGGCAGCTGACAGAGAGCAATCAGAAGATGCAGGAAATGATGGCCGCTATGGAGAAAATCAACAGCAGCTCCAGCGAGATTGGAAAAATCATAAAGGCCATTGAGGATATCGCATTCCAGACCAATATCCTGGCCCTGAACGCCTCCGTGGAGGCAGCGCGGGCCGGAGAGGCGGGCAAGGGATTTGCCGTGGTGTCCGGGGAGGTCAGGAGCCTTGCGGGCAAGACGGCGGAAGCATCCAAATCCACCGCGGCCCTGATCGAACACTCGATTGCCGCGGTGGAAGAAGGGGCCCTGATTGCGGACGCCACGGCCCGGCAGCTGGAAGGCGCGGTTGCCCAGGCCCAGGAAATCGTAGGCACCATCAATGACATCGCCGACGATGCCAGGACCCAGGCGGAGGCCATGGAACAGATACAGAGCCAGATCGGCCAGATTGCCAGCGTGGCCCAGACCAATTCCGCCACCGCCCAGGAGAGCTCTGCCACCAGTGAGGAGCTCAGCGACCAGGCAGGCCTGCTGAGGCAGTTGGTGCAGACCTTCCGTCTGCGCAGAGAGCAGTGAGCGGGAGCCGGCGCGGGGGGATGAAACCGTAGGGAAACAGGTTACCTGTTCTCAGATAAAGGAGATAGCGATGGAACAAAACACGGTAAAGTGGAGGGAAGGCGGGAAGAGCGCTCCATGGAAGAAGGACATTTCAAGGAAATTCATGTATCTCAAGCCCGCAGACATCAAACCGGAAGGGTGGCTGAGGCGGCAGCTGGAGCTCCAGGCCCAGGGGCTGGCAGGGCATCTGGACCTGATCTGGCCGGACGTGCGGGACAGCAGATGGATCGGCGGCGACAGGGAGGGCTGGGAGCGGGTGCCCTACTGGCTGGACGGCTTCATCCCCCTGGCGTGGCTTTTGGAGGACCGGGGGCTGCAGAAACGGGCGGAGCGCTACATAGACGCGATTCTCTCCGGGCAGCAGGAGGACGGCTGGATCTGTCCCTGCGGCATGGAGGAGCGGGAGCATTACGATGTGTGGGCGGCGTTCCTGATCTGCAAGGTGCTGGTGGTGTACCAGGAGTGCAGCGGGGAGGAGGAAGGAGGGCATTCCGTCGAAGATGCTGTCTACAGGGCGCTGAAGCAGCTGCTGAACCATATCAGCGCCAGGACCCTCTTCGGCTGGGGCGCGGCCAGGTGGTTCGAGTGCCTGATTCCTCTGCTCTGGCTCCGGGAGAGGCGGCCCGAGCCCTGGATGGATGAGCTGGCCTATGTGCTGGAGGGCTGCGGCATCGACTATGAGAGGCTGTACGCCAGGCTCTCCTTCGACAGGCCCGGCGCGAAGCGCTACTGGACTTATCTGAACCATGTGGTGAACGTGGCCATGGCCCTGAAGTCCAGGGCGGAGATGAGCCTGCTCACCGGGGAGGACCCGGACGCCTTCGCCCTGGATTTCTACGAAAAGCTGCAGAAGAGGCACGGCATGGCCATAGGGCATTTCACAGGGGACGAATGCCTCTCCGGCACCAGCCCCCTGCAGGGCAGCGAGTGCTGCGGCGTGGTGGAGGCCATGTACTCCTACGAGGAGCTGCTGTCCATCGGCGGCAACCCCTTCTGGGGGGACCTCCTGGAGCAGACGGCCTTCAACGGTCTGGCGGCCACGGTGAGCGCGGACATGTGGAGCCATCAGTATGTGCAGATGACGAACCAGGTGGAGTGCACCAGGATGCCCCAGGGGAAGATGCCTTTCAATTCCAACAATGAGGAGGCCCATACCTTCGGCCTGGAGCCCCATTTCGGGTGCTGCACCGCCAACTTCGGCCAGGGCTGGCCCAAATTCGCCCTCTCCACGGTGATGCGGACGGAAAAAGGGCTGGCTGTGACGGTCCTTGCCCCCGTCAGGGTACAGACCCGGGTGGCCGGCAGGGAGGTGTGTTTGACGGTGGATACAGAGTATCCCTTCCGGGACAGCTTACGGATCCGCGTCATGCCGGAGGAACCTCTGGAATTCGAGCTCTCCGTGCGGATACCGGGGTTCGCCCGGGCGGCGCAGATTCGGGTGGGGCAGGAGACGCGGGACACCGTGCCCGGCAGCTTCTATATGATAAAGAGATGCTGGAAAAAGGAAGATGAGGTTGTGGTCGAATTTCGGTTCCAGGAGGAGTTCGCGGAGCGGCCCAGCGGCATGTGGGCCCTGCGCAGGGGGCCTCTGTTCTATGCCATGCCCATAGAGGCGGAGCATGAGCGGATAGAGTATGAGAGGGACGGGGTGGAGCGGAAGTTCCCCTACTGCGACTACGCCGTCAGGCCAAAGTCGGACTGGGCTTACGGCTTCGGGGCGGGGCCTGTGCGGGAGGTGCAGGCCGAGATGCCCGGGATGCCCTTCGACCGGGAGAAGCCCCCTGTGATGCTGGAGACGGAGATGGTGCCCCTGGACTGGAAGAAGGAGGACGGGATGTGCAGGGAGCGGCCGGAATCCGTGGAGCCCTTGGGGGTGCCGGTGAAGAAGCGCCTCTACCCATACGGCTGCACTACCCTGCGGATGGCGGAGATGCCCAGGGTTGAGGCGCCGAAGCGAGTGTAGTAAAAGAAACAGATTGAAACGCGTCCGATGAATCAGGAAGAAGTCTATGTGCCAGCGTCCGGAGAGCCTTTCCGGCGCTGGCACATCCGTGTATTTTCTGGCAAAATCCCCCCGCTTAATATTCTCTAAAGATTTGTTAAAGATATAGGAAAACGTATTGAGCCGGAATCAGAATTTTGATATATTCTTATATGGACTTAATAGGAAAGTGAGAACGGGGGTACTAAAGGTGCGAAAAATGTTGAATTCCCTGATTCCGTCATATGGACGGATTCCGCTGATCGTGGCTGTGGCCTGGAACATGACGGTGTACTTCGGGTCCAGAGTGTTCACCAGCGATTGGTTCCATCATGACATCGAGGGAGAGCTGGACGGTCTGATACCCTTTGTGCCCTGGACGGCGGCAATCTACCTGGGGTGCTATCTGTTCTGGATCGTGAACTACATCCTGATCGCCAGACAGGAGAAACGACATGTGTGTCAGTTCTTCGCGGCGGACTTCCTGTCCAGGGCCGTGTGCCTGGCCTTCTACCTGTTCTACCCTACCACCAACACCAGGCCCGCGGTGGCGCCGGAGGGTTTCTGGAACCAGGTGATGATCGGCCTGTACGCCACGGACGCGGCGGACAATCTGTTCCCGTCCATCCATTGTCTGGTGAGCTGGTTCTGCTACATCGGGCTGCGGGGGAAGGAGAGCATTCCGAAATGGTATAGAGGGCTGTCCTGCCTGATGGCGCTCCTGGTCTGCATCTCCACGCTGACCACCAAGCAGCATGTGATACCGGATGTGATAGGCGGCGTCCTCCTGGCGGAGATCTGCCTCTTCATCGGGAAGAGACAAAGGATATGGGGGACTTATGAGAGGATCTTGAACAGAATCAACAGAGCGCTTCATCTGGGAGGAAGAGATACGTGGGGGCATGGAAAAAAGGTATTCCAGTGAAAAAAAGCATTCCGGTGAAAAAAATAATATGGAATACCCTTTTTCTGGCCGCGGTCTTCGGGCTCACCATCTACGGCGTCTTCCACGGGGAGGATCTGGAAGCCATGACGGGTGCCATCCGGGAAGCGGACATGCGCTGGCTGATTCCCGGACTGGCGCTGGTACTGGTCTTCATCTGGGGAGAGTCCATCATCCTCTGGCATATGCTGGCCTCCTTCGGCATCCGACTGAGGAAGCGGATCTGTTTCCTGTTCTCCTCGGCGGGGTTCTTTTTCAGTTGCATCACGCCCTCTGCCAGTGGCGGCCAGCCCGCCCAGGTCTATTTCATGAAAAAGGAGAAGATACCCATCCCGGTGGCTGCGGTGATACTGATGGTGGTGACCATCACCTACAAGCTGGTGCTGGTGGTGATCGGGGCTGGCGTGGTGTGCTTCGGCCGGGGCTTCATGCACCGCTATCTGGAGGAGATCCTCCCGGTATTCTACCTGGGGCTGTCGCTGAACGTGTTCTGTGTGGCCTTCATGACGCTGCTGGTGTTCTGCCCGTCCCTGACGGAGTTCTTCCTGTGCAAAGGCCTGGCTTTGCTGGAGCGGCTGCGGTTCGTGAGGCATAAGGAAGAGCGGGGCAGGAAACTGGGGAAATCCATGGAGGTGTACGGGGAGACGGCGCTGTACCTGAAGCGGAACGTGGGCCTGATCTTCCGGGTGATTCTGATCACCTTTGTGCAGCGGATGGCCCTGTTCTTCGTGACATGGACAGTGTACCAGGCTTTCGGGATGTCCGGCACGCCCCTGTGGGATGTGGTGTTACTGCAGGCGGTGATATCCGTCTCCGTGGATATGCTGCCCCTTCCGGGAGGCATGGGGATCAGCGAGGCGCTGTTCATGACCATCTTCGCGCCGGTGTTCGGAACGGTGCTGCTGCCGGCCATGATCCTGTCCAGGGGGATGGGGTATTACGGGGAGCTTCTGGTCAGTGCGGTCTTCACCATCGTGGCCCAGTTGTACTACATGCTCCGGCGGGAGCGGCAGACTTGAGGATTCCGGCGGCAAAAGCTAATAGATTGGACAGATTCTGCCGATATATACTTTGTACTATTTTACCTTGGGGGCCATGCCGTCGGGCGGGCCTGAGCGTATGGATTACAGGAGGATATTTCGGGAGTCGGGGAGAAATGTGAGGAGGGTTTCCTGTGATAGGATTTTATGATTATACGGTGATACTGACATATATCAGCTTCATATCCGCGGTGGCGGGCATTTTCTGCGCCAGCTCCAGGCAGCTGCAGTGGGCGATTTTCTTCCTGGCCTTTTCCGGTCTCTGCGACATGTTCGACGGGAAGATTGCCAGGACCAAGAAGAACCGGACGGAGGACGAGGAGAGCTTCGGAATCCAGATAGATTCTCTGTGTGATATCGTCTGCTTCGGGGTGCTGCCCATCGTGATCTGCTACAAGCTTGGGATGGACCACATCTACGGCATGGCCATCCTGGCGCTGTACGGGCTGGCAGGGCTGATACGGCTGGGGTATTTCAATGTGATGGAGGCCAAGCGCCAGAGGGAAGAAGGGGGGGCGCGTAAGTATTATCAGGGGCTGCCCATCACCTCCATGGCGATTGCGCTGCCGCTGCTGTTCGTGGTATCACCGCTGTTCCCCACCCACGGGGCTTTCATCGCAGTGCTGCATATCGTGGTGGCGCTGGTGGGGTTCCTGTTCATTTTGAATTTCCGGCTCCGGAAGCCTAACGTGAAGCAGGTGCTGCTGATCGTGGCGGCGGTGGCGCTGGCGGTGGTGGTGATCCTCTTCGCATGGCATAGCTGGAGGAATCTGCTGAAGGGGCACATATGAGGTTACGGCAGGCATAGGGGCCTGGAAGGGGCTGCGGGCGCAGGGAAAGGAGCGTTTATGGGTTCGGTGGTAGTGGACAGGAAAGGTACGATCGTGGAGGCGGGCTCCCTGCAGGATGCCCTTCTGGAGGGGCTCTATGGCCATGTGCCCGGCAGGGCGCTGGTGAAGCTCCTGGTGTCCCCGGCGGTCTCGAGACTGGCAGGGGCCTTTTTGGATTCCGGGCTCTCAAGGGGGCTGATTCCCCGGTTCATCCGCAGCCATTCCATCGACATGGCGGATTACCGGAAGCAGGCATATGCCTCCTACAATGAGTTCTTTACCAGGAGGCTGGCCCCGGGGGCGCGGAGGTTGGACCCCTGCCCGGAGGCTCTGGTGAGCCCCTGTGACGGCAGGCTCACGGTCTATCCCGTAGACAATCAGTGTGAATTTACAATCAAACACACACGGTATACGGTATATAGCCTTCTGCGGGACTATCGGCTGGCCGCGAGGTATGCCGGGGGATATGTGTGGGTGTTCCGGCTGTGCGTGGAGGACTACCACCGGTATATCTATGTGGACAACGGCAGGGTATCAGAGCCCGTGCGGATTCCCGGGGTGCTGCACACGGTGAATCCGGTGGCCAACGACCGTTTCCCCATCTACAAGGAGAACACCAGGGAATACTGCACCATCCGTTCGGAGCATTTCGGCGAGATGCTCCAGATGGAGGTGGGCGCGCTGCTGGTGGGGGAGATCAGGAACCATGCCAGGGGCGAGCGGGTGCGCAGGGGCTGGGAGAAGGGGCGCTTCGCCTTCGGCGGCTCCACGGTGATCCTCATGACCGAAAAAGGCGCGGCCCTGCCGGAGGCGGATATCCTGGAGAACTCCCGCTATGGGCTGGAGACCAGGGTGCGCCTGGGGGAGCGGGTGGGGGGAAGGCCCCGGGGATGATCCGGACTTAGGAACCGCACCGTTCCAAAGCGGCCCCAATCAGACGGTCTGTATGATCGGCCATGAAGAGAGGGACATTCAGCACGTCCCCGTCCAGTCTCAGGTTGTCCAGAGAGAAGCGAATCCGCAATTTTACTTTATCGGAAAACAGTTCCTTGAACTTTTTCAGGCTTTTGCTGGTCGTATTGGCTTCGGATTTGACCTCCACAGGGAAGATATCATTGTTCCGCTGAATCAGGAAATCCACCTCATAGGGCGGATTGCTCTGGCTCCAGTATCTGGGGGCGGCTTCAAACTGGGCGATTAATGCCTGAAGGACGTAATTTTCTGTCAGGGCCCCTTTGAATTCGGTGAACAGCCGGTTCCCTTCGCCGAAAGCGGTGGGGGCCAGCATTGCCAGGCGGCGTAGCAGGCCTACGTCTGCGAGATAGATTTTGAAGGCGGACAGGTCGTCATAGGTGCAGGCGGGGAGCCCCGGGGCGCTGCTCCGGTAGACCTTGTGCACCAGCCTGGCGTCCACAAGCCACTGCAGCGCATCTTCGTATTCTCTGGCCCTGGCGCCTTCTTTCACGACTTTATAGAGAAATTTCTTGTTCTCCCTGGCGAGCTGGGAGGGGACAGACTTCCAGACCATGGAGATTTTCGGGAACTGGGTCACGTCGGGATGCTTTGCGAAATCCCGTTCGTATGCGCCGATGATGTCGGACAGGGATTCCTGCATGGCATCCACGTCGCGGGCCTGGGTCCACATCAGCACAGGCTCCGGCATGCCTCCGGTCACATAATACATTTTCAGCTTCTCGTACAAAGGGTTGAAAAAGGCATCCGGAAGGGGCTCCGGTGTACGGACGGTATCCAGGAATGCGGCCAGGTTCGCATCCCCGTTGGCCAGGAGGAATTCCGTGAAGGTCATGGGATCGATCTGCATGAAGTTCACCTTGCCCACGGGAAAGGAAGACGGCCTGGCCAACGCGATTCCAAGCAAAGAGCCGGCGCATGCAATGTGGTACTCGGGCGCATTTTCGCAGAAATATTTCAGGGAGTTGATGACCTTGGGGCAGTCCTGTATCTCATCGAAAATGACAAGGGTCTTTTCCGGAAGGATTTTCTGCCCGCTGGCCAGCATCAGGTTCTGGAGGATGCGATTCGCGTCCTTTGTGGTTTCAAAGAACTGTCATATTATATTCCCGCACCGCGGGAAAATCAATCTGAAAAATAGGTGTGAATATATGATTTTATTATCCGAATAGCATTATAAAAGATCCTTGTAAAATCCGCCCTCCCTTAGTATAATGAGATTTCTATTACTTGGCCATTGAAGACAGACAAACGAGGAAAGGTTGGAGGAAAGGTATGGAACATCAAAAAAGGAATTCATTTTCAGGCTCGGTGGGTTTTGTCCTGGCGGCGGCCGGAAGCGCCGTAGGGCTGGGGAATATCTGGAGGTTCCCCTATCTGGCGGCAAAGGACGGGGGAGGGCTGTTTCTGGTCATCTACCTTGTATTGGCGCTGACATTCGGGTTCACGCTTCTCGTCACGGAGGTGGCGATCGGCAGGAAGACCAAGCAGAGCCCGCTGACGGCCTACGCGAAGCTGCGGCCAAAGTGGGGATTCTTGGGCGTGGTGGCCTCCCTGGTGCCGGTGATTATCCTGCCCTATTACTGTGTGATCGGCGGGTGGGTGATCCGGTATTTCCTGGCCTATCTCACGGGGGAGGGTATGCAAGCGGCCCAGGACGGGTATTTTACGGATTTCATTACCAGCCAGTTCTCCCCCATCGTGATGCTGGCGATCTTCCTGGCCGTGGTATCCGTGATCATCATCCTCGGGGTGAACAAGGGGATTGAGAACTTCTCCAAGGTGCTGATGCCGATTCTGATTCTCCTGGTGCTGGGGATCGCTGTCTTTTCCCTGACGATTTCCCATACGGACGCGGACGGCGTCACCAGGACGGGGCTGCAGGGAATGCGGATCTATGTGGTGCCGGATTTGAGCGGCATCACCCTGCAGGGCTTCTTTACCGTGCTCCTGGATGCTATGGGGCAGCTCTTCTTCAGCTTAAGCGTGGCCATGGGAATCATGGTGACCTATGGCTCCTATGTGAAGGACGACGCGAACCTGGTCCGCTCCATCAACCAGATTGAGATCTTCGACACCCTGGTGGCATTCCTGGCCGGCGTTATGATTATCCCGGCTGTATTCACCTTCATGGGCAGGGAGGGGATGGAGGCCTCCGGGCCCAGCCTGATGTTTGTTTCGCTCCCCAGGGTCTTTGCGGCGATGGGCGGGATCGGCCATGTGATCGGATGCCTGTTCTTCGCCATGGTGCTGTTCGCGGCCCTGACCAGCGCGATCTCCGTCATGGAGGCGGTGGTCTCCAGCCTGATGGACAAGTTCCACTGGTCCAGGCTGAAGGCGTCTTTGGTGGAAATGGCGGTGGCCCTGGCCGCGGGGATCGTGGTATGCCTTGGCTACAACATATGGTACTTCGAGCTGAAGCTCCCCAACGGGGCCACGGCCCAGATTCTGGATGTCATGGACTATCTGAGCAACAACCTGTTCATGCCCCTGGTGGCCATCGGAACCTGTGTCCTGGTGGGATGGCTGCTGAAGCCCAAGGCTGTCATCGACGAGGTGGAGAAGACAGGGGACAAGTTTGGCAGACGCAGGCTGTATGTGGTGATGGTGAAGTTCGTGGCGCCAGTGCTGCTGTTGATTCTGTTTTTGAAATCGGTTGGGGTGTTGACGGTGATTTAAACGGAAGCAGGCGGGGACGGCCACGGTGCGCACAGGCTCTGCCCTGCGCAGACAAAAGTAGCAGAGAGCCTGCCGCACAGGCAGCACCTCGATGTCTGCGCATCCTATCCTGGAGCCTGCGCAGACAAAAGCTGCAGAAAGCCGGCTGTTCGGGGGGCTGACTTCTGCAGCTTTGCTGCGCATTAAGCTATATTCAAGACCGCCAGCATTTACAAATATGCCCTGGTAGGCGCATGTAAATGACGGTATTTCGATATGTTTTGCCCGTGTTTTTCGTTTTTGCGCAGTATAAGTCATAATAGTTCCCGCGCTTCTGCCAGGTGGAGCTTCAGCGCCGCGCCAGGAAGAGGGTAAGCTCCTCACCGGAAGAAAGAATCCGGAAGCCGCTGTCTTTTGGGACGGCGGTTCCGCCTGCCGCGCAGAGCGCATATTCCCGTTCCCCATAACGGTAACAGATTCGGTCCTCGCGGCAGCTTGGCTGTGCCGGACAGCCCTTTGCATCGAGGAACAGTTCCCGGATGCCTCTGATTCGGATGCCCTCTTCCGTGAAGATTACCTGTCTGTCCCCCCAGGACACGGTCAGACACCCATCCCCTGCCTTTGCCACGCAGAGGGGCATGCCCTGGAGATCCAGTACAAGCCCCTGGTTTCCCTCCCACAGGAGCGTGTCCACCACGGGCAGGTTCTCATAGGTGGCATCCCAGGTCTCGCAGGGCCTGTCCAGATACCTCTCCGGCGCGTCCTCATCGAAGCAGTACAGGCAGCGCAGGAAGACTTTCCCGTCGCAGCGGAAGAGATTGGCGACGTAATTCTTACAGTCGTAGTAGACGGACTGAATCCGGTCCGTGCCGTCCCAGTCGTCCAGGGCGCTGACGCTGGTGGCAGGCGTGCCGTCGGGATAAGTCTTCCGGAACCATTCTCCCGTCTCCCCCATTTTCCAGACGCACAGGTCGGGCCAGCTCTTCAGCTTCTCGAACTGCATCCGTAGGCCGGGCAGGAGGTCCGGGCCGAAGCTGTTCTCCTGCCCAAGCTGGGCATAGGAGAAGCCCAGGTCTTCATTCTGGAAATAGTTCCGGAAGAACCAGTCCACGGTTTCAGGGTTGGAACCGGATTCCCAGATGGGCTCCAGGGTGCAGCAGCCATGGTAGGGCAGGTATTTTTCGTTTGTCATGTACCGCTCTCCGTCATAATTATGAATCGGGTCAGGGCCCAACAGGCGGAACATGGGCACGTTGACCTGCTGCTCGGCCGATTGGGCCGGGGTGAACATGCTGCGCCTGGAGGGATAGTAGGCCTGGTTGAAATAACCGCCTACAAGTGTGTAGGCATCCGTGTTGGTCTGGTCCCGGCAGATGGCGAAGGCCTTGACCGGATAGTTGTCCGCCAGATAGTTCACGGTATAGCTGTCCAGCAGCCAGCTGGCAACGGTCTTCGGATATTCTCCGAATATTGCCCGGAAGTCTTCCATGGCAATGTCGATCAGCTTCTTTCTTTCCTCCACGGTGTAGGCCATGGAGAAGCCCGGTATCACATGCCAGTCCCAGGGCCAGCCTTCCCGCCCTCTCCAGGGTATGCCGGCCTTTTGGGTCAGGGGCTGCACGATCTCATACCATAATCCCAGCTCCATATGGCTGTCAGCCTCCCTGCGGAACAGCTCCTGATAGCCCGGATCGATCGCCGCGTCATATTGCAGCAGGAAGGTGCTGTCCAGGCCGTATTCCTTCACCAGCGCCACTTCCGCGGCAGTGGTCTCATATAGGATGCGCTCCGAGTCCTCCATCCTGGGGTCGCACTGTCTTACAAAGTTCATGATGTTTATGATCTTCATATGGATACCTCCGTTTCATGAATCCAGTCATTAAAGTTTATTATAGGGGATTGGGATAGAAAGGCAATGTAATATTTTTGCGGATTCATTTTCCCCTATCTGAAAAAAGTACAGGAAATCCAATAAAATTTCGGTTTTTGCCTACCCCTCTTTTCCGGACAGAATAAAAGTACAAGCGCAGGAGATGGAATTCCATGGCTACGCGGAGGCGGAATTCCTATAATAGGACTATGACGATGGGGCTAGCGAAGCGGTTCCTGTCTGAGGCGCACTGGAATTAAGAGGATAGGAGAGCGAGGGGGAATGACAATGCAAAAGGGTCTGTCAGCAGGCAAATCAGCCGGGCCATCCAAAAAAGTGAAGAAGGATTACAGGCTATTGATCTATCTATTGCCCTGTCTGGTATTGGTGATCGCATTCGGGTATGTGCCCATTGCCGGATGGATTCTGGCCTTTCTGGATTACATTCCGGGAATCCCCTTAAAGGAATCTCCTTTCGTGGGGCTGAAATACTTCGAGCTGATTTTATCTGACAGCGCTAATATGCTGCGGGTCATGAAGAATACGGTGACTTTCGCGCTGTTGGGCTACCTGGTGGCGCCGCTGTCCATGCTCTTCGCCATCGCGCTGAATGAGGTCAAGGGGAGCAGGCTGAAGCGGACGATCCAGACAATCACCACTTTCCCCAATTTCATCAGTTGGGTCATCGTGTACGCCCTGGCCTTCCAGTTCTTCTCCTATGACGGGATGGTCTCCAATGCGCTGATGGACTTCAATATAACGGACAAGCCCACCAGCATCCTGGCCAGCAAGAATGCGGTCTATGCGTTCCAGACCTGCATGGGTCTGTGGAAAGGACTTGGGTGGAGCGCAGTCATCTATCTGGCAGCCATCGCGGGCATCGACCAGGAGGAGTTCGAGGCGGCATCCATCGATGGGGCCAGCAGGATGCAGAAGATACGCTATATCACGATTCCGTCCCTGATGCCTACGTTCATCGTGCTGATGCTGATGCAGGTGGGCAGCTTCGTGGGAACGGGGCTTGACCAGTATCTTGTCTTCTACAATGGCATGGTGGCGGACAAGATCGAGACTTTGGATCTGTATGTGTACAGGGCTACGCTCCTGCGCAGCGACTATTCTTACGGCACGGCAATCGGGATGCTGAAATCCCTGATCTCCATCGGGCTGATGTTCGGGATGAACGGCCTGTCGAAGAAGATTCGCGGCAACAGCATCTTTTAGAGGAGGAAAGGCATATGGCCAGGATGAAAAAGAAGAGCTTCAGGGACCGTATCACATTGGGCGACATCATCAATGTCATCGTACTGCTGGCATTTACCTTTCTGTGTTTCTACCCGTTCTGGTACATCTTCATCGGGTCGGTCAGCAATCCGAACATATCGGTGCGCACGCTTACATTCCTGCCCAGGGATGTGACATGGTTCAACTACAGGGAGGTGCTGCGCTCCAAGGGTCTTATGGAGGCCATGACCGTATCCGTGGCCCGCACGGTGCTCGGAACCCTGCTGTCAGTGCTGCTGACATCCTTTATGGCATACCTGTTCACCCTGCGGAAGATGCCTGCCAGAAAGTTCTTCTACCGCCTTGTCATCATCACCATGTATTTGAGCGGCGGTCTGATTCCCACCTTTCTGGTGTTCAAGTCTTATGGGCTCCTGAACTCTTTCTGGGTGTATATCATACCGGGGGCGATATCTGTATATAATATGGTCCTGGTGAAGACTTTTATGGAAAATGGGGTGCCGGAGTCTCTGGGGGAATCCGCCAGCCTGGACGGGGCGGGGCCTATGACGATCTTCTTCAGGATCATGCTGCCGCTCTCCCTGCCGATCCTTGCCACAATCGCGCTGTTCGTGGCTGTGGGGCAGTGGAATTCCTGGTTCGACAATATGATCTACAATACCAGGAACAGCGACCTGGACACCCTGCAGTACCTGCTGTACAAGAAGCTGAACGAAGCCAACAAGATCGCGGAGGCAGCCCGCAGCGGCAGCACGACGATGGTGGGGGAGATGCTGACGAAACAGATGACGCTGACGCCGGACTCTATCCGGATGACGATCACGATGCTGGTGACGCTGCCGATCCTGTGCGTCTATCCTTTCCTGCAGAAATACTTCGTGAAAGGCATCATGGTAGGTGCGGTCAAGGGATAAATCGGGGAAGGTTCCTCCCCTTTTTATAAATGCATGGAGGAAAAGAGAGGAGAAGAAGTATGAAGAGAAAATGGATAAGTCTGTTGCTGACAATGACTATGATGGCAAGCATGCTTACCGGCTGCGGCGGGGACGCTCCTTCTTCGGGGGAATCCCAGAGCGCTGACACCGGAGGCAGCGGGGTGCAGGAATCCGGCGATTCCCAGGGCGGAGAGCAGGAAAGCGGGACTTCCGGCGAAGCGGATGGGGATCTTGTGCCAGTCACCTGGATGATCCTGGGAATGGATTATGAGGAGAGCGATACATGGCCCACGGAAACCTTCAAGGATCTGCAGGAGGCCCTCCGGGAATATGCGGGGGTGGAGCTTACCATGGAGGGATGCGACGCGCAGGAGCTGGATCTGCTGCTGGCCGGATCGGAGCTGCCGGATATCATCACGGTGAACAGGGATTACTGCAACACCCTCCTGACAGGCAAGAAGGTGATGAAGCTGGACGATTATCTGAACCTTGCCCCGAACCTGGAATCCCTGAGCGCCACCAGGATGGCTGCCATGCGCAAGTATTATTCCAATGGGGACGGCGGGCTGTACTTCTGGACGCCGTTCATCGGAAAGGAGCCGGTAGGCTCCGAGGAGTGGAATGGCTTCACCATCCGCTGGGACTGGTATAAGGAGCTGGGCTATCCGGAAGTGAAGGATGAGGATGAGTTCCTGGATGTGGTGAAGCAGATTGTGGACAACCATCCTACTACGGAGAACGGTGATAAAGTATACGGTGTAGCGACCTTCTCGGACGGGAGCCTCTGGGGATGGTGGGCATTCGGATGCTTCTATGGGTTCCACAACCTGTCGGATGCCTATTCCATCCGGATCGCGGACAATGCCAACGAGGTGGTCAACAACTTCACCACCATGGATTCCCCTGTGTGGCATGCCATCGAGTACTATTACAAGGCGAACCAGATGGGCATCTTCGACCCGGACTCCCTGACCATGAAGGGCGAGGATCTGAATGCGAAAGCCACCAACGGACAGCTGGTATCCCCTCTGTGCGGCTGGTACAAAGGTTCCCTCTATGATAATGCCAGAGCCGAGGATCCTGATACCCTGGCAGGCTATATGGTGCTCCCGGTGGAAGGACAGTATAACTGGGACGGCGCGCAGTTCAACATCGGCTGGCAGTTCTATACGGGCGTCAGCGCCGAGACCCCCTATGTGGAGCAGATCATGAAAGTCTTCGACTACATGAACAGCGAAGAGGGAGCCCGCATGGCATATATGGGCAAGGAAGGTCGCGTATGGGAAATGGTGGACGGGGCTCCCGCTATCAAAGAGGAATACATCGACCTGAAGCTGAATGGTGATTCCAAGGAGATAGCCCAGAAGACGAACTCCATGGCTGCCCATATGATCGGCCTGTCCCACAGCGCGGTGCTGTCCGACGGAGGGACGGCGAATCTCTGGAATTCTCCGGAGATCTGGAAGCGTACCTTAAGCCCGCTGCAGCAGGATTTCTGTGAACATTACGGAGTGGAAGTTCCTTCACAGGCAGCGCAGAAGCTGGTGGAAGAGGGCAAGGCATTCGACAAGAGCGCCGGAACCATGGCCCAGGATGTCATCGCGCTGATGCCCGGTATCCCGGCAGACATCAGCAGAATTGATACCAGATGCACGGATATCATGATCAAAGCCATCCCGAATCTGGTGCTGGCTGAGGACCAGGCGGCATTCGACCGGATAAAGGAGGAAACGCTGGCCGAGCTGGAGGCAGCGGATATCCAGACTTCCATCGACTGGTGGAGCGCTCAGGAAAAGGACATCAAGGAATATCTCCAGACCGTGGAGTAAAAAGGTTATACGGAAAGCTGGCTGTCGCAGAGCATACGGATTCGGACAGTCGTGCCCTCACCGGCTCGGGACCATATATAAAGTCCCGAGCCTTTTCCGTATTGGAGCAGGATGCGGCGGTTCACATTGGACAGCCCGATGCCTCCCGCCCGGGATTCTGAGGCGGGCGGCTCTCCCACGCCCTGCTGCAGGCACCGGTTCAGGCATTCGAGCTCATCCTCCCCTATGCCCTGCCCATTGTCCTCCACATAGATATCCAGCCAGGATTCATCCTGACTGGCCCGGATGTGGATGGAGCCGGATTTCCCCGCATCGATCGAGGACTGCAGGCCATGGAGGAAGGAATTCTCCACCAGAGGCTGGAGGATGAATCGGAGGATGGGCCGGGGCAGGAGCGGATCGGGGATATCAAAGGTGCACTGGGTCTTGAGGCCAAAGCGGTAATCCATGATATCAATGAAGTTCCGGACAAAGGTCTGTTCCGTGTCCAGGCTCCAGAAGATGCCCGGCTGGGAGAACACGGGACGGATGATATTGCCCAGGGCGAACAGGGCCTGGCAGACATTTTCCGCCCGGGCCATGGCTGCCATCCAGCGGATGGTGGTGAGGCTGTTGTACAGGAAATGGGGGTTGATCTGGGACTGCAGGGTCTCCATTTCCAGCAGACGTTTTTCCTCGGCATAGTTTTTGTTGGCAGTCACCAGGCTCTGGATATGCTCCATCATATGGTTGAATTGCCCTACAAGGATATTCAGCTCGTCATATTTCTGGGGGGAGAGGCGCTGGCTAAGGTTCCCCTCATTGATGGGCTTCATCTGGGCCGTGATCTCCTGGAAAGGATTCAGGAGCCTGCGCCCTGTCAGGGAGGAGAGGAGCACCGCCAGGAAAATCGCCACCAGGAAGATGGCGCTCACGGTCAGGAGCAGGGGGAGCGAATCCCGCAAAAAGACAGAAAAAGGAATCCTTTCGGTGAGATACCAGTCTGTGCCGGCGAGACGGCCGGTAATCGCCACATCCTGAAAAAGCCAGGAATCCTCGGATGTGCCGGCAGTTTCCGGGACAGAGAGAAGGGGATCGCCCTTCGCGTCGCAGAGGGTGACATAGGCGCCTTCATCCGCATGTTGGGAGGAGAGGAAATTGAAATACTCCGTGGGAATGTTGACGGAAAACACGGAGAAGCGGTGGCTGCTCTTATAATCGGCAATGGGCTGCAGGATAGAGACCACAGTGGAACCAGCCTCTTTCTGCCTGTAACGGGTGAGGAACAGCTCCATTTCCTGATATTGCCCTCCCCATGTGACGCCGGAGGTGGAGGTGATGGATTCCCAATTTTCCGACTGCTGGACAGGCAGGGGGGCATCCTCTGTACGTCCCTGGATCTGCATGTTTTTGCTGACGCAGAGCACAGGGCCGTCTCCGTGGAATACCGTTATGGAATTGATGTAATTACAGGAGGATATGATGATGGACAGCTGGTTCATGACAGACCGCTGCAGCAGGATATCATCTACGTCATAGGAACGCGAGGTGGTGAGATAGCTCCTCATGTCCTTATCCTGCAGGAGCTGAGAGCGCATGTCCGACAGGCTGCCTATGAGATTGTCCATCTGATAGGTCATGTAGGCCAGACGGTCCTCTGCCTCCCGGATGGTCTGTCTGCGGGAAATCGCCAGGAGTATGAAAAAGCCTGATAGCAGGGCTATCATCAGCACTGCCAGATGGATCCACAGGACAGAGACTGTGAAAGAGCGCAGCAGGCTTTTACGGGTTCGGGGGAGCAGAAGGGGGGTTCTTGTCTTCATAGCTTTCTCCAATCCTTTGGTGACACATCTGTCACTTTCTTGAACACCTTTGAGAAATACCCTTCATCGGAGAACCCTGTCCTGCAGGCGATGTCCCAGATTTTATATTCGCCCTGCTCCAGCAGATATTTCGCCTCCTCTATCCGCATATTGGTCAGATACTTCCGGAAGGGAATCTGGATTTCCGCGTGGAAAAGGGAGGAGAAATAGGCCTCGCTGAGCCCCACCTTCTCTGCCACGGAGCGCAGCGACAGGTCAGGGTCGGACAGGTTCTCCCGAATGATTTCCAGCGCGGCCCTGATCTCCGGGCGGTAGTTTGGCAGGAAGGCTATCCCGTCCGTCTGGTCTGAGGCCTGGCGCTTTTGGGCCGACAGAAGCTGGCGGCAACAGGCGGGAAGCCTTGCAAAGTCCCCTGCTCTGTCCGCCAGCAGCGAAAGCCGGATGTTCAGGTAGTCCTGAAGCTCCCCCCGCAGCCTCTCCAGCAGGGCATGGAGGTCTGGGGTATTCCCGGAGCGGGAGATTTCGGGAAAGAAGAACAGGAAGAACCTGCGCTCATCCAGCATAAGGGGCAGGCAGCGGAAACCCGGCGTATATTGATGGCCTGCCAGATCCACCAGGTTCTGGCAGATATGCTCGGAGAGACCGCCGGAGGCCTGGCTGTCGGCCTTGTAGACCTCGGCAATCGTCCCCAGCACTACGGGGAGGGCACTGGAGACGGACAGGTTCAGTTCCTCCAGCGCGCCCTGGGTCTGCCTGCAGAGGGACTCATCTGCCAGATAGGCCTGCATGAGCTGGGAGAAGCGGTTCCCCACAGGAGCCCGGGCAGGTTCGAGCTGCCTGGCCTGCTTGTCCAGCGCCTCCCTGGCCTTCTGGAGGCTGGCCTGTATCTCGGCCTCCGTCATGGTGGCCTTCAGCAGATAGTCCCGCACTCCCAGGGACATCATCTTCTGGAGGGTCTTGAACTCCTCCAGGCAGGTGATGACGATGATATAGGGCTCCAGCCCTGCGTCCCGCACGGATTCAATCAGCTGCTGTCCGCCCATGCCGGGCATCAGGAGGTCGGTGATCAGGACGTCAGGACAGCTTTTTTGGATAGCCCGGAGGGCCTCCGCGCCATTGCCGGCATCACAGACCACCTGCATATTGTATTTTTCCCAGGAGACGCTGTTCTTGATGCCCAGACGCACGAAAAACTCGTCTTCCGCTATGATGACCTGATACATGACCTACCTCTTATCTGAAAACGGGCTGCAATTGTAATGTGTTTTATCTATTATAAACAAATCGGCGGAAAAAAGCAACCGAAGCACTTGCCATTTCCGGGGGGCGGATGATAGAATGGAGGTAGAGACAGGAGGTGCTTGCGGTGGCGGGGAACATGGAAGAGGGGCATTCCTTTGCTGCTGGCATATAAATACTCCTTTTCGATAAGAATTTCCATATCTTGATTCTTACCCAAAAGGAGCCATCTTTTACCTAAGACACAAACTATTTTACACTGCCCCTGCCCCAATTTCATCGCTTTTCCAACAACTTCACAACGGTAGAAAAAACAGCACCGGCGAATGCGTCCACGTCAAACTGGAAGTCCTCTTTCAGGGCATATCCCAGCCGGTTAATCTGGTTTCGCAGCGCCTCCCTGTCTCCGTGCCCGCCGCCACAGCGCAGCGCTGGAATCGCTTCCTCCAGTTTCGTTATATGTACAAATCGCATTTTGATTCCCTCCTCGTTTTTCAGGACATAGCGCCCCATGCTTCTTCGCCTTGAAGTTCTGGGCTGCATAAAATATGCGTTCCGTTTGCAATGGGTCAGATTCTATGCGTGCACCAGCATAAAACCGCGTCCCATGACTTGCCAGGATCTATGACTTGCTGTGTTCCATGACTTGCTGTGTTCCATGACCCACCGGTTCCTATGACTCAACGGTTCCTGTGGCTCACCAGTTCCATGATTTGCCATGCGCGATGGCTTGCCGGTTTCCGCGACCTGACGAATGCCGCAAAATTATATATTTTTATAAGTATATCGGCTCTGGCGCGGTGGCCATGATAGCGGCTGTCACACGTCTGAAATTTTTTTACTGCCGTGTATCTTTTTCACCATTTACAGGATGGCCTTTTTCATCTATCATAGTACATAGATTATCAGAGAGCCCCCGGCAAGGAGGAGGAAAGGACAATGCAGCAACTATATCAGGCCAAAGGACTGCTGAGCAGGGAATTCATCGGGCAGATTACCTATACCTTCTGTCTGCCCTATGCCCTGGAAGAACTGAACATCTGCCTTACTTTTGAAAAACAGCACTACGATTCCCCGGACCAGGTGCCGGTGGAGGAGCTGATGGATTACTGCCGCAGCCACTATGACACCAGGGACTATGAAGGCCTGGGCAGGGAAGAACTGGCTGGACTTTTTTTCAAAGAGACGAAGACGGAAATCCATATATCCGCCATGCTCAACGACTGTTTCATCGGCTGTATCCACAAACAACTGACCTGCCGCCACATGCATTTCGGCACGGATGCCCTTTCCGAAGGCTGCCTGATGCCCGAGATGCCCATGAAAGGCGTGCTGAAGGTGACGGTTCTGGCATTTCAGATTCTCATGGACGATACCCCGTACACCGTGACAGTGACCGGAAAGAAAGCGGGTGAAAAAGAGGAAACGGACAAAGGAGGAGAACTGTCATGACGTTCTTAAGACTGGAGCTTCACAACCACACCACAGAGTCCGACGCTTCCATCACCTGTGCGGAACTGCTGGATTACATGGCGGAGAACAAAGTGGATGGATTCGCGCTCACCGACCACAATACCATCTCCGGACACAGGAAAATGGCGGCCCTGCTGAAGGACTGCCCAGCCCCCGTCCAGTGCATCTACGGCATGGAATATACCACTTACTACGGCCATATCCTGTGCCTGAACCTGTCGGAATATGTGCCCTGGGACTCCATCGATTCCGGGAATCCGGAGCTGATCTTCAGGCAGATCCGCGGAACGGGCGCTCTGGCGGGCATTGCCCATCCTTTCTCTTTCGGCTATCCCTTTGCCACGGGATGCCGTTTTGAGATGCATATGACGGACTACAGCGCAGTGGATTTCATAGAGATCTTCAACAATCCGGAGCCGCTCCGCGCCGTCAATCTGCCGGCCCTGGCGCTCTGGGAAAGCCTTGTCCTGGAAGGCGTCTCCATCGCCGCCACCTCCGGCATGGATCTCCACAATAGAGCGCCTTTCGAAGGCCGGTATGCCACCTTCATCCAGGACATGGGCATTCCTGTCTCCGAAGCGCTGACAGAGGCGATCCGCTCAGGCCAGACCTGGGTCTCCAAAGGCCCTCTGCTGACAGCCCGTACCCTTCCCGGGGAGCGGAGAACCGTCTTCGAAATCCAGGATGGGAAAAAGGCCGGATGCCCTGTGGATCCCGGGAAACAATACCTGATGACGCTCCGTCTGCCGGGCGGGAAGCTTACGGAATCTATCGTCCCCGGCCGTCCCATAAGCATCTCCTGGGACAGCCTCGCCGCCTTTGCCCAGGGGCCGGAACCCTGTCCCGTGATTCCGAAGCTCTATGAAGAGAACCTGGAACTGGAATCGCTGCTCTGCGTCTCGCCTGTCCTGTACCTTTCTGTGGCTGCCGGGTAGATTGGCAATCTTACCGCAAAGGATGACCGAGCCAAAACTCCAGAGCGTTAAAGCATGGCGAAACGAAAACATGACATCCCTATGCTGTTCTATGTATCAGCACAGGAAAAGGAAATGATACAGAAAAAGATGGATGAATACGGCACGGGGGAACTTAAGCGCCTACCTCTGCAAGATTGCCATTGATGGGTATGTGGTGAACCTGGAGCTGCCGGAGCTGAAGGAGCTGGTCTCCCTCCTGCGCCGCTCCAGCAACAACCTGAACCAGCTGGCAAAGCGGGTGCATGAGACGGGCCGCATCTATGGTGCTGACCTTGCGGAACTGCAAGAGCGGCAGGAGCAGCTCTGGGACATGGCACAGAAGATTTTGGCATCGCTGGCAGCAATCCGGTGACCTTCAAAAATACTTTATCGGCTGGAAACAGATTTTTCTCCTATAAAGCTATTCCAATAAGAAACCGTTAGTGTATAATTGAAGCAGAGACAAATCATGGATTTAAGGGAGTTGACTTATGGGCTACATGGAGCGAGATGACAGAATCGAATTTTACGGAAAAATATCTTATCCCGATGAAACCTATGTTATAGTGAACGGCATAAGGTATAGAATAACCCCCAAGACCACTCTACGATTCAAAAGCTTTACGAATCTAAAAGAATACGCAGAATCTATCGAGTATTTCGCTTATCTGGTTCTGGTCAAAAAGAATATACCAAATGATGGATGGTTTGAAAAATAGCCTCTCCCAAAATACCACCGTGATAAATAGGAGCATCACCATACCCTTGCGCGTGGTGATGCTCCTATTCCCTGTCCATATTGCTTTCACCATCGTCCGGCGTATACTCCATGATGTCCTCCACCTGGCAGTCCAGTATCCGGCACAGGTTGTCGAGGATTACTGGAAAAAAGCTGGGAGGCAGCTACACCTGTGAGGAGATCTTACAGACGCTGAAAGAGGATGGATTTTGCAGACGTCGAAGATCAGGGGTACATGCCGCTCTACAGACGTTCAAAGCTGACGGATGCCCTGCATGAGGCCTGTGGGATCCGCACTGACTATCAGTTCATTACCAGACAAAAGATGAGGGGAATCCAAAAAAGAAGTAAAGGCAGGGAATAAATTACTATGTTTCATCTCTAAAGCTTAAATCGCTGTAGCCCGCATAAACACTGGTGTTACAGCGATTCATTGTCTACGCGGCTGTTAAAGACAGGATTATAAACAAATCGGCGGAAAAAAGCAACCGAAGCACTTGCCATTTCCGGGGGGCGGATGATAGAATGGAGGTAGAGACAGGAGGTGCTTGCGGTGGCGGGGAACATGGAAGAGAGGCATTCCTTTGAAGAGAGGCATTCCTTTGAAAAGGCAACGATTCAATGGCACCCGGGTTTCTACAGTGCGGCAGAGCTTGAATTGATTTCCAATAAAGACGCGCTTGCGTTTGAGAGAGAATACAATCTGAGCAAAGCGCCGCTTCGGATGGATCTGCTCATTATAAAGAAGCTGGCGGATGTACGCATTGAGAATGAGATTGGGCGCATTTTCAAAAGATACAATGTATATATATGTAGCGATTAAATCTTGCCCAAAACCAGATAAACGGCATGACTGGCTGTGCTATACGACTGGCAAGAATTAAATGCCGTTTATATAGTAGAGTACAAAAGTCCGGAGGATGGACTGTCCATAGACGACTACTACAAGACGATAGGATATGCATGTCTGTACAAAGGATTCGGGGAGACGGTGGACGAAGTTCCCGCGGAAGAGCTGACAGTATCGATTTTCCGGGAGAGATGTCCCAGGGAATTGCTGAAAGCTTTGAAAAAAGCGGGACTTAAAGTTGAACAGCGTTTTCCGGGAATATACTATATAGAGGGGAATGTGCTGTTCGCCACACAGATTGTGGTGACAGGGCAGCTAAGCCCTAAGGCCCACAGCGGGCTGCGCATTCTGTCCAGAAATGCCAGAGAGGAAGATATCAGGACTTTCATAGGCAAGGCGGCATTGTTGACGGCACCGGGGGACAGGGACAATGTGGAGGCAGTCCTGCAGGTCAGCATTTCTGCGAATGAGAAAGTCTACGATGAGGTAAGGAGGGATTTTGCCATGTGTGATGCACTACGAGCGCTTATGAAGGAAGAAATCGAGGAAGAGAGAAACAAGAGCAGAGAATCTGGAATGGCAGAAGGCAGGGCAGAAGGCAGGGCAGAGGGCAGAGAAAACGCCATCCTGGCATCCATACAGAACCTGATGGACAGCATGAAATGGACAGCCGAGCAGGCCATGGATGCATTGAAGCTTCCCGTGGATGACCGCGCCAAATATGTAGCCAAGCTTTAAGCGAAGAGAACGCTCTCCCGGCGCTCTGAAAGGGAGGGAGACCCGGCGGCCATGAGACAAACCGCAAAAACATGTATAAAGAGGTGCAGGGAGCCAATGGAAGAAGGGCATTCCATGGAAGAGGAGCATTCCGATGAACAATATCTGCCGTGACATTTTCAGGGCCATCCACGAGGGAAAATGGCTGCAGATCGAGTACAGGAACAGAGAAGTTCAGGTCACGAAGTATTGGATCGGCATCCGCAGCCTGAATCCGGAAAAGTGCACCCTGTCCGTAGACGGCCTGCACCTTGGCCGGTTTACCACGGAGAGCTATGACACCATCTATATAGATTCCATTCTCGCCTCTCAGATCGTGGAGGGGTCTTATCAGCCTGTCAATGAAAAGCTGGTGGAGGACATCTACCTGAATCCCCACAGATACGGATCCCTGTTCCGCAACTCGCCCAACCTGAAGATTCTGAATTACTTGGAAATGTGCAACCGCATGGACACCGTGCCCTATCGTTCGGATTTCGCCCTGGTCCGCTACCTGGACAGGGAGAGCTTTACCGGGGAGGGCTATCCGCTGGACGGAGAGCAGTTCCGTACCATTGTCCGGAATTTCCAGAGGAGGACGGAGAAAGAAAAGGAAAAAGCCACCAGGCTTTCCATCCAGCAGCTTGCCATGAACGTGCTCAGCATCCACACGGCCAGGGGACTTTACGTGCTGGCCTGCCGCAAGCTCCAGCTGGACGTGAAAAGCCGCCTCCTGCGGCCCGAGGAGGACGTCACCATCTGCACGGAGTACAGCTACGGCGAGGTAAAGGAGAATATCCGCAGATACCTGGACGGGGACGAATACGAGCTTTTGAAGGATTTCGAAAAGAACCAGGAAAAAATCAAGGACTGCGTCATGCGCCGCAGCAGCCGGGTGACGGGAGTGGACGACATGCCCTACATCATCGGCTTAGGCATGGACATCGCCCTGGATCTCCACACGGAATACCAGGCCATCATCAGGATGTACAACCAGGACAGGGCCACGGTGCCCCTGAAGGCCTTTTTCGGAGACCTGCTGGACAGGCCCCTGCGCAGGAAGAACTATCCCTTAGCTCTGATCAGCCGCCAGACCAATCTGGATCAGCTGTTGGCCATCCACAATGCCATGAAGTACCCGGTGGCCTACATCCAGGGCCCGCCCGGCACAGGGAAGACCAATACCATCCTCAACACCATTGTCACCGCCTTTTTCAACGAAAAGACGGTACTTTTTGCTTCCTATAACAATCACCCTGTCAATACGGTGTTCGAGAAGCTGGCAGCCATGGAGTATCAGGGGAAGCGGATTCCATTCCCCGTCCTGCGGCTGGGAAACGTGGACAAGGTCCGGGAGGCCATAGGGTATATCCGGGAACTGTATGAACAGGCCCGGGGGATTACCGTATTCGAGGGTACCCTGGACCGGAGGAAGGACGACAGGGCCCACCGAGCGAAGGACCTGTCCAACCTGCTGCGCAGATATGAGGAAATGCTGGACTTGAAGGAGCGCCGCGAGACCCTGAACCGGATGCTTGAGTACCAGAGCCGGATGCAGATGTCCCTGGAGATGCTGCCCTTCCAGGCGGATCTCCAGGGCAGACAGCTTAGGCAGATTCAGAACCGGATCGGACAGATGGGGGAGATTACGGACGGGGATGCCCTGGCCCTGCTGTACGACGATTTGGAGGAGCTGCGTAAATACCTCTATTACACATCTGCCCGGTATCTCAAGAAACTGGATGATAAGAAATATGCTAAATTGCGTGAAATCCTCTTTGACACGGATGAAAAGGAGCAGACTGCCGCTTTTTCCAAATACCTGACAGAGACCGCAAATGTGAAAAAGCTTCAGGAAATCTTCCCCATCATCATCACCACCTGCATCTCCGCCCACAGGCTGGGGGAGCCGGGCCCCATGTTCGACATGGTCATCATGGACGAGGCCAGCCAGTGCAACACGGCGGTATCTCTGGTGCCCATCCTGCGGGGGGAGAGCCTGATGCTGGTGGGGGATCCCCAGCAGCTCAACCCGGTGATCCTCTTAGAGGAGGTACCCAACCGGAAGCTGCGGAAGAAGTACAATGTGGCCCAGGAGTACGATTACTGCAAAAATTCCATCTACAAGACCTTCCTGGCCTGCGATGCGGTCAGCGACGAGGTGCTGCTGCACAACCACTACCGCTGCAACCGCAAGATCATCGAATTCAACAATCAGAAGTATTACAATGCCAGGCTCCAGATCTGCTCCGAGAGCAAAGAGCCGCGCCCGCTGGTGTACGTGGACGTGAAGAACAGAGGGGAGGCCCTGCGCAATACAGCCCCCGGGGAAGTGGAGGAAATCCTGGGCTATGCCAGGCGCCACAGGGAGCAGAGCATCGGGGTCATCACGCCTTTCGTGAACCAGAGGAAGCTCATCGAGGAGGCCCTGGAGCGGGAGGGGCTTTCCCATGTGTCCTGCGGCACGGTGCATGCCTTTCAGGGGGACGAGAAGGATGTGGTGCTGTTCTCCACCGCCATCACGGACCAGACCCAGGCGGGTACTTACGAATGGCTGAAGAACAATAAGGAGCTGATCAACGTGGCCACCTCCCGGGCCAGGGACCGCCTCATCCTGCTCTCCGACTCCGCGAATCTTGCCAGGCTCCACAGACAGGGCACGGAGGACGACCTGTATGAGCTGGTGGAATACGTGAAGAAGAACGGCGAGACCCGGGTCACCCGCAAGACGGCGAATTCCAGGGCCCTGGGGGTGAAGCCCTTCAGCACCGCCACGGAGGAGGCCTTTCTGGAGAACCTGAACCACGCCCTGGAGAACATCTGGCTGTCCCAGAACCGCTTCACCATACAGAAAGAGGTACCCATCTCCCAGGTCTTCGCGGAGGACATGGACCAAAGCGACCTGTTCCGTTCAGGCCGCTTCGACTTCGTGGTCTATGAGAAGCAGGGCCAGGAGCCACGCCCGGTGCTGGCCATCGAGCTGGACGGCAAGGAGCACTTCGAGGATGAGGTGGTGCTGAGCAGAGACAGGAGGAAGAGCGAGATCTGTGCGGCCCACGGTCTGCAGCTGATCCGGGTGGAGAATTCCTACGCCAGGCGCTACAGCCATATCAAGGGAATCTTGATGAACTATTTCTCGGTGCGGCACTGAGGGGACGACAACAGATCGGCACATGGAAAAATTTGAGTGGAGACTTCCGCAAATCTATGCTAAAATAAAATCATACATTTTTATACTGCATAACGCTGAATACTGCCTAATGTAATCATGCGATTGAACCAGTCAGCGTTATGCAGTCTGGTTTCACGGTAAGTGAAATCGTTAGGCAGTATAAGATGTAGTCACGGAGTTGCTGGTGAGGGCAAGAATATGGAAAAATGCTTTAATACGGCAGGCATATGTTATCCGGAGGAGCATTACATGGTCAATCTGGACAGCCGTCTGCAGAAAATCGTGCAGATGGTTGACAAAGGACAGTATTTCACCATAAACAGAGGAAGACAGTACGGAAAGACGACAATGATGAATCTGCTGGCCGAAAAGCTGTCGGGACATTACAGCGTCTTTTCCATCAGCTTCGAGGGCATAGGGGATGAACTGTGCCGTTCTGAGGAGGTTTTCTGCCAGACTTTTTTAGGGCTTTTGAATGATGCCCTTTGCTATGAGGGCGTGGAGGGCATCTCCGAAGCGGTTCGGAGGGAATGCCGGGAGCTGAGCGAAGAGATTCCGCAGGGATACAGCATGATGAAGCTGTCCGGCTTTATCTCCAGGATGTGCGGCGAGGCGGACCGCCCGGTGGTGCTGATGGTGGACGAGGTGGATCAGGCGGGCAACCATGGAATTTTCATCACCTTTCTGGGACTGCTTCGGAAAAAGTTCCTGGCCAGGAAGAGACAGCCCGCTTTCCAGTCTGTCATCCTGGCAGGAGTCTATGATGTCCGGAACCTGAAGCTGCGGATACGGCAGAATTCAGAGCATCAGTACAACAGTCCCTGGAACATCGCGGCTAATCTGGCTCTGGATATGAGCTTTTCGGCAGAGGACATCGCGGGGATGCTGGCGGAGTATGAGGGGAATCATCATGTTGGCATGGACATTCCGCTGATAGCAGGCCTGCTCCATGATTACACCTCCGGTTATCCGTTTCTGGTGTCGCGCTTATGCGAGCTTATGGATATGGTCGTTCCGGGAAAAGAGGGCTTTCCGGACAGATGCTCCGCATGGACGAAGAACGGCGTGACGGAGGCCGTCAAAGAACTGCTGGCTGAGTCCAATCCGCTGTTTGACGATATGGTGAAGAAGCTGGAGGATTTCCCGGAGCTGAAGCGTACCTTCTATGCAATCCTGTTCAGGGGCGAGAAATTTGTCTTCAATACGGACAACCGTGTATTGGATATCGGGAGAATGTTTGGGATGATAAAAAGCCGCGATGGGGCGGTAGCGGTAGCGAACCGGATTTTTGAGACCAGGCTCTATAATCTGTTTCTGTCGGAGGAGATGCTGAACAGCACAATCTACAGAGCCGCTGAGGAAGACCGGAACCGTTTTGTCCGCGATGGCCATCTGGATATGGAGCTGGTGTTGGAACGCTTCGTGGAGTCCTTTACGGACATCTACTCGGATGCGCAAGAGTCGTTTCTGGAGGAAAATGGCAGACGGTTTTTCCTGCTCTACTTAAAGCCCATCATCAATGGGGCGGGCAATTACTACGTGGAAGCCAGAACCCGCGACATGAGGCGGACGGACATCATCATTGATTACCGGGGGGAGCAGTATGTCTGTGAGATGAAAATTTGGCGGGGGAATGAGTACAACAGTCGTGGGGAACGGCAGTTGATTGGCTATCTGGACGATTATCATCTGACTAAGGGTTATATGGTCAGTTTCAATTTCAGTAAAAATAAGAAGACAGGCGTGCAAAAGCTTCTGATGGATGGCAGGACAATCGTCGAGGCGGTGGTCTGAAGATGCTGTTATGACAGCGCTGGCAATGGATGGATAGGTATCTTTGATATAAGAAAGGAGAGGAGACAATGCAGCTAAACGAAAAAGAGACAAAATGGGCCCAGGAGACCCTGGACAGGGTGGCCCACAAGCTGGAGAGAGTGGCAGAGCGGTCAAAGGACAAAATCCCCTACACCACCCTCCACGGCGTCCATGACGACAAGTCCGGGGAGGAGATCGGCTGGTGGACCAACGGCTTCTGGGGCGGCATGATGTGGCAGATGTACGCCCTGACCGGAAAGGAACTTTACAAGGAGATTGCCGAGGACAACGAGCGGAAGCTGGACGCCTGCCTGATGGACATCAACAGGCTCGACCACGACAACGGCTTCCGGTGGCTCCCCACGGCCGTTGCGGACTACCGCGTGACCAAGAATCCCGCCTCCCGGAACAGAGGCCTGCTGGCCGCCGGGAACCTGGCCGGGCGCTTCAACAACCGGGGGAACTTCATCCGGGCCTGGAACGACTGGGGGCCGGACGACCACAGGGGATGGGCCATCATCGACTGCATGATGAACCTGCCGCTCTTGTACTGGGCCAGCGAGGAGACCGGAGACCCCAGGTTCTCCCAGATAGCCGTGAGCCATGCCGATACGGCAGGCAAGAGCTTCATCCGGGGGGACGGCTCCTCCAACCACATCGTGGAGTTCGACTTAGAGACCGGCGAAATGGTGAAAAGCTACGGCGGCCAGGGCTTCGGGGAAGGCTCCTCCTGGACCAGAGGCCAGAGCTGGGCGCTGTACGGCTTTACATTAAGCCACCTGCACACCAAGGATCCGGCCTACCTGGCCACCGCTGAGCGTGTGGCGAATTACTTCATCGCCAACATCCCGGAGAGCGGCTTCATCCCCGTGGACTTCCGCCAGCCTGTGGACGTGGCGCTGGAGGATTCCACGGCGGCTGCCATCGCCTCCTGCGGCCTGATAGAGCTGGCCAAGCTGAAGGAAGGCCGCCAGAGCAGGATCTACCTGTCAGCGGCCCTGAAGATGCTGGGGGCCCTGGCGGAGGAGCGGGTGCGCTGGAACGAGGAGGAGGACAATCTCCTGGAGAAATGCACCGCGGCCTACCACGACCAGGAGCATGAGTTCTCCATCATCTACGGAGACTACTATTTCCTGGAGGCGTTAATGAAGCTGAACGGCAGGGAGCTTTTCATCTGGTAGGACAGCATATTGCCAAAGCGGCATGAAAAATGTTCTCTTCAAAAATAACAAATTTTACAAAACTGACTTAAAAGTGATCATATTTCCGATAAAAGCAGTCGAAATTGGAAATGGATCACTTTTATTTTTTGACAATATCACATAGAAAGCGTTTGGTAAAAATGATAAAATCTGCATTATCAACAAATAAAAACTTCATAAACTTGAAGGAGGGCGGGAATATGTTCAACAAAAAGTTCCTGAAGCATTATTACATAATGCTGATACCGGCAATTATCTGGCTGGTGCTTTTCAACATTGTGCCCATGGTGGGCATCGTGATGGCGTTCGAGGATTTCAACCCCGGGCTGGGCATGTGGAAGTCGCCGTTCGTGGGATTCGCAAACTTCGAGTACATGTTCCAGATGAGCGACATCAGACAGGTCATGGTCAATACCATCGTGATCGCGCTGGGCAAGATTATCGCGAACCTGATTGTACCGCTGGTGTTCGCAATCCTGCTGAATGAGCTGTGCATCCAGAAACTGTACAGGCCTATCCAGACAATCGTATATCTTCCCTATTTCCTGTCATGGGTCATCCTGGCCAAGATCGTGCTGAACATCTTCGGCTATGTGGGCCCCATCAACTCGGTGATCAACTTCTTCGGCGGGGACAGCGTGAACTTCTTCGGTATGGAGAACATGTTCCGGCCCCTGGTAATCGGAACGGATATCTGGAAGAACTTCGGTTATAACGCAATCATCTATCTGGCCACCATGCTGGGAATCGCCCCTGAGCTGTACGAGGCGGCGGCGGTGGACGGCGCCGGGCGCTTCAGGAGAATCTGGCACATCACCCTGCCGGGCATCAAGATGACAGTGGCCCTGCTGGCGATTCTGTCCCTGGGCAATGTGCTGAACGCGGGCTTCGACCAGATTTTCAACCTGTACAATCCGCTGGTGTACTCCACGGGCGACATCCTGGACACCTGGGTGTACAGAGCCGGTCTTGTGAACCTGCAGTTCTCCCTGGCTACCGCGGTAGGTCTGCTGAAGTCGGTCGTGAGCTTCGTGCTGATCACGCTGGGATACTGGATGGCCGACAAGTTCGCGGGATATAAGTTATTCTAAAAATGAGCGGAACTGGAATAGGAGGGCGCTATGAATATAAAAGATAATTCCGTAGGATCGAAAATATTTGATGTGATAAATGTCATCGTACTGGTGATCATCGGCCTGCTCTGCCTCCTGCCCCTGTGGTACGTGCTCTGCGTATCCCTGAGCGCCAAGGACGCGGTCAACGCGGGACTGGTATCCTTCTGGCCCGTGGGCTTCAATGTGGACTCTTACAAGAAGATTGTAGGCGAGGGCGCTTTCTTCCGCGCTTTCTGGAACTCCATCTGCAGGGTGGTGCTGGGGACGCTGGTGAGCCTGGGGTGCATCCTGATGGCGGCTTATCCGCTTTCCAGGACCAAGGCCCAGTTCCCCAAGCGCAACATGTTCATGTGGCTCCTGATCTTCTGCATGCTGTTCAACGGCGGTACGGTGCCCTGGTACCTGACCATGCGCAACTACAAGCTGATTGACAATATCTGGGGCCTGGTGCTGGCAGGCGGGCTTCCGGTGTACAATGTGATACTGGCCATGAACTTCTTCAAGAACCTCCCCTCCGAGCTGGAGGAGGCGGCGCTGGTGGACGGAGCCGGCCCCTGGAGGATATGGGCGTCCATCTATGTGCCCCTGGCCAAGCCCAGCATCGCCACGATCACGCTGTTCACCATCGTGGGCTACTGGAACGAGTTCTTCCAGGGCCTGGTGCTGAGCACCAAGGAAGCCAGCTATCCCCTGCAGACCTACATCCAGCAGATGGTGGTGACCCTGGACTACTCCACCATGAACGCGGAGCAGATTGCGGCGGCCTCCAAGCTGAACAACCAGTCCCTGGACGCGGCGAAGATTTTCATCGCCATGGTGCCCGTGCTGATCGTATACCCGTTCCTGCAGAAATATTTCGTCAAAGGTATTACTTTGGGTTCTGTGAAGGGATAATATGTCCTTAGAAGGAATCCCGATGAAAATACAAATAAAAAATGGAGGGAAGTATTATGAAATTGAAGAAGCTTTTGTCACTCATGTTAGTCGGCAGCCTGGCTCTGGGCATGACTGCATGCGGCGGCGGAGACAGCAGCAGCAGCGCGCCTGAATCCGAGTCTTCCGCGGCTCCCGAGGAGTCCAGCGAAGAGTCCAGCGAGGAGGCCAGCGGCGAGGAAGCCGATGCCGGGCAGGAGTCTGAGGCGGGAGAAGGCTCCGGGGAAGGCGGCGAGGCGGCTGCCGGTGACTCCAAAGCCCTGCAGCCTTTTGCCGAGACCGTTACCATCAAGATGGGCCACGGCCTGGATCCCAATACCTCTTTCGGGGAGGGAGAGTCTCTTGAGAACAGCCGTTATCTGCAGTGGCTGAAAGAGGATCTGAATATCGATGTGCAGTATGACTGGATCTGCTCCAACACGGACTTCGGCCAGAAGATCAACCTGTGCATCGCGTCCAACACACTGCCTGACGCAATGAACGTAGGCCAGACCCAGTACCTGGCCATGCTGAAATACGACCAGATTCAGCCCCTGACGGCTGCGTTTGAAGAGTATGCTTCCGACAGGCTGAAGCAGTACGTCCATTCCGGCGGCGATGCCCTGATGGATGCCATCTCCGTGGATGGAGAGATGTATGCCATCCCTGCGCCCAACCTGACGGCCAGCGGCGTGAACACCATGTGGATCCGCCAGGACTGGCTGGATGAGCTGGGACTGGAAGTGCCCAAGACCGTTGACGAGGTCTTCGATGTGGCGAAGAAGTTCGTGGAGGCCAAGCTGGGCGGCGACAATACGATCGGTATCGTAGGCCCTGCTTCCGGCGACCAGCTGATTGCCGTAGGACAGAACCGCTGGGGACTGGATCCCATCTTCGGCGCTTATGAGTCCTATCCCGAGTATTGGCTCCAGGGCGATGACGGAAAGGTGGAGTACGGTTCCGTACAGCCCCAGACCAAGGAGGCCCTGGCGAAGCTGGCTGAGATGTATGCTGCCGGCGTAATCGACCCCGAAGTGTTCGTAAGAAGCGATGCCCTTGAGCCTGTGACCGCAGGCAGGGCCGGCATATTCTTCGGACCCTGGTGGTGCGGCTATACCGTGGACAGCGTGACCCTGGACGGCAGCCAGGAATGGGCAGCCTACATGGCTCCTCTGGCAGGCGACGGGAAGTTCTACTCTCCCATGTCCGATCCTACCACCCAGTATGTGTGCGTCCGCAAGGGCTATGAGCATCCGGAAGCGGCAGTGCAGATCATCAACTACCTGATCGCCTACGAGCAGGACTGGATCAACGAGGGCAAGATTGCGGATACTTCCACTTCCGCCGTGTATCCTCTGTTCAACGTGTATGACAATGCTGACGAAATCGAGTATTCCTACGAGTGGCTGAAGAAGTTCAACATGGGCGAGGTGAAGAAGGAAGACATCGACACCACCGGCCGTAAGCTGCTGAAGGGCGACCTGGATGCCATCGAAGTGCTGAAGAAGGATCCCAAGGACGACTTCTCTCTGGAGTACTGGGATCTGGAGAATGAAATCGCGGATTCCAACATCCCTCGTCTGGTATCCATCATGGTAGGCGCAAGGCCTCTCATGGAGGAAGGCTATGAGCCCATCTACAATGCGTTCAGCGGCCAGACGGACACCATGGCTACCAAGTGGGCGAACCTGCAGAAGCTGGAGGAGGAGACCTTCGCGAAGATCATCCTGGGCCAGGCTCCCATCGATGAATTCGACAACTTCGTGACCAAGTGGTACGCTGAGGGCGGCCAGGAAATCGTTGATGAAGTCACGGCAGCCGTGAACGAATAAGCATTTTTGAGACGAGGCGGCGGGGCGCTTTACCCCGCCGCCGTTCGTGTATCGGGGATTCTATTAAAAAAAACAGATAGAGGCGGAGGACGATATGGCAGCAAATACCAATATTGAACTGAGACAGAAAATGATGTATTCCCTCTTCGTCAGGAACCATACGACTGAGGGGACATTCGCGGCGGTGGAGAAGGACCTGGACCGCATCCGGGCCCTGGGCACGGACATCATCTGGTTCATGCCCATACAGCCCACGGGCGTCCTGAACCGGAAGGGCAGGGACGGGAGCCCCTACGCCATAAAGGACTACCGGAAGGTGGATCCGGCCCTGGGCACCATGGAGGACTTTAAGCACCTCACGGACGAAATCCACAAAAGGGGCATGCAGTGCATCCTGGACGTGGTGTACAACCACACATCGCCGGATTCCTGGCTGATAGAGAATCACCCGGACTGGTTCAAGCGGGACGCACAGGGGAACACCGTGACTCTGGTGCCGGACTGGAGCGACATCGCGGATCTGGACTATGGCAAGGAAGAGCTGTGGCAGTACCAGATCGACACCCTGAAGATGTGGGCCGAGATGGTGGACGGCTTCCGCTGCGACGTGGCGCCCCGAGTCCCCGTGGAATTCTGGAGGCAGGCCCGGGAAGCTGTGGAGCAGGTCAGGCCCGGGGCCATCTGGCTGGCAGAGTCCACGGAGAAGCATTTCATCAAATTCATCCGCAGCCAGGGAGGGTACTGCGCCACGGATTCCCAGTTGTACGATGTGTTCGATATCTGCTATGATTATGATATCTGGCCCTCCTTCCTGCATTATGTGAAAGGAAAGGGCGCGCATCCGCTGTCCCTGTACCTGGACGAGATCGAGAAGCAGGAAGGGACATACCCGGAGAATTTCGTGAAGCTGCGCTGCCTGGAGAACCACGACCAGGACAGGATCGCCCATCATGTGGAGGATAAGCAGTCCATCCTGAACTGGACGGCCTTAAGCTTCCTGTTGAAGGGGACCGCGTTCGTATACGCGGGGCAGGAGAGGATGCTTTCCCACAGGCCCAGCATCTTCGAAAAAGACGCCACGGATTTCTCGGGCGGGGAGGACATCTCCGGCTTCATCGCCAGATGCGCGAAAATCAAGAGGACAGAGCTTACGGCAGACGGCATCTACGGCAGCTTCGGGGATGACGACAAGGACGTAGCGTATCTGTGGTGCAAGATGGGACAGGAGTGCGTGGTGGGGATATTCAGCCTGAAGGGCTACACCGGAGAGATAGCCGCCCACATGGCGGACGGCAGCTATGAGAACCTTCTGACGGAAGAGATGGTGGGCGTATCGGAAGGACGTCTCACTCATGACGGTACGCCGATTATCATCAGGACGCATACGGACGCCCTCCTGGAAAGAGAAATGCGGATGTATCTATAAAGGTTGTTCCATTCCTATTGTGCGGGGAAAACGGGATATGATATAATATCCCCATCCGGGGCATTGTGCAGGGCTCCGGTTCCGGGTGCGCGACGGGGCGCGAGGCTCTTGCGGCGCCGGGAATCACGGCCAATGCCCTGGGATGCCCCGGACAATGCCCGGGGATACCCCGGCCGGAACCTCCTTTACGTGCAATCCCAACCAGAAAAAAGGAGAAGGACCATGACCAAAACAATCCAACGTGTAAATTACCACACTCACTGTGACAGATGCCGCCATGCCAGAGGAAGCGCAGAAGAATACGTGGAAGAAGCCGTCAGGGCAGGCGTATCGAAGCTGGGCTTCTCCGACCACATGCCCTTTTATGACGACCGATTCGGCCTGCGCATGCCCTATCAGGAGCTGGACGAGTACCTGGGGGAGATTACTGCCCTCCGTGAGGCCTACCGCGACAGCCTGACAATCACCCGGGGCTTCGAGGGCGAGTATGTCCGGGAAGACAGGGCCTATTATGAAAAGCTCCTATCCCGGGAGGACTGCGACTATCTGCTGCTGGGCCAGCACTTCTATGAAAAGGAGAACGGCGAGCTGATCAATGTCTACCAGCTGCCGGATACCCGGGACTACGAGATCTACGCCGCGAACATCGTAGAAGCCATGCGCACCGGGTATTTCAGGTACGCCGCACATCCCGACCTGATTTTCTTAAACGACCTGCCCTGGGATGCGCACTGCGAGAGGGCCTGCGACATCATCGTGGAGGGCGCGGCCAAATACGGCTTCGCGCTGGAGTACAATGCAAATGGCTTCCGCAGAGGGAAGAAACAGTTCTCGGAGGGGGAGCGCTACCAATATCCCCTCGACAGATTCTGGGAAAAGGTAAGAGAGGCAGGGCTTTCGGTGTACGTAGGCTCCGACTGCCACGACCCGGAACAGGTCTATGACGGGATCGTGGAGATGGCCTGCGGGAAGCTGGAGGAGCTGGGGATTGCCGTCAGGACGGACTGGATATGATGAGGGAAAAAATCACGAAATCCCTGCAGGGACGGATTCTCCTGATCAGCATGATCGGACTGGTGGCCTGCATCCTTTCCCTCTACATGGTCTCCAGCATCACCATCCAGTCCGTCGAGCAGCATCGCCTGGAGAATTCCCTGATGGCCAACATGAGCAACGAGATGGACCATCTGGAATTCTGCTATTTCACCATGGTGCGCATGATGCAGCAGATGGGGGAGGACGGCAGCATCGGCTCCATGCTGGAGGATTACCTGTATTCGGAGAACAATTTCGAGAAATACCAGCGCAGGCGGGAGCTGGAGAATGAGATCGTCTCCATCGGCTTCATCAATAATTATGTGAACCTGGCCATATACATAGACAGCGACACCAAGGAGGAGCTGTTCGACAGCGTGGCCTTCAAGGACAAGGATTTTGCCGCCGGATGCGTGATGCAGATCGGGGAGAACCAGTTCCAGGCCCTCCACAAATCCAAAAGGAAGAGCAGCGAGATCGTTGTAGTCTCCCTGCTGGAGGAACGCCAGGCTTTTGACGGCAGGACCCTGGACATCTACATCGAGATGAAATCCAATATAGAGGATTATGCGCCCAGGGGGGGGCGCTTCCTATCTTTCCATGCAGTTGGATGAAAACGGAAAGGTGCTCTTTTCCAACAGCGACCTGTTCGCCCGGGAACAGGTCCTGAATCTGGCGTTGGATGAGGACGGCAGCTTTTCGGGAGTCTTCGGGGACTACTATCTTGTGGCAAAGCGGTCGGATATGGGATTCATCTATGTGAACGGTGTGCCCCAGGAAGAGTACCTGAAAGAAATGATCGCATGGTATGAGAAGATTTTCCTGCTGTGCGTGCTCACGGCGATTCCGGCCCTGCTGATCATGCTGGCCACCAGGAACATGCTGGGCCGCCCCATCAAATCTCTGGAACAGGCGATCGAGGAGGTGGGCGAGGGGAAGCTGGAGCCCGTCAGCGAGGACCTGGAGGTCAGGGAATTCAGGGAGCTGATGCACAAGATCAACGAGATGAAGGTGGACATCAAGAACCTCCTGACCAAGGTGCAGACGGAGGAAGAGGAGCGGCAGAAGACCGAGCGGGAGAAGCTCATGTACCAGATCAATCCCCATTTCCTCCTGAACACCCTGAATTCCGTGCAGTGGATGGCCCAGTTGGAGCACCAGGAGTCCATCAGCAGGTTCCTGGCGGACTTCAAGTCCCTGCTGGCCTACAACCTGGGCAAGGAGGAGAAGAGCAGCACCCTGCGCACGGAGGTGGAGATCGCGCAGAAGTACATCAACCTCCAGCGGCAGCGGTATGACTTCGAGGCCACCATGGAGGTGGAGGAGGGGGAGTACCTGGAGACGGAGACGATCCGGATGCTGCTCCAGCCCCTGATCGAGAACGCCCTGCGCTACGGCCTGGGAGATATGGGGGTGGTGGACATCCGGATATTCCAGGATGAGCGAAAGGACTGCGCGGTCATCACCATCCAGGACCACGGCAGCGGATTGAGCCGTGAGAAGCTGGAGCAGCTCAACCGCCCCTTCTGCTACAAGAACAACGGAGACGGGGATACGGCCGGAATCGGGCTGCGCTATGTGCGCCACTGTCTGGAGGGCTTCTATAAGGGAGAGTCCATCCTGACGATCAACAGCGAAATCGGAAGGGGCACCAAGGTGACCATCATCATTCCGGTGCGGATAGCAAAGGAGCATACATGATCAAGGTTCTGATAGTGGATGACGACAAACTGGCCAGGCGGGGCCTGGTGTCCCTGATGGACTGGGAGGCCTACGGCATGGTGGTGGCGGGGGACGTGCAGAACGGCAAGACGGCCCTGCAGTTCGTCCGGGAGCACCCGGTGGACCTGGTGTTCGTGGACATCGACATGCCGGAGATGAACGGGATCGAGTTCATGGAGGAGTGCCGGAAGATCAAGCCGGAGGTGCAGTTCGTGGTGCTGTCCTTCTTCGAGAACTTCTCCTATGTCCAGGCCACCCTGCGGCTGGGGGGCCTGGACTATATCTCCAAGACCTCCATGGAGCTGGACAATGGGGACGCCATCCTCCAGCGGATTCTGGAGAAATACGAACAGCGCAATAACAAGGCCTTGCCTCCCAAGGAGATGGGGGAGGAGCTGGCGGCTATCTGGGAGGTGTGCAGGACGCAGCACTGGTTCTTCTCCGACGGGGCCTTCGAGCGGCTGAAGGAGCTGATTTCGCAGGTGGAGCCCAAGGCGTCCAATGTGCGGAGGCTGGAGATGATGATCGCCCGGTATATCGGGGAGCTGGAGGGGATGCTGGAGCTGCCGGAGATCATGGTGCCCCTTTTCTCCGACACGGAGGAGATTGTGCAGTGGCTTTCGTCTTACCGGTCAAAAGTATACGAAAGCATGGCAGACCGGTCTCTGGGGAGCGACGCGGAGAGGATTTTGAAGGCCGTCATCTACATGAAGGAGCATCTGGAGGAGGATCTCTCCACCAGCACCGTGGCGGAATACATCGGCTGCAGCAGGAGCTATTTCTGCATCATCTTCAAGAAGCTTTCGGGACTTTCCTTCGGGGATTATCTGCAGCAGGTGCGGATCGAGCGGGCCAAGGAGCTGCTGCTGAACAGTTCGGATTCCGTGACGGAGATCGCCTTTTCCTCCGGGTACAATGACATCTACTACTTCAACCGCGTCTTCCGGAAGGCGGTGAACTGCAGCCCCATGGAGTTTCGGAAGAACAGGGGCAGGACAGGGGGCTGAATCGCCTGTGGATGCGGCGCGGCGATTGACTTTGCGGGTGGAGTGATGTAAACTGGAGACAGCGCCGGAACCGGGCGGATGGAATCTGTCCGGGAGGAGCGGACGGCCTGTAACGGGCGCATGGATGGACGGGCGGCCATGGCCTGCGGTGCCGTTGCCCGCGGGGCCATGGGGAAAGCGGCAGCGGCGCGTAAAACCGGAACCGGGCGGACAGCATGGAGCCGGGCCGGAATCAGGAGAAATGAGGATTGGCAGACTATATGGAGCGGAACGGGGCTTTGGCCTACAGCAGGGAATTTGACGAAAGATATGGGTATGACGGGAAAGACCTGGGAGCGGTCTGCAGGGACGGGCGCACCGTGTTCAAGGTGTGGAGCCCCATGGCGGAGCGGGTGGAGCTGCGGCTGTACCATAGCGGCTCTTCCAAAGCCTGGCTGAAGAAGGAGCTGCAGCCTCAGGACAGGGGAGTCTGGGTGCTGGAATTTGCGGAGAGCCTTCACGGGATGTATTACGATTATGTAGTGCGGGCGGAGGGAAAGGACAGGCGGACAGCCGACCCCTACGCTGTGGGCTGCTGCTGCAATGGGGCACGGAGCATGGTGGTGGACCTGGCGCTGACGGATCCGCCGGGCTTTTCGTCGGATGCGGCCCCGGAGGAATGCGGGGAGCGCATCATCTACGAGCTGCACATCAAGGATTTCTCCCACGACCCGGACAGCGGGGTGCCGGAAGCTTTCAGGGGGAAGTACAAGGCGTTCACGGTGGAGGGCATCGGGGCGGGAGGCTCTGGGGGCAGCCCGCATTCCGCAGATGCCGCGGGTGCTGCAGGAAGCCTGTGTCCCGAGGGAGGACTGCGTCCTGCCAACGGCCCGTCCCTTACCGGCATGGCGTATCTGAAGAGCCTGGGCGTGACCCATGTGCACCTGCTCCCCTTCTTCGACTACGGGTCTGTGGACGAGGCGGTGGATGTCGGGCAGTTCAACTGGGGCTACGATCCTGTGAACTACAATGTGCCCGAGGGCTCCTATGCCACGGACGCCAGTGACGGAACGGTGAGGATCAGGGAGTGCAAGGAGATGATACAGGCGCTGCACCGGGCGGGCCTGCGGGTGGTGATGGACGTGGTGTACAACCACACCCACAGAGGGGATTCCTGGCTGGAGCGGACGGCTCCGGGCTATTACTACCGCCGGGGGGAGGACGGAGAGCTGTCCAACGGCTCCGGCTGCGGCAACGACATCGCGGCAGGGCGGGCCATGGCGGACAATTACATAGCGGATTCCGTCCTGTACTGGGCCAGGGAGTACCATGTGGACGGATTCCGGTTCGACCTTATGGGCCTGATGACCGTGGAGCTCATGAACCGCATCCGCAGGGAGCTGGACGAGGCATTCGGCCCCGGGGAGAAGCTGCTCTACGGAGAGCCCTGGAGCGCCGGGCCTTCCCCTATGGAGGAAGGGACCACAGCAGCGGTGAAGAAGAACGTGGCCATGCTGCAGGAAGGCATCGCCATCTTCTGCGACGATACCAGGGATGCCATCAAGGGCAGCGTGTTCGACGGGACAGCTCCCGGATTCGTCAACGGAGGGACGGGGTTCGAGGAGGCTGTCCTCCAGGGAGTGACAGGCTGGCGGGAGGGCGGGGCCGGATATGTGCCCAAAAGCTGCGGCCAGATAGTGAACTATGTGTCGGCCCACGACAATTTCACCCTCTGGGATAAGCTGGTGCTGTCCATGCACGGGGAGGATGCGGATTTCTCCGCGGGGTACGAGGACGTGCTTGCCGCCAACAGGCTGGCTGCCTTGATCTATTTCACCTGCCAGGGGAATCTGTTCCTCCAGGCGGGGGAGGAGTTCGGGCGGACGAAGCTGGGGGACGAGAACAGCTACTGCGCCCCGCCGGAGCTGAACATGCTGGACTGGAGCAGGGCGGCGGAGTACAGTGAACTGGTGGAGTATTACAGGGGACTGATACGCCTGCGGAAGAAGCTGCCGGGCCTGTGCGACAAATCCCCCTCCGCGGCGGAGCGGATCGGCTGCCAGGAAATACACAGGGAGGGCGTGGTGTCCTTCCGGGTGGACAATCGGAGCGGCGCAGATCGGAATCCCGGCAGCGGGGCTTCCCCATGGGAAGAGCTGTTCATCGTATATAACGGTTCCGAGGAGGACTTCGCGGTAGGGTTGCCGGAGGATAGTATGTGGGCCGAGGAAAGCCCGGGGCTTGAGGACGGTCCGGGACCGGGGCGCTGGGAGATTCTGGCGGACGGGCTGGAAGCGGACTGCCGCAGACAGGTGGAACTGCCGGAAGGACCCATCCGGGTGGCGGCCCGCAGCGGCATGCTCCTGGGGAAGACAGGGGCGGGGGAAGACGCTGCCTCATAGAGGCTTAAGGAGGGCCGATTTCATGGGAATGCTCAGCAATCCGGTTTTTCTCCGTTTTTTGGCGGCAGCCGTTCTACAGACAGTTATGGTCATCACGATAGTAGACTGCCTGTTGATGGGGGTTTTACGCCCGTGCTTTGCCCGGAGATGCTATCCGTCCCGGTTCCTGCCGACAGGCCCGAACCGGATCGATTTCCAGTCAGCCATGGAGTGCTCCGCCTATGCCTCCGCTTTCGTGCTGCGGCATTTCGGACAGGATGCGTCCGGTGAGGGGCTGTACCGGGAAATGCCGTGCAGGCGCAGGGACGGTTCCGTGTACCCGCGGGGCGTTAAGAAGCTATTGGCCCGGCAGGGCCTGAAAGCGGTCTACTGCACCGGAAACCTGAACGCGCTGAAAAGGGAGATTGCCGGCGGGACCCCTCCCATCGTTCTCATCCGCACATATCCCGGCAGGAAATGGCTGCACTATGTTCCTGTAGTAGGCTATGACGAGTCAGGCCTTTTCCTGGCGGACTCTCTGGCAGAGCTGTCGAACTGCAGCGGGAATGGTTACAATCGGAAAGTGGAGAACGCGGATTTCCGAAGGCTCTGGAACACTTCCATGCTGAGGATGCCGCTGTACAGACATACCTTTTTTCGGGTTTCCCGTGACGCATCAGTCCCTTTCCCGAAAGGGGAGCCGTAATCAATCAGGATACAAACGTGCGTTGGAACGCAGGGAATTGTGAAAGAAATTCCTAAGAAAGGACAGGGTAAATAGTTATGAAGAGAGCAAGTGGTATTCTGCTTCCCATTGCCAGCCTGCCGTCAAAGTACGGCATCGGCTGCTTCTCCAAGGAGGCATATGATTTCGTGGACAAGCTGAAGGAGGCGGGCCAGAGCTACTGGCAGATATTGCCCCTGTCGCCCACCAGCTACGGGGATTCTCCCTATCAGTCCTTCTCCTCCTTTGCGGGGAACCCGTATTTCATCGACCTGGAGGTCCTGATTGAGGAGGGCCTGCTGACCGAGGAGGAATGCGCGGCCTGCGATTTCGGGGACGACCCTGCCAAGGTGGACTACGGCAAGATCTATGAGGAGCGCTTCCCCCTGCTGCACCTGGCCTACGAGCGCAGCAATATCGCCCAGAATCCCGATTTCATCCGCTTCGTCCAGGAGAATGCGGACTGGCTGGAGGACTACGCCCTCTTCATGGCAGTGAAGCTCCGCTTTGACGGGGCCGCCTGGGAGGAATGGGCCGAGGACATCAAGAAGCGCTGGGACTACTCCTTGGACTACTACAGGAGGGAATGCTATTTCGACATCGAATTTTACAAGTACCTCCAGTACGAATTCCATGTCCAGTGGAAGAAACTGAAAAAATACGCAAATGATAACGGAATACAGTTCATCGGGGACATTCCGATTTATGTGGCCTTCGATTCCTCGGATGCCTGGGCCCATCCGGAGATGTTCCAGTTCGATGCCGACTTCCAGCCCATCGCCGTGGCGGGCTGCCCGCCGGACGCTTTCTCCGCCACAGGACAGCTCTGGGGGAATCCCCTGTACAAATGGGACTACCACAGGCAGACGGACTTCCGCTGGTGGTGCCAGAGGCTGGATCATTGCTTCAAGCTCTATGACGTGGTGCGGATAGACCATTTCCGCGGCTTCGACGAGTATTACAGCATTCCCTTCGGGGATGAGACCGCGGAGCGGGGCCACTGGGAGAAAGGCCCGGGGATGGAGCTGTTCCACGCCCTGCGCAGGCAGCTTGGGGACAAGGAGATTATCGCGGAGGATCTGGGCTTCCTGACGGACAGCGTGGTGCAGCTTTTAAAGGACAGCGGATATCCCGGCATGAAGGTGCTGGAGTTCGCCTTCGACCCCAGGGAGGAGACGGACTACCTGCCCCACAGCTACGACAGGAACTGCGTGGTCTACACCGGCACCCACGACAACGAGACCCTGGTGCAGTGGTACAAGGGGCTGGACCAGGAGTCCAAGGACTTCGCCGCGGAGTACATGGACAACGCTTCCACGCCTGACGATGAGAAATACTGGGATTTTGTCCGCATGGCCATGATGAGCAGCGCCAATACCTGCGTCATTCCTGTCCAGGACTACCTGGGGCTGGACGCGGAGGCCAGGATTAATCACCCCTCCACCCTTGGAGGCAACTGGGAGTGGCGCATGTCCGCTGATATGCTGGACGATGCGGCCATCAAGAAAATCTACCGCCTCACCCGGATCAGCAGCAGGCTCTCCGAGGCCAAGCAGCGGGAGGAGAACGAGAAGAAGGAGCTGAAGCTGAGGAAGGAGCGGGAAGAAAAGGAAGCGCTGGAGAAGGCGGAGAAAGAGGCTCTGGAAAAGGCAAAGGAAGAGGCTTTGGAAAAGGCGCAGAAGGAGAAGAAGGCTCCGGAGAAGGCAGAAGGGGCGGCAGGGACGAAAGATAAGAAGGCCGCTGCGAAAGAGCGGGAGGAGATTTCAGGGAAGGGAACCGGCAAAGCGGAAGCGCCGAAACAGGAGAAATAGGAAGAAAGCTGTCGGGCGCATGTGGTTTAAGGCCCGGCAGTTTTGTATACTATAGGACATGAAACAGGATCGCGGGGGCAGAAAGCAGGCGGGAGGGCTTTTTGCCTGTGGGGTCCGGACAGCGGGTGCTGATTGCTCAAGGATTCATGCATTGGGGTACTAGAGCGTGTTTGAAAATTGCTTTCTGCCAGATGTGCGTCACAATTTGTGGGAGAT
>OFFF01000172.1_pt1 | contig 51358 bp, 48 predicted proteins | sample 1521301 | NCBI WGS metagenome assembly OFFF01 (sample SAMEA3504101, study PRJEB24116) | mouse gut metagenome | biome: mouse gut; feature: mouse-associated habitat; material: faeces | place: Denmark | collected 2011
GCAGATATTTGGATAAAGAAACCGATGGCTCCGACTGAGAACAGTCTATACCATCGGTTTCTTTCAGTCAAGCCGACGTGTGAACAGTAACATGCGATAGAGTATCCGGGGATTTTTTGTCTGCTGTTGACGGCATTGCGGCAAAGGGGTATGATAGATAGAGATAAGAGGGAAACGCTTTTGCGCCGCAAGTGGATTTGCATTTTTGTGCGAAGATTTGGACTGCTGTGCGCCCATTTGTATGCTTCATGGAAGCAACGTGCGGCAATGAGGCTCGGACGGATAAGAATGGCGGAGGACTGGGGCGCTGAGGGGTTTCAAAAAGGTGTGTCTTTGCCCTGCTTACGGGAAATAGTAGAAATGGAGACGAAATTATGGGAAATATGGACAAGAAACCGCAGATAACCAAAGAGAATGTAAAGGCGCTATTTGAGTCCCCCTATGTCCGGGTGGCGGATCTGCAGTATGCGCCGGGAAAGCATTACTATGACGCCACCAGGCGGACCATGGAGGATATGGTGGCGGTGAAGCCGGAGGAGGAGTTCGAGAACATGCTGCCGGACGCGGTGAGCTGCATCGTCATCCTCGCCATGCCGGGGGAGGAGCCGAAGCTGCTGCTGTCCTATGAATTCCGCTATCCGGCGGGCCAGTACCTGCTCAGCGTGCCGGCGGGGCTGATTGACGAAGGGGACAAGGGGAAAGCGGACGCGGTTCTTGTCACCACTGTCAGGGAAATCAAAGAGGAGACCGGGCTGGAAGTGCGGGAGACGGACACCGTCACGGTGGTGAATCCCCTGGTGTTCTCCACCCCGGGCATGACGGACGAGTGCAATGCGCTGGTGTGTGCGGTGCTCCATCCTACAGATTTGTCGTTGCTGTCCCAGGAGGGCGCGGTGGGCTCCGAACAGTTCGACGGCTTCTGCCTGTTGACAAAGGCCCAGGCCATGGAGGTTCTAAGGAGCGGCCGGGATGAGCGTGGGAAATATTATCCTCTGTACACCTGGGCGGCGCTGATGTATTTTGTGTCCGATATGTGGCAGCCGGAAAACAGATGAGAGTGGAGGAATGGTATGAGGTGTACCTGGCGGCTGGGAAAAAGCTGCCCTGAGCGGCCGCCGCAGCCGGGCTTTCCTTAGGAATTGTCGGAAAATAACTGCTGCAATTGCTTCAGGCAAAAGCCCGGAAATACAATAAAAATTGCCATAAACTTGCAGCAGTTATTTGTAGACAATTCCTTATGACGGGGGCTTTGACTGAGGGGCTTCGGCTCCGGGAGAGCCGGATTGGGGGAGCACGGCGGTCAGGGTTAATGTGAAGCGGACGGTGGTTTCCGCATCGTCGGAGTCCAGGCAGCGGGAGCGATTTTTCGTGCCGGCGGCATCCAGGCAGAGGGAGTGGCTTTCTGCGTCATCGGAGTCCAGGCAGTGAGAGCGATTTTTCGTGCCAGCGGCATCCAGGCAGAGGGAGTGGCTTTCCGCGTCATCGGAGTCCAGGCAGAGGGAGTGGCTTTCCGCGTCATCGGAGTCCAGGTAGAGGGAGTGACTTTTCGCATCGTCTGCATTTTGGCTGGGGGACAGTTCTGCCGGGGGGAGGGCCTGTGCGGTCAGGGTGCCGCCCATGGCTTCTGCCAGGGATTTTGCTATGGTCAGCCCTAGGCCTGAGCCGCCTTTGCTCCGGGAGACATCGTTTTTGTAAAAGCGATGAAATAAATTCGGTATATCGTCCTCCTTGAGACGGACGGAATCATTTTGAAAGAAAATCTGAACCAGCCCGCAGCTTTCTGACAGGCTTATGTCCAGATAGCTGCGGGCGTATCTTCCGGCGTTCTGGAGCATATTTGCGAAAATGCGCTCACAGGCGTCCTTGTTTCCCCGAACCATTACCGGGTGTTCCGGCAGAAAGCTTTCCAGGCGCAGACAGGCCTTTTCCAGCATCTGCCAGTGCCCGGCCAGGCTTTCTTTCAGGAGTCTGCAGATATCCACATCCCGGATTTCCAGAGAATACTCCCGGGCGTTCAGCTGAGAGAAAGCGTAGAACTGGGAAACCAGCCGCTCCATGGCGCGGGCGTTGCGCTCCAGGATTTCCAGGGACTCCGCCTGACGGGAAAGCATTTCCCATGCCGCTTTCTGTGCTGTGCGCTGCTTCGAAGTATCCTCAGATGCTGCCTGGTGGGGGTGTGCCGCCTGTGTTGTGGTTTGCGCCGGAATGTCCGGGGATTCCATCTGCAAGAGCGCTATGCTCTGGGCCATGTCCCGCTTCATCCACTTTAGATAACCGAGAATCACTGTCAGCGGCGTCCGCAAGTCATGGCTGATATCTTCCATCTGCTTCTGGAATTCCGTCTCCCGCTTCTCATATTCCAGGCGCTGTCTGCGCACTTCTTCCAGAGTGCCGTTGACGGATTCCATGGCCTGCTCCAAAGCCCGGTCCGGCAAGGGCAGATGCAGAATCTGGTTCCGGGACACATCCTTTTGGATTTCCAGCAAATCCCGGTTCATCTCCCGGAGCGCCCGCTTCAGCGCAAAATACCGGAAAGCAAAATACCCTCCCATGACGGCAAAAAGCACGCACAGCAATATTGCCGCCGGAATATTCCCCTCCAGGATATCCCGCCCCGGGAAAGCCGCGCCCTGGAGAACGCCGGCAAGAATAAAGTTCTGTGATAGGAACGAGAAGAATGCCATGGTAAGCTCCTTTACAAATACAATCCTGAAACTCCCTTTTCGGAATCGCTCTGCCTGCTAAAAATGTGCTTAAAACATACGCTTTGAGTGCATGGCAAAGCATTCAGAATGAATATTTTTGATTTTCCCGTCCCGCCAGGCAAGCAGCCAGGCGGGACAAAATCCGGCGTCAAAGTTCCCGCTTCCGCAATAAAACCACGCCTAAAGCGCCAAAGACCACGATTTCCGCCCCGCCGGCAATCAGGCATTTCGCCATCCCCTGTGCCGTGTCCCATATAGCGACGCACTCGGACATGTTGACCTGGGACTGCGCCGTGAGGAAATTTGCGGGCAGCCACAGGGCGATATCCAGCAGAAGAGTCGAACTGGCGGTGGCCAGGGCCATGCCCGCCAGCAGCAGGATTTTCGGCAGAAAGACCAGGACGGCCAGCCAAACCAGAATGCTGACGATGCTTTTGTCAAAAACCTCCAGCAGCACATTCGCCAATACCAGGGAAGCGATGGCAATCAGGGACATAGCCGGGAGTTCCAACAGCAGATCCGCCGCTGTGGTAGGCCCGGCGGAATCCAACAGCAGTTCGGCGCTGCAGATATATACCGGCAAAATCATCACCAGAATCACAAATGACACCGCCAGGCTGACGATGCACTTGCCCGCCAGCAGCTCCAGCCGGGACATCCCATAGGAGATGCAGTTCTGTTCGGTGCGGTTGCGCCTGTCCGATTCATAGAGCATCACAGCCACATCGGAAGCCACATAGCAGAATATCATAGGCATGGCCACCACATTGGAATAAGAGAAAGAGGTAATGCCATACCGGAAGTCCTCCAGCCCCTTCAAAAGACACAGCACAATGTTCATCAGCAGGACCAGCCCTACAAAGACGGCGGCTGTCTCCCGGATTTCCGGGCTGCGGGAAGCCCTGTAAAGTTCGCTTTTGACATAATTCAGCATATTCCGTTCCCTCCGTTCTTCAGGTTCATGTAATATTCTTCCAGGGAAGCGCGCCGGAGCTCCAGCCCCCTGATATAAAGCCCGTTTTCCGCGGCAAGGCGGCTGTATTCTTCCGGCTCCCGCAGACACTTCAGAATCCGGATTGTCCGTTCGGGCAGCACCTGGAAAGGCTCCTCCGGAAAATGCTTTGCCAACAGGGCTGCGTACTCTTCCGGATCCGTGACAGAGATGTCCAGGTAGTCGGCGCATTTTTCCTGGAGCTTCTCCGAGGATATCTCCTCCAACAGCTTCCCCTTGTTCAGGAAACCGAAGACAGTGGCAGTCTGCTGCAGCTCCGACAGGATGTGGCTGGACAGCAGAATGGTGAGGTTCTTCTCCCGGTTCAGGCGGAGGAGCAAAGCGCGGAATTCGATGATGCCGCTGGGATCCAGGCCGTTGATGGGCTCATCCAGCACCAGGAGCCGGGGCTCCCCGATCATGGCGATGGCCAGCCCCAGGCGCTGCTTCTGGCCCATGGAGAGCTTTTTGCATTTTGCTCTCCTCTTTTCCTGGATACCGGTCAGCTTCAGGACTTCCTCCACCTTTTCCCTGCCGGGGATGCCCCTTTGGATGCGGTAGTATTCAAGCGTGTCTTCCACCGTCAGATTGGGGAAAAAACCGGGCTGCTCAATCATGGCGCCCATCTGTCTCCGGCAGCGGCGCAGTTCCTGTTCCGCGAACTGGCCGAACAGCCGCAGCTCCCCCGCCGTAGGGAAGATGTGTCCGGCCAGGAGCTTCAGGAAAGTGGACTTCCCGGCGCCGTTGTCGCCGATGAGCCCGTAGATGCTGCCGGTTCTCACATGGAGATTTACCTGATCCAGCGCAAGGACAGAACCATAGGATTTCGTGATCTGGACTGCTTCTATGGCGTAATCGTTCATTTTGACCTCCTTCTGGGACAGCGGAAAAGGCTTTACGCGGATTCTCCGCCGCCGTCTTTATTTGTATAGTCAGTATGCGGGTGCCCGCTGCTTCTGGCGGCCATATGGACAGCTGCCATGTAGGGTGGCTGCAATCCGCGACAGTTGCCATGCATGACAGTAGCCGCACACGATGGCTATCGTGCAAATTGGCTGCCATGCTTGATGGCTGTCCGCCGGGTAAGCCGGGCTTTCTCGCTGACAGACTTAGTATAAACCATGAGGGGTGAAAAAGTCATAAAGAACTTTTAAAGAAGCCGTAAAGATTTGCGGAGAGGAATGCCGGAAATATGCGGTTTTCCTGACTCGGTGTCACTAGTAGAGTCACTAGTAAAAAGTAGGGCATGATGCCAAGGTCAGCATTCAGACCCTACTTTTATGGCTTCCACAGCTTCGCGCAGCTGGCCTAAGTCTTTGTGCGTATATACGTTCTCATTGATGTCCTGTCCTTTATGGCCCATGAGCTTGTAGCGTGCCACACGGTCTACGCCTGCGCTGTCCAGTAGGACATTGAAAGTGTGGCGGCAGTCGTGGGGCGTGTGCTCCGTCTGGATGCCGCAAGCGAGGAGGGCGGAACGGAAGTGTTCGCGGTAATCCTTTTCGGAGATGTCCTTTTCATCGGTATGGTATATCAGGCTCTTGAAGCGTGGATCCAGGCGGCGGCACACCATTTCATAGATTGCGGAATGGATGGGAACCGTCCTGTCACGGCTGTACCGGTTCTTCAGGCCGCCGGTGAACGTCCGCTCTTCCAGGCTGATTCCGTCAAGCGGCATCCTGGCCAGCTCGTTTATCCGCCATCCGGAATAGCAGTATATCAGAACCGTGTCCACAAAAGGGATGTCCTTGTGCTGCCAGAGCAGAGACAGCTCCTCTCTGGTGAAGGGGACACCATGGACGTTGTCGTTCTCTTTGGTGATTTGTGTATACTGGGAGTAGTCCTTTGCCACCAGCTCGAACTGTACGGCATATTTGTACATCTGCCGGAAAAGGTTCCGTATATGCTCCAGGGTGGAGAATGAAAGGCCATCATCATCGAGTATGTTCTGCATGTCCTGGGCCCGGATGTCCCACATGGCCATCCCATGGAGCCGGGAGCATTTTTTATATGCTGCTATAGCGCATCCCTGTGCGCTGGTCTTCTTCCCGCGTATCTCGTAAGAGGACTTATATTTCCACTGGTACCAGGAAGTAAAAACTTCACTGAATAGCTTCTTCCGGTCATTCGGGTCATAGGGGGCCTTGTTGTACTCCGCCAGGGCGATTTCGGCGGACACACGGTCAGGGAAGCATCCGGCCACGTCATAGACCGGGTAGCCGTCGGCATCGATGCGGGTGTTGACCCTGACCTGGAAAGGGTTCTTCCGCTTGCCGGACAGCTTCACTACCGTGCCTGAGCCGTTAGGGCGGCGTTTCCGGGCTTTTCTGGGCGTTATGGTAGAAATACTGCCCTCCCTCATCGGTAGGCCGCAATGGGGGCATACAATGGCCCTGTCGCTTATCTGGCCGGAACACTCCGGACATTGTATGAGTGCCATATGAATCACGCTCCTGTCTGTAAAAATAGGTATAAAAAATACACCTGTACAGACGGGTGCAGCAATGGTATAATAAGCCTTGTAGAGGGGCTATTATACCGGCATCCGCCTGTATAGCGTCCATGCGGTTCCTGGTGGTGCAGGAGCCGCTTTTTTATGCTTGACGGTTATTTGTGTTTGGGATATAATATGCTTAACAAGGAAGCCGATACGATAGCTTACACCTATCCGTTTCCGGCGCAAATCAGGTTATAAAAAATAGCACCCTTACTTTGCAGGAGCGGGGGTGCTATTTTTTATGGTTGACATATTCCAAAATGGCGACAATAAGAATTGCAAAAGTAAGCAGCACCATAAATTCTTCGTATGTACTCATAGAAAACGCCTCCTTCCGTTCAAGGCTCGGAAACGGAGGTATTCACACCCTATCGGCTCCCCTGGTAAGCATATTATATTGTCATGGTACTGAGCCTTGACCTGGTTGGAGCCGGAGCCAACTTTGGCCTGGCCTGGGCGCAAGATTGCGTTCACCTCTAAATAGTGGTCAGGCCCAAATGGGTCTCGCTCCCAACGCAATTTTGCTCCCGGCTCCTGGAAGAAGCTTAGGAATTGTCGGAAAATAACTGCTGCAATTGCTTCAGGCAAAAGCCCGGAAATACAATAAAAATTGCCATAAACTTGCAGCAGTTATTTGTAGACACTTCCTTAGGTTCGACACGAGTGTCGATGGTGTCCTCCAAAGCCAAGGGGGGTCCATTTTGCCCCCCCTTGGCCTGGGGAGCATCTAATCAGCGGCATTCTCCCCAGATGGTGAATGGTTCCACGATTTTGTGGGAGCGCCCTAATCAGCGGCACCCCTCCCCAAAATAAGGAGCATCTCTCCGTGAGAGTACCTCACGGACATTTTCCCTTCACTGGGAGCCATTTGGCGCTTACCCCTGCCGGCAATAACCGGCTCCATGGGTGACTACCCGACACAGGGACTCATGCACACAAGTGTGTACGACAGAGGAGCGGGAAATTTCCTGTACCCCTCCCGCTTATTGGATACGTTCATACGCTTGTGCTGGCGGTGGGATAGAGGCAATTAAAAAGCAGATAACCGGAGTTACCTGCTTCGCAAAGTTGAATGGAATAGGTGGGTGACAATCCACATCTCCTAGCTATGGGCGACGGCCGCCTGTTCCGTCCTCAGATTCCATTCAATAAAGCTTATGCATTTGATAACTCAATTATACAACAAATTCAGTTTATGTCAAGCCTTTTCAATGTGCCTTTTTCAATGTATCTCTCAGCATTACAGGTGCTTAAGGAATGCAATGTCTTTGCAAAGCATTTTCCGCCAGATGTAATCTTGGCGGCCACACGGACATAATCCGCATTTACCTTGAATAGCTTCACAAAGAGAATCGAGCCATTTTTTGGGTTCAGCCCCACATAATCGGGGGAATTTATTATCGTGCCGATGTCCTTATAATATACGTCATACTCATATGGATGCCGGCTCTTGATATGCTCTATATTGGATTCCCCTATGAATACCGGAGTGTTGGGCTTGAGCTCCAACCCCAATGTCTCGATGACAGATTGGGAGATGTAACCAACTATTTCCATTGGCAGTTCCTTTCATGTTAAGTTTCATATATCTGTTCAGCTAAGAATTCAGCGCTACCCGCCCCCGGCAATCTTCCCTCCGGCTCCTGGGAGGGAAAGCAATTTTCCTTTCTCCTGGTCTGCCGGTTCGGTGGAGGAGCAGAGTACCCTGCGGCAGCGGTAGAGCCGTAAATTCGGCGCTATACCAGACAAGGTAGATAATCTTTACCCTGTCCCTCTGAATTCTGGGCTAGGGTAGTCTATAACGTTTCGTTATTTAGTCCTCCGAAATTCTGGGGTGAGGTGTCTTCGTAATAGTCTGGATTGGTATACCGTGGTATTTCAAGTAATTCTTCTATTCTTTCAAGTGCCTTTTTCTTCCCGCTATCATTTAACATGGAAAAAAGGTTGTTTAGGATTTGAGTATAATTATTTTCAACATCAATTGCTAACTTTTTGTTTAATACAGCCATATCATGAAATAGTGAGGAAGTTTTGTTATCTCCGTTCTCCTTAAAATAAACAGCTGCAGATTCCAAGTATTCATCATCTAAAAGAAAAAGTATTGTAATATCCAAGGCTTTTGCAATTTTCTCCAATGCGCTAAATGGAACTTCTGTACTACCGCATTCATATTTTTGAATGGAACTTTCTGTTTTTATCAAGGCAGTAGAAAGCTATCCATACTACCACAGCATGACAGGCCAGAGCCGGGAGGAATGGGAAGCATGGCGCGTCCAGGCCTGCGAGGAATGGATGCTTGACAAGAATATTTTGGGAAAGGAGAGTGAAAGGGATGGTAGCAGCGAAAGTGAACCAGATTATAGCGGCAATGACAGCATCCTGCATGAGCCCGCAGGAGATTGCGGACAAGGCCGGGGTGAGCGTCAATATCGTCTACCGGATGCGGCGCGGGTACCTGGTGAAGATGGACAGGTTCGGGAAAGTATGTTCCGTGCTGGGGATATCCCCGGAGGATGTCATAGACTATGACCGCCTGGAGCAGAGAGGAGGAAAGAATAGTGGCGAATAGAAGAATGTTCAGCCTTGATGTGGTGAACACAGACAGATTCATGGAAATGCCGTTGACTGCGCAGGCGCTGTATTTCCATCTGGGGATGCGGGCAGACGATGATGGGTTTATTGCATCGCCCCGGCAGATTATGAAAGCGGTAGAATGCAAGCAGGATGATATGAAAATCCTGGTTTCCAAAGGTTATGTGATACCGTTTGAAAGCGGGATTGTAGTGATACGTCATTGGAAGCAGCACAACTATATCCAGTCTGACAGATACAGAAAAACAAAGTTTTTGGAAGAGAAAAGCCATCTGGAACTTGTGGAAAATGTATATGTAGCGGATACGGAGTGTATACAAGACTCTTCCAACATGGATACACAGGATAGGTAAGGTTAGAGTTAGAGATAGAGATAGTATAGAGTTAGGAGATACTGTATGCACGGAGCCAGAAGAATCTGCCTCCATGCCGCCGGTGATATCCATTATCTTGAATGACAAATCCCTCCATGACATTTTCCAATCAGACATTGACGGCTGGAAGGAACTGTATCCTGCGGTGGACATCCTCCAGGAGCTGCGGAAGATGAAGGGATGGCTGGACAGCAACCCGGCAAAGCGGAAGACCCAGAGAGGAATAAAGCGGTTCATCAATGGCTGGCTGGCGAGGGAACAGGACAGGAGCGGAACCACGGCGGACAGGGACGGAACGGACGGTGCGGGGATAAAGCGGTTCATATCTGGAAAATCCAATGAAGAGTTGGAAAAAGGAATCCATGATATAGTCACTAGCCGCATCAGTCAGGAGGCCTTGGACAGATACCACGACAAAATCCATGAGTTAATCCGCCTATGCTGTCCGTTTGAAATCTTTACGCAAGAGCAGATAGACTATATGCAGCGTGAATGGAAGATGGAGCCGCTGCATAAAGACAACGCATACGTAGTCCCAAGGGCAGATATTTACGATTTTTATGACAGGAAACTTGGGATTACCGAAGATACTGGGATTGATTGAAACGCCCCATTGGTATTACCAGTACCAACAGGGCAGAGTATAGCTGGAAAAGCTACAACACACAAATACATAATAACATAGCTTTCCGGGGAAAGGGAAGAGGTAATTTATGGACAAGATTAAAAAATATGTGGAGAGGTTCTTTTCATCAACAAAGAAAAAATCTGGATATGGAATGTCGTTCAGTGAGATGGAGCATGGCGTGGAAGAAGTTTTACGTACTTCTGACGCAAATGGGGCGTTTAAAGTCATTACGACATTTTTCAATTTCGGCTATGCGAAAGGCTACCGGGCGGCAATGGCGGAGATGAAGAAAGGCGGTGCAGCAGAATGACGGAATATGACCTTTTTGTAGAATGCATCCCCATGATAGCAGAGATGGCCGCCAGGTGCCGCAGGCTGTCAGAAAGGGAGTATGAGGACTGGAAGAGGGAGACCATGGGGCATGCGCCTGAAATGGTCAGGGAATTCATGGGCAAGGTGCTTATTACTATTGACAGGTACGTGTTAGGGGGTGCGGCATAATGGCGAACTTGGCAACGGAAATCTTAGGCAGACTGAAAAGACAGCGGAACATCTGGCGGATGGCTGCAGTTGTAAGCATCGTCCTGAATATTGCCCAATTGTCCATAAGGGCGGGCAAAGGGAGGTGACATACAGTACAATGGCAGTAAAGGTCAGGGTGAGCTATGAGGAGCCCCAGGAGCTGCAAATGGTGACGGAACTGCTGCAGCCGGTAATCAAGTCGTGCAAGGCAAATAAGGTCGAGAATGGGCGGTATAGACGCGCATATCTGGAAGTGGAGATACCAGAGGAATGTGCGCAAAAAAGTGCACATTCGCCGTTGATTTAGGCAAACCCTGGGGCGGATGCGGGGCAGTGTGCAGGGCGGAAAATGCGCGGAATGCGCGGAAGTGCGCACAAAAAAGGAGTTTATGAACACGATAACGCGCGCGAAAAATCATCTTGATTTTCTGTCCGCAGTCTGCTATGATAAATATCAGGCAAACAGAATAACGGAGTACCCCGGACGGCAGAAGCGCCGGACGGAAGCCGGATACATAGGCGTGGGAAGGTTTTACTCTAAAATGAGTAGGATTTTCCCGCGCCTTTTTGTTTGCCGGAAAACAGCCTACTGTGGCGTAAAAACAGGAAGGAGAAGCCCAAAATGGATTTACAGAACACGAACCAGAACGCAGACCAGATAGCAACCCCGGCTGATCAGACAGGGGGACAGAAGACTTTTAATCAGGATCAGGTAAATGCCATTGTACAGAAACGGCTTGCAGAAGACCGGGAGAAGGCATCAAGAGAACTGGGTGAGAAGGAGCAGGAGCTTGCACAGCGCGAGTTCCGTTTGAACAGCCGCCAGAAGCTGATTGACAGGGGATACCCGGAAAATATTCTGGATGCGCTGAACTGCAGCAGTGAAGAAGCATTTAATAAGGCCTTAGATATCATTGACGGACTGATTAAGGAGCGCACGCCATCTGAATCTGAAAAGTTGGAGATGGAAGCGAGACGGAAAGCCGCTGCAATGGCACCGAAGTTCACGGACAAGTCGGAGCCGCGGCGGGCAGGTACGGATTTGATTCGGCAGGCCATGAATCTGTAAAGGAGATTAATATTTATGGCAATCAGTTTAGTAACAAAGTTTCTTCCCTATGTGGATGAATTATTTGCAACAGAAAGCAAGAAGTCGCTGCTTACCAACAATGACTTTGACTGGACAGGGGCGCACACGGTAAAGGTTTATAAGGTCGGCACCAGCGAGATGACCGATTACAACCGGAACCCCCAGGCGGGATTCACCGGGAGCCGGTACGGCACTGTCCATGACCTGGACGCAACGACAGAGGAGTTCACCCTTAAGAAAGACCGTTCCTTCACGTTCGCAATCGACAAGCTGGACACGGACGAGACGGCACAGCAGCTTGCGGCAGCGTCTGCACTGGCCAGGCAGCAGCGGCAGGTGGTCATCCCGGAGGTGGACAGCTATGTATATGGCGTTATGTGCGCGGGAGCAGGGCATAAGCCTGATGCGGTGGCAGTTACATCCGCGAATATCTATGATGAGATAATCAAGGCAAACAACAGTTTGGATAATTGCGAGATTCCGGAGACAGGGCGGTACCTGGTGGTTCCCCCTGATGTGTATGTCCTGATGAAGAAATCGAAGGATATAGTCATGGAGACGGACATCGCCAACGAACTGCGGCTCAAAGGTGTCATTGCGATGATTGACGGCCTGTCTGTCATGAAGATACCGGCCACAAGGCTGCCGGCGGATTTCGGGTTCATGATTGCGCACCCCTGTGCAACGGTATGCCCTACTAAGCTGGAGGACTACAAAATCCATGTTGACCCGCCGGGAATCAGCGGTTCCCTGGTGGAAGGGCGTATCTGCTATGACGCGTTTGTGCTGGAGAACAAAGCGAAAGCAATCTATTACCAGGCAAAGACAGAATAATCTGATTGGAGTGCCCCGGATTTTCCGTCATGGACTGCCTGGGGCATTCTTGTATAGGGGTGGATAGGGATGCGGAAGAGGAGCAATATGTATGGCGTACAAGGCATGATGCGGGACTACGCTGGATATGGCATGACGGCAGATAAGGCGAAGGAGCTGCTGGCAGAATGCATGACAGGGAAACATGCGGAACTGGTGCGCATGGCTGCGCAGAAAGCGGCACCTGGCATAGCGGAGTGGATTGCCTCTTCCATCATGGAAGGGAAGTCGTTTGACAGGATGGCGGTTAAGTGGGAGCTGGGAGAAGCGGAAATGATGCCATGCTGCCGGAACAGCTTCTACGCATACAGGAAGTTCACCCTTGCCATTCTGGACGATATGCTGTCAGGAAAGGAAGAGGGGGAGCATGGGCAACTATAATTCCGGAGGGCATAACAAGACGCACGGCAGGGTAGAGGAATACTGTCGGATTGACAGTTTTAGCTTGCTGCAATATGCGGACTGGTTCGAATGCCTGTCAGATTATGGAGAATACCATTATCCTGTCATAGGCGGCAAGATTTATTATAACCTTATGGAGGATACGGCAAGGATAAGCCATAACGGCCGGGAATACCCTCTAGGGCTGTCCAAAGTGCCCAATGTGGACGGTATGTCATATAGGCTATACTTCCTTTGCCCTAAGTGCCAAAAGCGCGCCAGGCACCTCTACAAGAAGGACGGGCTGTACCAGTGCCGGAAGTGCGCCAGGCTCAACTATGGAATCCAACAGCGGAGCGGGCTTTCCCTTATACGGAGGAAAATGTACTGGCTTGTGGTGAAAAAGCTACAGTATGTTGACTGGGAAGTAGACCATCCCGATTTGCCCATACAAGACTTGTGGCATATACCGAAACCACGTTATATGAGATGGGCAAAGTATGATGCACTGATGGAAGAGTACAGGCGGCTCCAGGAAGAATATGAGACGATGCATAATGAATCCCTGATGAATGGCCTGGAGAGGATACAGAAGATATTCAACAAACGGGCGAAATAGATGCGGAATAACGGCATGCAGTGTCACTAACAGTGTCACTAGTAGAGATTAGGGCGGCATCACACGGAAGATGGCAAAATTCTGAAAGACGCATAAACACGGACTTCCTCCAAAATGCGGGACATTAAAAAAGTGGCTAAAATGTGATAAATTTAAAGAAGCCGTAAAGATTTTTTCTTGGGCTCCTTGGTGTAGATGCTGCCGTCCCTCACCGGGAAGCCGCAGTGTGGGCATATGATGGCCTTGTCGCTTATTTGGCCGGAACACTCCGGGCTGTGCACCGCCACAGGTGGAACCTTCAATATATGTTCAGCATCGACTGCCATATCTATCCCAGCTTGAACCCAATACCATACACAGTCTGGATATACTCTTCCAGAGCATCGGCCTCCTTGATTTTTCTGCGCAGGTTGCTGACGTGGACATTCACGGTATTGTTCTCCCCATAGTAGCCGTTCTGCCAAACCAGCTCATAAAGGCTCTCCCGGGAAAACACTTTTTCCGGGGCCTGGAGGAAGAGGAGCAGAAGGGCGTACTCGTGGGAGGTCAGGGAAAGCGCCAGCCCATTGACAGTGACCTTCCGGGATTCCGGATAAAGCGTCAGATTCTTATAGGAAATCGGAAGATTGCGCTGGGGCAGGCTGCCGCTGCGCCTGAGGGCCGCCTGAACCCGGGCAATCACTTCCTCCGGCTCGAAGGGTTTCGTGATGTAGTCGTCCGCGCCGTTTTTCAGGAGCGCCACCTTATCCCCCAGGGCGTTTTTGGCAGAGAGCACCAGGACAGGAGTGGAAAGCCGCTTTTCCTCCCGGATGTGCATAAGGAGCTCTTCCCCGGCCATCCCGGGCAGCATCAGATCCAACAGAATCAGATCCGGTTCCTGGCGCTCCAGCAAAAGCAGCGCTTCCGTCCCGGAAAAAGCCTGTACCGTCCGGTAACCCTCGTCCCCCAGTATCCTTGCCAGCAGACGGTTGATGTCCGTCTCGTCCTCCACAATCATGATAGTGTACTGCATATTCCGTTTCCTCTCTGTTCATTGTCCTTTTTCAATATAAGAAAGATAAAGGGTTTCGTCAAGAGGGTTTTGCCGATATTGACCTTGCGAAAGTGAGACATGGCTGCCGTTCGGGCAGTCTCTCGCGCGAAATCGACACAGTGGATGTATCTTGAGAAATCCGGCGGCATCTATGGGATTATGGGGTATCTGCCAGGGTGGAGTCAAGATGGTCTTATAGACAGGGAACTTTTAAAAGTATTTCATATCATTGTTGACGCCGCTGTGTTTTATCGGATTGACGGGCTGCGGGACAGATGCCGGGGCATCGGGTTCTGCCAAAGACACAGAGAGCACGGGAAATGCACAAAACAAAACCGAAGATGCAGATGATGTGCCGGGGGATTCGGACAAGGGGCAGAATGCGTCAGCCATAGCCGGGAAGAATAGCAGCACAGAGGAAGGAAGCGGCACAGGGGAAGGAAGCGGCACAGGGGAAGGGAGCGGCACAGGGGAAGGTGGCAGCGGAGAGGAAGGCTCTTTTGACGGCACTGTCCTGGAGAGCTATCCGGCCCAGTTTGGAGAAGTGTACTCCCTGTCCGGATACGGTTCGGGGACGGAGCAGAACCCCGGCGGCAGCTATTATGATCTGTGCGGCCTGTATCTGCAGGTGCTGGATGACTTGTGGAACCGGGATCCGGGGCTGAAGGCTGTCGGGAAATATCTGCAAAATGGCGGCGCGTTGAAATAACAGCCATATACTGCACGAATATTGTTTCCCCACAGCCCAATCTGTACAAAGAGTGGAACCGATTACAGAAAAATCCGGGTGAAAAACCGCTCTGCATTTATCTTGCCTTCAGGTAAACAATTGTTCCTCATACCGGCTCAACATGATAAGGCTCGCTTCATAGGCGTTGAAAGCCTGCACGGCCTGGCGCTTCTCGCTCCAGTGCCGGATTTCCTGGGCCTGTTCCTGCTGCTGGGCAATGATCTGTTCCTTCTGGGTCTGGGAGGTCTGCCGTTTGGCCAGGGCCTGGTCTCTCAGAAATTGCGTCTCTTCTTTTTGGCTGAGCCACTCCTGGGCCAGCCGGGCATGTTCCAGGCGGCGCTTCGTCAGCTGGCCCTTCAGGAATTTTTCCTGGAGCAGTTTGGCCTGGGCGCGCTTTTTCAGGTACTCTTTCAGCAGCTTCTTCCGGCGGGCCTTTTTCGCCTGTTCGGCGGCCAGGCGCCTTCTCTCCGCGGCGCGTTTCGCCGGGCAGTTGTCCTGGAGCCCCATGGTGTACGCGCGGCATTTGTCCCAGTCTTCATCGATGTGGATGAAGGCGAATTTCGGAGGGCCGCCGCCGAAATTCACCGCCTGGTTCCGGGCGATGTATTCCAGCACTTTCTGTTCATACGCGGGGTCTGTCTGCATCCTCCGGTAGGCGGCGTCCGTTATGTCGATGAACCAGTCCACGTTCTTTTGGGAGGGATGTTTATATAGCCTTTTTATCACATCGTGGATGTACATTTTATATTCCGCCAGGGACATGTCTTTTGGCGCAGGACGGAATTTCCCGGCCATGGTATCCGAAAAACTGCTGTCCGTCTTCTCTTTGCCGCCCACGGAAGCGCTCTGGATGCCGCTGTAACCGGTGCCGGCAGCGTAGCCTGTCTCGATGGTGCCTGCCATACCATTCTCCTCCTTATTTTAGTTCCGCATCTGCTCCGCCAGTACCCGGACATGGGCAGAGAATTTTCTTAGCTGGACTTTCCGCTGGACGTTGCTTGATTGCTTCTTACTCTGTATATCGGAGAAAAACGGTTTTTCCTGATGGCCATTGGAATAAATCGGATCCCAAATGGCACCAACCGACAGGTCAGGCCTGATAGGACAGGCGCTGCGTCCGGCAAAAAGGGCTGTGAGAAAATCGCAGCATTTCCGGACAGCCCTTTGAGGGGTATCAGCGGATGAAGTTCGTCCGGCAGGGCGCTTCCTTCTCCGGAAGACCGTAAGTATCCTTCCCCAGGGCGATGCTCTTCATCAGGAAGGACATGTTCCTGGCCAGGGTCCGCATGGTCTGCAGCCCCTCCCCGTCCTGGGCCGCCTGACCGGCTTCTCTGCCGTGGATGCTGTTCCAGTACTGGCTGGAGGCCACGGGCATGCCGCTGATGGTGAAGAACTTGTTCAGCTCATCGAAGGTGGAGGACAGGCCGCCCCTTCTGGCAGCCACTACGCTTGCTCCCACTTTCATGGTCTTGTCGAAATGGGTGCTGTAGAAAAGCCTTGTGAGGAAAGCCACCAGAGTGGCGTTGGCAGATGCGAAATATACCGGGCTGCCCACCACCAGGCCGTCGCAAGCCTCGAACTTCGGCGCGGTCTCATTCACCAGGTCGTCGAACACGCACTTGCCCTGTTCCGCGCACCTGTTACAGGCGATGCAGCTCCGGATGTCCTTGCTGCCGATTTGGATGGTCTCCGTTTCGATGCCCTCCCCGGCGAAAATCTGTTCCATTTCCCGTAGGGCGATGGCGGTGTTGCCGTTCGGCCGGGGGCTTCCGTTGATCAGTAAGACTTTCATGATTGTAGTACCTCCTTGGATGATTTTGGAAAAGGTTTCCCTGGGCATATTGTACCTCATTTCATGCTTTCAGGCAAGGGCGCCCTTTGCACCAGGGCAGCCGCTGGGAAGTCCGGTGCCGATTCGGAGAGCCGGGAACGGCGCGTGGCCTATGGTGTAACAGTTTTCGGTCTGCCGTCATATCCTATCTATGATTAGGAACTAGGAGAATGCTACCGATATGGCGATAGGATATTTGACCATACAGGCGCGGACTGCCCATGAAGCCGTTCCGCTGCAGGAAGTGGACATCAGGATACTGGACGATCAGGGGAACAGCCTTTACCATCTGTTCACGGACGAGAACGGGGAGACCCAGACGGTGCCCCTGGAGACGCTGGATAAGCGTTTCTCCCAAAACGAGAATTTTACAGGGCTGCCGTATATTGCCTACAATGTGCTGGCGCAGAAAGCGGGCTTTGATACCCTCTATGTCTCCAGTATCCCCATCTATGACGGGGAGCGGGCCGTATTGCCCATGACCCTTCTGCCCATGCAGCAGAGCCAGCGCCGTCCGGAGCAGACCAAGATATTCGTGGGCAAGCCCGCCGTGGCCATGCAGGAAAAGAGGAATCAGGAAGGACCGGCCGGCACTGCCCAGGGATTCCGGGAGGGGAGGGCAGCAGACGGCAGCCAGGGAGGAATGGAACCCGGCAAAGGGGAAGCGGCGGGAGAAGGGACAGCTGCAAACGGTTTTTCGGGAGAGGCATCAGGGGAAAATGGAAGCGCCACAGGACAGATGGCGGGGACAGAAGATGCCGGGGGCAGAGTGCTGCGGCAGGTAGTGATACCGAACCCCATAACGGTGCACCTGGGCGCGCCAAGCACCAACGGCTCCATCGTACAGGTGTCCTTTCCGGACTATGTGAAAAATGTGGCCAGCAGCGAGATTTATCCTACCTGGCCCGATTCGGCCCTCAGAGCGAATATCTATGCCATTATCACCTTTGCTTTGAACCGGGTCTACACGGAGTGGTACAGGAGCCGCGGATACGGTTTCGACATCACCAACAGCACGGCCTATGACCAGTATTTCGTGTATGGGCGGGCTATCTATGAATCCGTCAGCAGAATTGTGGACGAAATCTTTAATGAATATGTGCGCAGACAGGGACAGAACGCGCCTTATTTCACGTCCTTCTGCAACGGCACCACCGCCACCTGTCAGGGGATGTCCCAGTGGGGCACGGTGACCCTGGCCAACCAGGGGCTTACCCCGCTGCAGATTCTGCGTTCCTATTATCCGAAGGATGTTGAGATTGCCCAGACGAATGTCGTCACAGGCGTGGTGGCCTCTTATCCGGGGACGGCTCTGCGGGAGGGGAGCACGGGGCTTGACGTGCAGACCATTCAGACTTATCTGAACCGGATTCGGCGCAATTATCCGGCTATCCCGGCCATCACGGATCCGGAGGGGACTTTCGGCAGCAGCACCAAGGCCGCCGTCACCAAGTTCCAGAGCATCTTCGGCCTGGCGGCGGACGGCATCGTGGGGAAATCCACCTGGTACAAGATTTCCAGCCTGTATACCGCGGTGGCCAGGCTGGCGGAACTGGACAGCGAGGGCAATACCCTGGGGATAGGGACGGTTCCGCCCAGTGCGGTTCTGCGCCAGGGCTCCAGGGGTCAGGATGTCATTACGCTGCAGTATCTGCTGGATGTGATGGCGGAGTACTTTCCTACGGTGCCGGCTCCGGCTCAGGACGGCATCTTCGGCAGCGGCACGAAACAGTCGGTGGTGGCGTTCCAGCGGGCGACGGGGCTTACACCGGATGGGATCGTCGGGCAGGCCACCTGGAGAAAGCTGTATGACATATACCGCGGGATAGGGGACAATGTGCCGGGAGCGGGAGGCGGTACCACAGGAGGCACGCAGCCGCCCGGCGGTAGCGGCGGAACCGGTGGCGGCACTGGAAGCGGCGGAACGGGGGGCGGCACCGGGGTGCGGGAGTACACTGTCCGGGCCGGGGACAGTCTCTGGCTGATTGCCAGGCGGTACGGCACCACAGTGGATGCCATCAAGAGCCTGAACGGGCTCACCAGCGACCTGATCAATGTGGGCCAGGTGCTGAAGATTCCCGCATCCCAGTCCGGCGGGTACACGGAATATACCGTCCGCTCAGGGGATACGCTCTGGCTGATTTCCAGAAGGTTTGATACCACAGTGGATGCCATCAAGAGCCTGAACGGGCTTACCAGCGACATGCTGAATATCGGCCAGGTGCTGAAGATTCCTACCCGTTGAGCGCACGGTTCTACCGGAAGTCTCTACAAATAGCAGCTGAGGGCGTATGGCGGTCGCTTCCGCCATAGCAGACATTTGCCTGGAGGAAGCGGCTTCTCGCCCGTTACAGCAGATTGGACACGCAAATCGTCAAATCGTTAAAAATGTGACAGGGTATCGTGTCTCTGAACGAATACTGGCAGGAAGATTCCTCGCCATCAAAAAAGTAGACTTGTACATTTTTCATGACAGGATTTACAATCCAGTATTCACGGACTCCGCTGCTGCGGTAGAGCCATAGCTTTTTCAGATAATCATGGCTTTGGGTGCTGGGTGAAGTGACCTCAATGATCCAGTCGGGCGCTCCCTCGCATGCTTTGTCCGTGATTTTATTTTGGTCACATATGATGCTGATGTCGGGCTCTACCCATGTCTTGTCGTCTGCATGGAGGTTGACCGCCAGTGGGGCGGGATAGACCTTGCAGTTTCCGCCATTCTTTTTGATATGCTGCCGGATGGCGGCGGACAGCTCCATCACAAGTTCCTGGTGAAAGGGGCTGGGCGGAGCCATGTTCACGATTTGTCCGTCAATCAGTTCAGCTCTCTGGCCGTCCGGCAGGGCAAATAAGTCTTCCATGGTATAAACATGTTCTTGTGGCAGTGTCATAGGCGATTTCTTCCTTTCTGGCTATTTGCAGACAGTTTCCTATGCCAGGCTTCGCGGAAAATTCATGGAAAACAGATTCCCTGCTTTTTGAAAATTACAGGTCGTAGTACATCTTGAATTCCGCGGGATTGGGAATCTGCTCCATCTGCTTAAGCTCCGCCCGCTTCCTTGCCGTCCAGACATCGATGAGGCGCTGAGGGAAGACGCCGCCCTTGGTGAGGTAATCGTGGTCGGCCTCCAGCGCCTCCAGGGCTTCTCCCAAGGACTTCGGCAGACCCTTTATCTTCTTCTGCTCTTCCTCGGAGAGGGTGTAGAGGTTGAAGTCGTAGGGGCCCCAGCCGTTCTCGGCCGGGTCGATCTGGTTCTCGATGCCGTCCAGGCCTGCCATCAGGATGGCGGCGTAGGCATAGTAGGGATTGGCCGTGGCGTCTGGATTGCGCAGCTCGAAACGCTTGGTCTTCGGGGACTTGGCGTAGGCCGGGATCCGGATGACGGCGCTGCGGTTGGAGGTGGCGTAGCCGACGGTCACGGGCGCTTCAAATCCCGGCACCAGACGCTTGAAGGAGTTGGTGGAGGGATTGGTGAAGGCGCAGAGGGAAGCGATATGCTTCAACAGTCCGCCCATGAAGTAATGGGCCGTGCGGCTCAGTCCCGAATAGCCGTCCTCGTCATAGAAGAGGGGATGCCCGTCCTTCATCAGCAGCATATGTACATGCATGCCGCTGCCTGCCTCCTGGTAGATGGGCTTGGGCAGAAAGGTGGCTGTCTTGCCCTCCTGGGCCGCCAGGTTCTTGATGATGTACTTGATGATCATGGTATTGTCCGCCATGGCCGGCATGTCCGCCAGCTCCACCTCGATCTCCATCTGTCCCGGGCCGCCTACCTCGTGGTGGTGGTATTTCACCCGGATGCCCCAGTCCTCCATCATCATGCACATGCGGCTGCGCAGGTCGTAGCCTACGTCCTGGGGGGCAGCGATGTGGTAGCCGCCTTTGTGGGAGACTTCGTAGCCGTTGTTGCCGGGGGTGTCCAGGCTGTGGTTCCAGTCCGCCTGGCGGGTGTCGATCCGGTAGCCGCACTGCCTGGGTGTCACTTCGAAGCGGGCGCTGTCAAAGAGATAGAACTCGAATTCCGGGCCGATTACCATCCTGTCTGCGATGCCCTGTTCTTTCATATATTCCACGGCCCGGAGGCTGACGTTCTTGGGATACTGGTCGAAGGGCTTGTTCTCGCCTTTTCCGATGGTGCACACATTGCCGCACATGGTCAGGGTGGGCACTGCCGCGAAAGGGTCTACATAGGCCGTGTCGGGGTCGGGCAGGAATACCATGTCGCTTTTCTCAATGGGGGCGTAGCCGTAGTTGGAGCCGTCGAAGCCGATGCCGTAGGTGAAGGTGTCCTCGCCGAAACGCTCCACCGGAATGGTGATGTGCCGCCAGCGGCCGTCGATGTCCGTCATCTTGAAGTCGATCATGCGGATCTGCTTTTCCTGGCAGAGTTTTTTGATGTCTTTCATTTTGTCCATGTGTTTCGCTCCTTGTGAATGTAATGATTTTTTGTGGTTCCCGGCACCATTTGCCGTTCGCTTCTGAAAAAACCAGGTTTCATGGCCAGTGTGCCGGCGGTACAGAGGTGCCCCGGCTTGCGGCGCGAAAAAGGCGACATCTCTGGGCGCGGGGCAGTCATCCGGGAGAGCTACACCGCAATGGTGTAAGAGGCTTTCCAGGTCTCTCCGGGGCTGACCTGATTGCCCCATTGGCGCTCCTCCAGGGTGCCCTGGAAATTCTCGTTGTCGCATCTGCCATGCCAGGGCTCTATGCACACGAAAGGCGCCTGTTTGCCTGCCGGCGACCAGATGCCGAAGAGGGGCGCGTCCATGGTGATTGTCACGTATCTTGTGCCGTCTGCTCTGCACAGGGCGGCAGTGTCTGTCTGATTGCCCTCGATGACCAGGGCATCGTTATCGAACAAGTGTTCCGATATGGGCAGTTTGCCATTGTCCAGGGTGTAGGTTTCCTTTTCGTCCAGGGCCAGGCCGTTTTTGCTGATTTTGGTGCTGACGACTTTGTCTACATTGCCGAAATCCAGGAAATAGTCGGTCTGGTTCGTGCCCTTTTCGATGGGGCAGTTGAAGGCCGGGTGGCCGCCGATGGAAAAGTGTAGGACTTCTTTGCCGGGATTCTCCACCTGCCAGAGGACGGTGACACGGTTTCCCTGGATGCGATAGCCCAGCTTCAGGAGGAACGCAAAGGGGTAATTTGCCAGGGTCTCCTGGCTGGAACACAGCTGGAACCAGATTTCGCTTCCGTTTTCGGCGGATGCATTCTCAGAGGGTCTGCTCGGAGCGGGTGCATGCTGAGAAGGCATGTTACTGGAGAGCGGTTCAAATTCCATGTCCCTGGCGAAGCCGTGCTGGGTCATGGAATAGGTCCTTCCCTGGGTCCGGTACTCTTTGTTCTTCACGCCTCCTACGAAGGGGAAGAGGATGGGCGAGGTGCGCCCCCAGTATTTGGCGTCGCCGCACCACATGTACTCGGTGCCGGTGTCTTTTCTTTTCAGGGATTTCAGCTCCGCCCCGCGGCTGTCCACGGAGATGGATATGACTTCGTTTTCTAACTGGTAAATAGACATTGTGACCTCCTCTGCATGATATCTGTTTTTATCCATATCATAGCACAGAAAAAATCCATTTACAATGTTGCCGGTAGAAAATATTTTTGCATAAATTTATGAATTTTATGAAATTTTAAGTTTTTTTGATAAAGACCACAGGATTTTGCTGAGAATATATGGTATGATAAATGCAGTGCAATCCGTGGTTTTTTGTTCATGGCAATAGGAGACGCGCGAAAAGCCAGCTCAGAAATGTCAATAGCAAATATAAAACAGCATCTGCCCAGGCTAAAGGTCTGGGCAGATGCGGAACTGGAAGAGGAGAAAGGTATGTGGAAACGGATTACGGCAGCGGCCTTGCTGTTTTTGTTTGTATGCGGTCTGATCGCAGGCGGGTGGAAGGCCCAGGCCCATGCGGAGGACGACAGCGGGCTTTCCGGCGATGTGGCGCTTCTGAAACAGGAGGTTGGCAATTATGTCATGCAGGTGACTGTGGAAAACAGCGGGGCTGACTTCGCCGGGACGGTGCAGCTGGTCTTTGCCAGTTCCGGTTACGAGAACTGTGCCTATAATACGGAGATAACGCTTCCCTCCCAGGGGAAAAAGCAGTTTACGGTTACCGTGACGTCCCAGGCGGCAGAGACGATACGGGGCCTGTGCGCCCTGAATTTTCTGGATGAGGAGGGAGACCTTGTACAGAAGCTCAACCTGTGGAATGTATTTGGCAGGGCAGTGACAGGTATGTCTGTGGGCATTTTGACGGACGATGCTGCCAGCCTTGGTTATCTGGACGCCGGCGGAGAAAATTTCATGTTTGGCGGAATGAATTATCCCATCTCTCTGATCAATCTGGACGAGGAAAATCTGCTGGGATATCTGGACGGACTGTACTTCCTGGTCATCGACCGGATGAATGTGGCGTCTCTGGGGGAGGAGAAGGTTCAGGCCATCCAGAACTGGGTAAGGGCCGGGGGATGGCTCATGATTGGAACAGGGGCTTATGCGGAGGACACGCTTTCCGGTTTCAGCGGGGATTTCCTGGACGTGAAGGTCTCAAAGATAAATGCGCCGGGAGAGACGAATGTGCTCACTGCCAATATGGGGTATGGATATTACAGCGACTATGAGAATGCGGAAATCGACCTTGCGCAGATGACCGTGGCGGAGCTTGACCTGGGAGAAATGTCCGGATGTTTTGGCATGAGTTCGGTGAATCCGATGCTCTGCAGCTTTTCCGCCAGAAATATGGCCAGCGCCGGATTCGATGTCTCGCGGTATTTCGGGGACGGAGCGGTAGCCATTTTCCCTGTTTCCCTGGGTGAAAAAGAACTGCGGAAAATGGAACATTACATGATCTGGAACCTATACAGCGAACTGATGAGCCAGTCCAACAGTTACCGGTCTTTCAACGGGTATTGGGATACCGGGTATCTCGTCCAGCAGGCCTTCGGTGTCATTGACGGCAAAAATACGGTGGTGGATTTCACCCTGTTGGAGGTGCTGATTGGGATTTATGTAGTTCTGGCGGGGCCGGTATTGTATCTGATTCTGAAGAAATGCAAAAAGAGGGAGTGGTACTGGGTGGGGGTGCCGGCGCTGGGACTGCTGTTCATTGGGGGCGTGTATTTCTTCGGACAGAGCGCAAGGGTAAACGAGACGAGAGTGTACTCCGTCACGGTCCAGCAGGCTGACAGCAACCGGGAGGAAACGTATTTTATGGCTTATCATTCGGGGCTGAAGGAGTGGCAGATGCGCCTGAATGATGGGTATGAGACGGCGGGCCCCGGGGCCAGCAGCTATTACGGCTATGGCAACCCCCACACGGACGATTATTTTTATGTGGTCAGCAATGACAGCGAAGGCCTGTCCGTGGGCATAAAGCCCCGGGAAAACTTCGACAACGGTTTCCTCTATGCGCCCGGGCGGACGGACAGCAGGGGATCCATTTACGTCTCGGGTCTTCGGGGCTCGGGAATCAACGGCAATGTCCATGGAACGGTCACCAACGAGACCGACTGCGATCTGGCTTATATGGCGGTGTGGACCGAGGGCTTCTTTCTGGTGTTCTCGGATGTGAAGGCAGGGGAGACCGTGGATCTGCAGCAGGCCTATCAGGACGGAAGGTGTGTGTATCAGGACGATATAGACTATTTGGACAGCCTGACTTATAATATGGTTTCCGCCTACGATTACAATTCCAATTTGGCTTATGAGCAGGATGACATAGCGGCCCTTCTCATCGGATTGGCCGCGGCGGACAATGCAAGGAATGCGGACAGGAGCCGGGCGCTGGTGCTGGGGGTCGTGAGGGATTACGGCAAGGCCGTGGCGGGCAGATGCAATGAGACTTCCTACGGATGCCTTTATTCATTTGTGGAAAATTAAGACAGCGGGGTAGACGCGGAACTTTAAAACAGCGTCTTAAATAGGAGGCGGATTAGATGCTGCAGATTCAGGATTTGTGTAAAAAATACGGGAAATTTCAGGCTGTGAAGGATCTGACGCTCCATATACCCAAGGGAGATCTCTTCGGGTTCGTAGGCCCTAACGGCGCAGGCAAGACCACCACCATCCGTATGGTGTGCGGACTGATGCCTCCCAGTTCCGGCAGCATAACGGTCAATGGCATGGACACCCTGACCCGCCGGAAGGAGATCAAAAAGCAGATCGGATATGTGCCGGATTTCTTCGGCGTGTACGATAATCTGAAGGTAAAGGAGTACATGGATTTCTACGGGTCCATGTATCGGATGGGCTCAAAGGAGATCGAGCGGCTCTCAGGGGATCTGCTGGAGCTGGTGAATCTGGCCGATAAAAAAGAAGTGTTCGTGGATACGCTCTCCCGGGGCATGAAGCAGCGGCTCTGTGTGGCCAGGGCGCTCCTTCACAATCCGGCGCTGCTGATACTGGACGAACCCAATTCCGGGCTGGATCCCAGGGCGAGGGTAGAGATGAAGGAGCTGTTGCTGAACCTGAAAAGCATGGGGAAGACCATTGTGATTAGCTCCCACATCCTCTCGGAGTTGTCCGAGATGTGCAACAGCATCGGCATCATGGACCATGGTAATCTCATGGCGTCGGGTCGGATTGAAGACGTCATGGAGAGCGTGTTCGGGAGCAACCAGCTGGTCATCACAATGGACGAGGGGCGTGAGACGGCCATGCGCATGGCCAGCGAACAGGCAAGTGTCAAGATTGTTTCCGCGGGGGAGCATGAAATAAAGCTGTCCCACAGCATGACGGCACAGGAAATCTCAAAGCTGATTGGCGCGATGATCGCAAATGACGTTGTGGTGACCGGTTTCCACAAACAGGAGGGCAGTCTGGAGACGCTGTTCATGCGCGTCACAGGGAACGACGAGAAGGGAGGGAACGATAATGCGTCTGAATCCAATCGTTAAAAAAGATATCAAAGTACAGTCCCGCAGCATGAAGATGAGCTGGGGCGTGTTTTCCTATGAACTGATACTAGCCCTTGTGTTTTTTCTCTCCATGCTGATTATCCGGAACAGGAATATGTATTCCACAGACAATATTTACAGCGCCATGGTATGGCTTTATCCTGTCCTGGCGGTCACTCAGTTTGTCATCCTCGGCATCGTGACGCCGGTGCGGACGGCCTCCTCCATATCGGGGGAGAAGGAGCGCCAGACCTTTGATATCATGATGACCACCAGCATGAGTCCTTTCTCCGTCATTATCGGTAAGGTCATGACAGCGACGGTGCAGAGCATGTTCTATGTGATCGCCAGCATGCCGGTCATGGCGCTGTGCTTTGTCATCGGAGGAATGTCCTGGAGCTATCTTTTCTGGTTCCTTGCGATATCCCTTCTGATCTCCCTTTTCTCGGCCAGCATAGGGATTCTCTGTTCCTCCCTCTGTAGGAAGAGCATCAGCGCGGTGATCATGTCCTACGGATTTTATCTCATATTCTTTGTGGCCACTGCGCTGCCCGGCATTCTGTATGCTGCGACACCCAGGTACAGGGCGTATCAGTACGGGACGACAGCGGCGCCCGGCAGTGATCCGCTGCAAAATCTGTTTTTGTTTCTGCTTGTGAATCCGGCTGTCTATCTGACGGAATTTTTCTCGCAGATCATGGCGGGGGAGTCGGTGGTCAATGGTCTTTCGGACAGCATCGGTGTGGGGCAGCAGAAAGGTCTGCTCCATTCGGTGGCTTCGGGGAACACATGGATGATTCTCTCCACCGTTCTGTTCCTGGGCATTTCGTTTCTGTTTCTGTGGCTTGCGGCCAGGCGCATCAATCCGGCGAGGAAGGCTTTCCGCAAAAGGAAATAACGTATGGACGAGAAAAAATATCTGTTAATTCAAATAAAAAAATGCCGGCGGAAAATGAATCTCGCAAAGTGCATCGACAGTGGGATTCTTTTCGCCGCGGCGGGCGGTATAGGCGGGATTTTGTGCGAGCTTCTGTCCTTTTTCGTGCCGTGGAATGCTTTTCTTCCATGGAATGCTTTTCTTCCATGGAATGCTTTTCCTCCATTTTATCATGTGCATCTGGCAGCGGGACTCTGCTTTGCGGCGGGCCTACTGGCCGGAATCGGTTATGCCGTGTATAGAAGGGCGGGTATGGAACAGGCGGCCAGGATGCTGGATTCCTTCGGCCTGGAGGAGCGCATGGTCACGGCTTACGAGCAGATAATGGAGGAAGAGCGCTCCATGGAAGGAGGGCGTTCCATGGAAGGAGGGCGCTCCATGGAAGGAGGGCGCTCCATGGAGGAAAAGCGTTCCATGGAAGGAGGGCGTTCCATGGAGGAAGGGTGTTCCATGGAAAAAGCGCACTCCGCGGGGGCATCGTATTCCGGGGGGGACATGCTCATACAGCTGCAACGGCAGGATGCGCTTTCCCAGTATGAAAGGATGCGTGGACAGATCAGGATACCGCTCTTTCCAGAGAAGAGACATGTGCTGGCGCTTTTGCTGTCAGCCGCGGCGGTAACAGCCATGGCTTTCATCCCCTCCCCTGTGCGCAGACAGGCTGAACTCATCCATCAGGTGCGGGAACAGGCCGGGGAAGAGTTGGAGGAACTGGAGAATCTTCTGGATGCGCTGGAAGAGGTGGATATGGACAGCCTGACGGAGGAGGAGAGACGGCAGCTGCAGGAAATGACGGAGGCGCTGCAGCTGTCCCGGGAAGAGCTTTCCGGAGCGGACTCCTGGGAAAGCCTGGCATCTGCCATGGACAGGCTGGATTATAAATACGGTCAGACGGCCCAGGGGCTGGAGAAGCTCGGCGCACAGCTGGATGATCCCGGAAAGGCAGGCATTGCGGCGGCGGAAGCGATGGCAAAGGCCGCGGCGAAATCCGATGGTCGGCAGACAGCTTCCGGCGGCACTCCCGGCACTGGTTCCGGCGCCGGAAAGGACGGAGACGGCGGTTCCGGGGAGGGAAGCGGATCCGGCCAGGACGGCGGCTCCGGAGAAGGGGACGGAAACGGCCAGGGAAGCGGATCCGGGGAAGGGAACGGAAACGGCCAGGGAAGCGGCTCCGGAGAAGGGGACGGAAACGGCCAAGGAAGCGGATCCGGGGAAGGGAACGGAAACGGCCAGGGCAGAGGATCCGGGGAAGGGAACGGAAACGGCCAGGGAAACGGAAGCGGCTCGGGAAACGGGAACGGCCAGGGCAGCGGTTCCGGCAATGGCCGGGGAACCGGCAGCAGCGACGCCTCCCACGATTACGTGAGCATTCCCAATGCCGTGGGCGGTGATTCCGACCTGACGGGCACACAGTATGGAAATCAGGATTCCGAATATTTCAGACAGCAGAACGGCCTCGCCTGGGAGGGGGAGCATGTGGAATACAGCTCTGTCATCGGAGAGTATACGGAAAGCGCCTACGAAGGGCTTGCAAACGGCAGGTATCCCAACGGGATGGAATCGGTGATCCGAGACTATTTCGGGAGTCTGAACCAGTGACAGGATTCGAGATATACGGAATCATATGCTCCCGGGATTTCAGGAAGCGGAATCAGGTATTGAGGCTGGACGGCACCTGGAAAAGCGGGGGGATCGGCAATTAAACCAGAAGAAATCAGATGGCAGACATTGGAGCGAATATAGACCAGGAGGAATCAGATGGCAGACATTGCATTATATCAGCAGAAAATAAGGGAATGTGAGCGGGAGATAGGAAAGGGGATCATCGGTCAGAAAGAAGTCATCCGGCAGGTGATGCTGGCGCTGCTCTCCGGCGGAAATGTCCTGTTGGAGGGCATGCCGGGGCTTGGAAAGACCATGCTTGTGCGCACCATAAGCCAGGTGTTCCTGCTTTCCTTCAAGCGCATCCAGTTTACCCCGGACCTGATGCCCAGCGATGTGACGGGAACCAATATCATGGTAAAGGAGGAAGGAAAAAGCGCCTTCCGCTTCCAGAAAGGCCCCATCTTCGCCAATCTGGTGCTGGCCGATGAGATCAACCGCGCCACGCCGAAGACCCAGTCGGCCCTGCTGGAGGCCATGCAGGAACACACTGTGACGGTGGGGACGGAAAGCTATGTGCTGGAGGAGCCTTTTCTGGTGCTGGCCACACAGAATCCCATAGAACAGGAGGGAACCTATCCTCTTCCGGAGGCTCAGCTGGACCGCTTCCTGTTCAAGATACTGGTGGAGTTTCCCAGCAGGGAGGAGCTTCGGGGCATCGTGGCTCTGACGGAAGGACAGGAGCCGCCCGGGATACAGGGCCTGATGAACGGCGCCGTCCTGCTGCAGACGAGAAAGCTCATCTCCCGGATTCCCATAGCCGATGCCGTGATGAACTATATCCTGGATCTGGTCATGGCCACCCATCAGGAAAATCCCTATATCAGGGAGGGCGCAAGCCCCAGGGCGGCCCAGGCGCTTGTTCGGGCCTCGAAAGCCCGCGCATTTCTGGAGGGAAGGCTGAACGTGTCCTTTGAGGATGTGCGAAGCCTGGCCTATCCCGTTCTGCGGCACCGCATCCTGTTGAATTTTGACGCTGTATCGGATGGAATCACACAGGATTCCGTGATTCGCCAGATCCTATCCGAAAAGGAAAAGAACCTATATGCTTGACGGAAAGTTTTATGACACATTGTCCCGGCTGCAGCTGCAGATGTGGCACAAGAGCAGCCTGGTCACATCCGGCAACCGCAAATCGGTACAGAAGGGGACTTCCTCGGAATTTTCCGATTTCCGGGAGTATATGCCCGGGGACGATCTGCGCCGGATGGACTGGAACGCCTATGCCAGGCTGGACAAGCTGTATATCCGGGAATACATGGAAGAGAAAGCGGCGGTGGTCTCCGTTCTGGTAGACACCAGCGCGTCTATGGACTACGGGGCGCACAGCAAGGCGGAGCTGGCGAAGGACCTGGCGGGAGCAGTGGGATTTCTGGCGCTGAACAATATGGACAGGCTGATTCTCTACGATATGAAAGCTATGGGGCAGGGCCTTTCGGTGGGCGGCGGCAGAAACGGTTTCGCAAAGGCGCTCAGATGGCTGGAGAAGCTGGAATTTTCCGGGGAGGTGGATATGCTCTCCGCAATCCGGAAAATGCGCAGCCCGGGTCCCGGCGTGACCGTATTGATCAGCGATTTTCTGCACCGCAGCATGCTGGAGGGAGCGCCGGGAAAGGCCGGCGGAAAAAATATGCCGGTGAAGCTCTCTGCCCGGTATGAGAAGCTGCTGCAGTATCTGGACTATTGCAGACAGCGTCCTGTGATCCTGCACACACTGGCGGAAGAGGAGCTCCGCATTCCCCTTACCGGGACGCTGAACCTGATCGATTCGGAGACGGAATCCAGGCTGCGCCTGACCATGGATACAAAAGTCATCGCTTCTTACGGCCAGGCGCTGGAGCGTCTCACAGAGCGCATGAAAAAAGGCTGCGCCGCCGGGGGCGGGGCGTATGTGCTCTGCGATGCCGGGAAAGACAGGAAAGAACTTATTTTCCAGGATTTAAGGGTGATTTATGATATTTGAGAGCTTATGGCCCCTGGCGCTTCTGGCGGCAGTGCCTGTAGTCATAATTTTATATTTGCTGAAACCCAGGGGAAAGGACTATAGGATATCCTCGAATCTGCTGTGGGAAGCTTTGTTCAAAAATCAGGAGTCCAGGACTTTTCTGGAGAAATTTATCCACAATATCCTGATGTATCTCCAGATTCTGATACTGTTGCTCCTGGTGCTGTCATTGATGTCCCCGTATCTGAACAGGCAGGGCAGAAGCGGGGGAAATGTGATCCTCGTGTTCGACACCAGCGGAAGCATGCAGCACGACAGCGGAGACGGCAGAACGCGCATGGAGGAGGCTCTGGAACAGGCCAAGGATCTGATCGCCGCCTCGGAGGAGACCGTTTTTTCCATCGTCACGGCAGATTCCATGGGAACGGAGCTTCCGGCGGCGGGCGTCAGGGACAAGGACGCCCTCTACCGTGTGCTGGAGGAAATTGTATGCTGCGATGGGCCGGGAAATCTGCAGGGGGCGGAAAGCATAGTGGAGACCCTCCGGGGAGCCCAGTCCCAGTCCGGCGAAGCCCAGGGCGCGGAGGTGATCGTATTCACGGACGGCAGCGGCGCTCAGGAGGCGGAGGGGTTCTGCGCTTATTTTGATGCCCGGCTGTATGTGGCCGGCTCCCCGGTGGATAATGTGTCCAACAATTTTCTCTCTTATGTAGACGCCAGGACGGAGGAGGACGGAAGCGAGGCTGCGGAAAGCACGGATGAAAGGTTGGAAGGAAGAACCGTCATCTGTGCCTCCAGCCTCACCAATCACAGCGATGCCCGGGCCGCTATGGAGATCAGCCTGTACGAGGGCGGAAGGCTGCTGGACGTTCAGTCCCTGACCCTTGACCCAGGCGAGACCAGGATGTTCTTCTTTGATTCCTATGTCTGGCAGGGCGGGGCGCTTCGCAGCGAAGTCAGTTCCGTGAGATTTTCCGGCCGGGATACCGGGGATTCCCTTGCCGCCGACAATACCGCTTACGCTATAATTGACCAGTCCAGTCAAATCAATGGAATTTTTATCGGGGAAGGCAATATTTACCTTGAGAAGGCTTATCAGGCGGTTGTGGGGACGCATCTGACGAAGGTGGCGGACGGAGGACAGCTTCAGAACGGGCAGAAGGAGCAGCCGGAGGGGACTGTCTACATCTGCGATGCCGGAGAGTCGGACAAACTGCCGGAAAACAGCTCGGCGCTGCTTTTCGGCGACGAGGGCAATGCGTCCGGTACAGTGGAGGGAATCCTGCTCACGGTCACGGGCTGCGACCTTACCTCCGGGCTTTCCGCCTTTTCCATCGGCGTCAACGAGACGAAGGTTTATGATATTCCGGCCTGGGGGAACGGTTTTCTCTGGGCAGGGGACAAGTGCGCCGGCTATTACGGAGAGCATGACGGCGTGAAGAGGGTCGTGGTGGGCTTCGACCTGAGGGAATCGGATTTTCCCCTGAAGGCGGAATTCCCCGTCTTCATCTCCAATGCCCTGCATTTCCTGGGGGATACCTCGCTTCTCGCCGAAAGCCTCTACATGGCGGGGGATTCTGTGCTTTATCACCCCCAGGCGGAATTCGACGTGGGGACACTGCCGGATTCCACCCGGAAGGCGGGACTGTTCGAAGTGAACGCCCTGGGCAGAACGGAGCAGTATGTGGTGCGCTTTGCCGCGGAGAGCGAGTCCGATGGCCGGATTACCGCGGAAGGGACTTTTTCCGGGACATTCTCCGGCGTCCGGTCCGTGAAGCTGCGGCTGCGCAGCATCCCTCTGGTGCTGGTATTGCTTTTGCTGGCGGCAGAGTGGGTGGTCTATGTGCGGCAGACGCGCTATCGCGGTAAGTTTTATCCGGCCATACGCATCATTGGGGCCGCTCTGGTTTTCCTTGCTCTTCTGGGCGTGTCCGTGAAACGGATGAGCGGCATGAATACCACTGTCTTTCTGGTGGATATCTCCAACAGCAACCAGCAGAATCTCTCCGCAATGGAGGATTACCTGGACGATGCGCTCCGGAAAATGCCGGGGAAAAATCAGTACGGCATCGTCACCTTCGGAAAGAATTCCCTGGTAGACCAGTTTTTGACGGGGGAAGACCGGTTTTCCCGCATCCTGTCTTTGCCGGACAAAACCGCCACAAACTTCGAAGAGGCCCTGTCCAGAGCCTTGGCCATGATTCCTGCGGAGGGCGCCGGGCGAGTGGTGGTCCTGACGGACGGGAAGGAGACAAAAGGGAATCTGGCCAACACGGCTTCGGCCCTTGTGTCAAGACAGGTGGAGCTATTGGCGCGCGTCTATGAGACAAAGCAGGGACAGGACGCCTATCTGGAAAGTGTGGAACTGCCCAGCTACCTGTATCAGGGGGATCTGTACTCCATGACGGTGACTGTGGAGAGCAATTATGAGACGGATGCCCAGATCCAGATTTGGATGGGTTCCATGCAGAAGGAGAGCTATGACGTTCATCTGAGCCGCGGCTCCAACCAGTTCCGCTTCCAGCAGACCGTGACCGGGGAAAATATCGAGAATTTTGAAGTCCGTGTGGCCGCTCCCGGGGATACCGTGGCGGAAAATGACAGCTATCACGCATACTCGGTGGTGGACTCCGTTCCCAAGATACTCCTGGTATCCGGCATGGATGAGGACAGCAGCCAATACGAAAATCTGCTCCGCAGCGCAAACTGCAGCTTTGACGCCATCTCGGCCATCAATGCGCCGGATACGTTGGAAGGGCTTCTGGAATATAAGAGCGTCATTCTGGAAAATGTGTATCTGTCCGACTTGCCGGAGGGATTTCTCGCCAATATTGAGACCTATGTGGGGGATTACGGGTGCGGGCTGGTCTGCTGCGGCGGAGAGGACAGTTTTGCCCTCGGAGGTTACAGGGAAAGCGTATTGGAAAAGATTCTGCCCGTGGACATGGAGCTGCGGGGAGTGGATGAGGTGCCTGTGATGGCGATGATCATGGTCATAGACCACTCCGGGAGCATGAGCGCCAATGTGGGTTCCTCCGCCACGAATCTGGACCTGGCCATCACTGCGGCCCAGACTGCCGTGGATCAGATGCGGGAGACAGACTATGTGGGCGTAATCACCTTTGACGATAAATACGCCTGGGTGGTGGAGCCTGTCCTGGCTTCCGATAAAGACGCCATAAAGGAACAGATTGCAACCATCCCGGAAGGCGGCGGCACCACGATCCAGCCCGCCCTCCGGGAAGCGCTGGAAGGCGTCTCGGAATGCGATGCCAGCATCCGCCATGTGGTGCTGCTGACAGACGGACAGGGGGAGAGCAACAATTACAGCGATATCATAACCGCCTACACGGACGGCGGGGTCACCCTGTCCACGGTGGCCATCGGAATCGGCTCGGACGCAAAACTTCTGGAAACCCTTGCGGGAGCCTGCGGCGGCCGGCATTATTATTCCGACTTTGCCGCGGATATCCCCAAAATATTTGCCCAGGAGGTTTTCCTCAGCGGGGACACCTATCTCCAGAACGGCGATTTTGCTCTGTCCGTAAACGGCAATAACGAGCTCACAAGAGGGCTTTTTGCTTCTGGATGGCCCAATGTCTACGGCTATGTCAGCGCCACGCCGAAAAATATGTCCACAGTCCTGATTGCATCGGAGAAGGACGATCCCCTGCTTACGATTATGCAGTACGGCCTGGGGCATACAGTGGCCTGGAACACGGATGTGACAAACATGTGGACGGCGGCTTACGCGGGAAAGGACGATTATGCGCAGCTTTGGAGACGCATTATCGATTACAGCTCCGGCAGCACATGGCTGGGGCAGGATTCGGTGGATGTGGCCACCGCGGGCGGCTATACCAATATCACATACAGCGCAGTGGATTACGACGGACAGACAGAGGTTGAAGCGGTATATACGGATCCGGAGGGACACACCTGGACGGCGCCCCTCCGAGCCACGGCACCGGGGCGCTATGAGACAAGGCTGGATACGGACAGCACCGGACTCTATTCCCTGAGCGTGCGCCGCATGGACAATGGAACGGTTTCCAATGCGGTGACCACAGCTGCTGTGGTGCAGTATTCGGACGAATATAAATTCAGCGTCGGCACGGAAGCGTTCACCGGCTTTGTACAGCGGTATGGCAGACTGCTTGAGCCGGATGAAGATTTCTGGAAGCAGCGGAAGAGCGAAGCGGGAGAAAAGCTGGATCTGACGGTATGGCTGATTCTGCTGGCATTTGTCTGGTTCCTGATGGATATCGCGCTGCGCAGGTTCTGTTTTCTGCCCCAGGACACAAAGCTTTACCGCATGGTGAGCGGACGGATCGCCGGGTACAGGGGGCGCAGGGGAGAAGCGGCGGATGAAGGGCAGGCGGGCCGGAAATCGCCTGAGCGCATTTCGGAGGAGCAAAGAGCAAAGGAGGGCGTGGTCTCGGAAAAGGGAACCAGGTTGGACGCTCCGGACAGAGCGGCAAAGGCGGGAGAAAATCTGTCCGGCAGGGGTAAGACTCGCAGAAAGAAAGAGAAAGCCGCAAAAGGACAGGGACAGCAGACGCTGGACACTGCAGCGCTGCTGAAGAAGAAGGATCAGAGGGGACAGTGACCTCACGGCAGATTTGGCAGCGATTGGAATGCCGCTTCGTCGCTTGCCGTCACCAAATTGATTTCAGCCTTGTGGATTTCTGCGTGGTATAGTAGAATGAGGGTATCAGAAATACAGGGAATGCAAGGCCGGCAGTCGCAAAAAGGAAAAGATTCTGGAGGATACGGTACGTGCCTCCCTTGATTAGGTCGACAGGATGCACTATGATGCAGCGCTCAAAGCGAAAGGCGTATCGGCAGATTGTATCTGGAAATACGGTTTTGCGTTTCGGGGCAAGGAGGTCTTGACTTGATTGGGTGATGCCGCTCTCAGGCAGAATCAAGAGAACGCCATGATCTGGATAAAATCGAATCTGATTCCCAAGGATGTGTGATAGTGCAGTTGCCAAAAGGGCGGCTTGAGGATTATGGCGGCCTTATGGATGGGCGGGAGAATGGAGGTACGGATGAGTATGCGGAAATATCTGCTGTGCTGCGGCGCGATGGCCGTCTGCGTGATTGCGGTGTGCGTATTGTGCGTGGTGATTTTCAGCGGGGAAAAGAGCGGTGCTGCGGGAAACGGCTCCGGAGCTGGGGCAGAAGCAGCGGAGGGGGATATGGCAGCAGCTGGGGCTTCCAACGCTGAGGGCGGTGTTGCGGGAATTGCTTCCGGAGCCGTGAACGGAGCCGCGGGAGCGAACGGCGGAAAGGAAGCCGGGAGCGGAACAGGGGCCGGGAACGGAGCTGCGGGGACGAACGGCGGAACAGGGGCCGGGAACGGAGCCACGGGAGCGAATGGCGGAAAGGGAACCGGGAACGGAGCTGCGGGAACGAATGGCGGAGCCGGAACCCCAGGCAAAGGAGCGGGCCAGGGGAATGCCGCAGATTCCGCGATGCCTGGCCCGCTGTCCCTGGCGGGGACGCAGCTGACTGACAGCGGGGGCAATCCGGTTCAATTAAGGGGAATCAGCACCCACGGCCTGGCCTGGTATCCGGATTATGTGAACGAAGCATGCATCCGGCAGTTCAGGGAAGACTGGGGGATGAACGTGATTCGCCTGGCCATGTACACTGCGGAGAGCGGGGGCTACTGCACAGGCGGCGACAAGGAGGGGCTGAAGTCGCTGGTGAAGAACGGTGTGGAGTACGCCACGGCCTGTGGCATGTATGTCATCATTGACTGGCACATCCTTTCGGACGGGAATCCCAATACCTACATAAAGGAAGCCAAAGCGTTTTTCCAGGAAATGTCTCAGGAATATGCGGATTACACTAATGTAATCTATGAAATCTGCAATGAGCCCAACGGCGGCACTTCCTGGAGCCAGGTGAAGAGTTATGCGGAGGAAGTCATTTCTGTCATCCGGGAGAATGACGAGGACGGCATTATCCTGGTAGGCACGCCTAACTGGTGCCAGTATGTGGATCAGGCGGCGGCTGACCCGATTATGGGCTATGAAAACATTATGTATACCTTGCATTTTTATGCCGCTACCCATACGGATTCCCTGCGGAAAGCCATGGTCAATGCTGTGGAAGCCGGTCTGCCCATCTTCGTCTCGGAGTACGGCATCTGCGATGCCAGCGGCAATGGAGCGATTGACGAAAACCAGGCGGACAAATGGGTGGAGACCATGAATGAGCACGGCATCAGCTATGTGGCCTGGAATTTGTCCAATAAATCGGAGACTTCTGCAATCCTGAAGAGCAGCTGCGGCAAGGTGAGCGGGTTTGCCGGGGAGGATTTGAGCGATTCCGGTAGATGGCTCTATGGCATGCTGGAAGAAGTGGGTGTCGCCGGAACGCTTGCCGGTGGCGAGAACGCGGGAAACGGAAACGGAACGGGAGGAAGTGGAACCGGTAGCGGAACGGGAGGAAGCGGAACCGGAACCGGAAACGGAACGGGTGGAAGTGGAGCTGGGAATGGAGGAAACGGAAGTAGTGTTGGAACTGGGAATGGAACGAGCGGAAGCGTAGCGGGAACTGGGAATGGAACGAGCGGAAGCGTAGCGGGAACCGGGAACGGAACGGGAGGAAGCGGAGCTGGAACTGGAAATGGAGGAAACGGAAGCGGAACTGGAACCGGAACAAGCGGAACCGGGGCGGGAGCGGGGAATGGAGCAAGCGGAACCAGCACCTCGGACGGGATAGAGGCAGGGGGCTTGATGGTGACGGCGAAAGTGGTCACCTCCTGGGAGTCGGGCGGTGCCACTTATTTTCAGTATGACCTGACCCTGTCCAATGAGACGGACACCGGGCAGAACGGCTGGACGATTCGCCTGACATTCAGCAGCAATATCACATTACAGAATGGTTGGAACGGCAATTACGAGGTGGATGGAAATGTCCTCACCATATCTTCCATGGACTACAATGCCCAGATTGAGAAAGGCGGCAGCACAGGAGATGTAGGCTTTGTCATCCAGACAGACGCAGACTGCACGCTGGGCAATTAGGGAGTCAGACGCTTTGCAAAATGATTTCAGTCTTGTGGATTTCTGCGGGGTATAGTAGAATAGGAGTATCAGAAACACAGGGTTTTGCTGGCGCGGCAAGGCGGACAGCTTTCCATGACGATTGGAGGGAGTGAATGGCAAGGACTGTTGGTATCGGGCATCAGGATTTCGGTCAGGTGATTGAAAATAATTACTTTTACGTAGATAAGACGGGTTTTATAAAGGAATGGTGGGAAAATGGGGATTCCGTAACCCTTATCACCCGCCCCAGGCGATTCGGCAAGACCCTGAACATGAGCATGGTGCAGCATTTCCTCTCTGTGGACTATGCAGATAAGGGGAATCTGTTCGAGGGGCTTTCTATCTGGCAAGAGGAAAAATACCGCCAGCTTCAGGGCACCTATCCTGTCATTTCCCTGAGCTTTGCCGATGTTAAGGCAAGGCTGTTCTCAGATGCCCGGAAGATGATCTGCCAGACTATCACGAATCTGTACAATAAGTACGATTTCCTCCTGAAGAGCGGACATCTCAACGATAACGAGTGCGCCTCCTACCGCCAGGTGTCCGCGAACATGGAGGACTACATGGCTGCCAGTTCCCTGAGGGCGCTGTCCGACTATCTCTCCCGCTATTATGGGAAAAAGGTGGTCATACTGCTGGATGAGTATGACACCCCCATGCAGGAGGCCTACGTGTTCGGATACTGGCAGGAGATAGTGGATTTCATCAGGGTTCTTTTCAATTCCACGTTCAAGACGAACCCCTTCCTGGAGCGGGCTATCATGACGGGAATCACGCGAGTCAGTAAGGAGTCGATTTTCTCCGACCTGAACAATCTGGAAGTGGTGACTATTACCTCGGAAAAATACGCAGATTTCTTTGGATTTACAGAAGCAGAAGTATTCACCGCATTGGACGAATATGCACTTGGAGAGAAGCGCGGCGATGTGAAAAGCTGGTATGATGGTTTTGTGTTCGGAAAGCTGCGGGACATTTACAATCCTTGGTCTATCCTGAATTATTTAGATAAAGGAAAGCTTACCACCTACTGGGCCAACACCAGTTCCAACAGCCTTGCGGGCAAGCTGGTTCAGGAGGGCAGCCGCGAAGTCAAAATGACCATGGAGGGCCTGTTGGAGGGTTCCTCTTTCCATACGAAAATCGACGAACAGATTGTCTTCAACCAACTGGACAATGACGAGAGCGCCATTTGGAGCCTCCTTCTGGCCAGCGGATACCTGAAGGCAGAGGGTTGCGTGTTCGATGAGGAAAGCGGCGAGGATGAATATGTCCTGTCCCTGACCAACAGGGAAGTACGCGTCATGTTCCGGCGGATCATCAGAGGATGGTTCGCGGGCTCCTCCGCTTCCTACAACGGCTTTCTCCAGGCGCTGCTGCAGGATGACACAGAGGCCATGAACGGATACATGAACCGTGTGGCCCTTGCCACCTTCAGCTGCTTTGATGCCGGGAAAAATCCCTCTGAAGCAGCGGAGCCCGAGCGCTTTTACCACGGCTTCGTACTGGGTTTGATGGTAGACCTGTCTGACAGATATGTTATCACCTCCAACCGGGAAGAGTGCAAAGCAAGCTACGCTTGCCTGGGTCGTTACGACATCTTGCTGGAGCCCAAATCGTCCGACCAGGATGCTATCATCATTGAATTCAAGGACAACAATCACAAAAAGGAAAAGACCTTGGAGGACACAGTCCGTGCCGCTCTTGGCCAGATTGACAGGATGCGCTATGATGCAGTGCTTGAGACGAAAGGCATACCCGCAGACCGTATCCGGAAATACGGTTTTGCCTTCCGGGGCAAGGAGGTCTTGATTGGGGGTAATGGAGACTGCACGCTGGGCGATTAGGGAGTTTGATGTGTGTTGGTGGAGTAAAGCGATTTTTCCAAAAATCCCTGAACCATAGACATATGGCTCAGGGATTTCGCGTCATACATATCAGGCCGGAACTCCGTCCATGCCCGCGCCAGGGACATGCTGGGCCGGAACTTCGTCCATGTCCGCGCCAGGGACATGCCAGGCCGGAACTTCGTCCATGTCCGCGCCAGGGACATGCCAGGCCGGAACTTAGCTCGAGCCAGCGCCAGGAGCATGCCAGGCTAGAACTCCGCCCGCGCCAGCACCAGGAACATGCCGATTTTGCTGTGGGCCGGGTCTTCCGGGGGCACCAGCCTGCCGCTGTCCACTTCATCGTGGAGCGTCATCATCCGGCAGTCCAGCATCTGCATGGAAGCGCAATAGAGGAGTCGGTCATGTAACACAGGATTAGCGTTTTTGCGAAGTGTTTCTATCGTTTTGCCAAAAGTCACATCCACATTCTCCCTCACTTTCGCATAAAGCGGGTGCGAGCGCCAGATTTCCCGAATTTTCTCATGATTGTCGAAATAGATTACAAGGACGTCCGGGATGATGTTTCCGGCTCTGTCCGCGTGGGCAAACCGGTTCTCCAGGGTCTTCCACTGTCTCTGCTCCGAAGTGCTGAAAGAGGACAGGTTTCTGCCGTTGCGGATGATATCTGCCAGAAATACGGTATCTTCATAGCTGATACCTTCGTCCCGATCCCATAAACCATAATCACTGGGAGTATAGCACCAGAGCATGTCCGCGCCCCAGCCGTACCCGTTATGGTTCATGATACATGTCTCCAAAAGATCGGCCTGTTCATATCCAATGATTCCCCACTCCTCGCCGTTGGCGCGTTTTGCGGGCTGGTAGATGCTGGTATATGACCCGGACTGCTGGATGCAGTCATCTGTCAGGTGGAGGACTGCCCACCATTTTAAGTCATTGTCGCTCATGTCATTGCGGACGATGTCCAGGTCGCGGAGCTGGGGAAGGGAATCCGACGCGATGGCATCCAGCAGCTTGCTGCGCTCCGGGGAGGACTGGCGCTGCGACTTGTAGATGGCCAGCTGGGTGTCCTTGCCCATGATAAAGAAATCGGTGACATACCTGCCTCCTGTCTTTTTCAAAAGGGTGGCATCCACCAGCCGCTCCACCTCTTCCTCCATATAGGGGACTGCAATGCCCAGCTCTATGGACAGCTCCTCTATGGTGGAAGGATTGTCGCTTGCCGCCAGTAGGATGTTCTTCGGCAGCTTCCTGTTCAGCATTTTCCAGGGGAGGCCGCTGGGCTGGCTGCCGCTGGATATAAAGCTCACAGTCTCCGGGTTAAAACTTTTTGCTCCAAATTCTCTTGCCATATTCATACCTTCTTTCTGTTTTTCCGGCACGGAACAGCCTGGGGCTGATCCTGCCTTCACCCATATAGTGTGGCGTTCTGGAATTTGGTTGCACCGGAACTCTATCCAATCAGGACTTTTTTTCCCTGAAAAGCGAAGCCGTAGCGGCGGATTTTGTCGGCAGGGGTTCCTCTTGCCTCCAGGCTGGCGGCATACTGCTTCTCCTCAATCTGCCGCAGCGCAGCCTGGACGGTATCTTCCAGGGTCTTCTCGCCCTTGTTTTCCGGATTGTGGACTTTGAATTCCAGAAGGAAGGCATTGTCCTTTGGATTTAGCGGTTCCAGCATTACGTCATAGCGGCCGAACCCGCTTTCATGGTTGGAGGTGATTCTATAGCTGTCTGCCAGCTCCACCGTCAGGCCCAGAACGAATCCGTGGTAGAAACGCTCCGGCTCTGTCGTTTCCGAGGGCCCGCTGCCTGTGTCGAAGTAACTGAACGTAGCCATGGCCACCCGATTCATATAGGCGTTCATTGCTTCCAGGTCGTTGCACAGCAATGCTTTGATGAAATTGTTGTAGGCGGAAGACGTTTTCGCGAACCATCCCTTAATCATTTTCCGGAACATGATGCGGACTTCCTTGTTCGTCAGAGACAGCTCATATGTCTCCTCCCCTTCTTCCAGCCTGTAATCGTCCACTTTCAGGTACCCGCTGGCTAAGAACAGGCTCCAGATGGCGTTCTCGTCCTGATCCAGCTGGCTGAAGACAATCTGTTCGTCTATCTGCGCGTGAAGCTTCCCGCCGTCCAGAAGGTCTTCCATGACCATCTTCACCTCAGGACTCCCCTCCCGAATCAGCTTCCCCACCAGGCTGTTGGAACTGGTGTTTGCCCAGTAGGTCGTCACGCGCCCCGTATCCAGGAAGTTCAGAATCGACCAGGGATTATAGATATCTCTCCATTTTCCGAAAGTGAATCCGTTGTACCAGCTCTTCACCTTTTCTTTCTCTTCCAGGCCGTACTCGTCCATTGCGGCAAACACTTCCTCCTCCGTAAAGCCGAAAGCTTTTCCATATTCATCGGAGGTCGTTGTCACTACTTTCAGGTTGTTCAAGTCAGAGAAGATGGACTCTTTGCTGATTCTTGTAATGCCGGTCATGATTGCCCGTTCCAGCCAGGGGTTGGTCTTGAAAGTGGCGTTGAACAGGCTTCTGGTGAAACTCGCCATTTCCTCCCAGTAGCCGTGCACGTAAGCTTCTTGCATGGGCGTGTCGTATTCGTCCAACAGGATGATGACTTTTTTCCCATAATACCGATGCAAATATTTCGACAGCTCGTATAGCGCCAGCGTGGCATCCGTATCATCCATGCCCACATCTTTTCTGCGAAAGGATTTCTTTTCCCTCTCTGTAAGCAAGTCGCTCTCCAAGAGAAATTCATAACGGTCATATTCTTTGGCGAGCAGACTGCAGATTTTGGAACGTGCTCTCTGGAAATCCGGTTCCTTCACATTCGCGAAAGAAAGAAAAAGCACCGGATAAGTCCCCTGTAGAGCGCGGTACTTGTACTCCCCATCAGGAGATTCCGCCCCGTCAGAGGATTTTTCTTCATCCGCTGCCTTCTCCTGCCAGATGGAAAGCCCCTGGAACAGATCCCCGCGCCCCTTGTAATGGATCGAAAAGAACTTCTCCACCATGCTCATGGTCAGGGTCTTCCCAAAACGCCGGGGGCGGGTAAGCAGGGTCACCACATCCCCGCTTTCCCACCACTCCTTGATGAACCCGGTTTTATCTACGTAAAAATAATCATTTGTAATCAACTGTTCGAAATCCTGATGCCCTATCCCCACTGTCCTTGCCATAAACCGTACTACCTTCCTTTCCGGGCAGATGTCCCCATGGTTTCCATGTTTATAACATATCATACTTTCAGCGGAATATCAAATCCATGCATTCCCCGGGACAGATTTTCCATAGGGCCTGAATCCCGATGGGCAATATCAATCCCTGGCCAGCTGCAGCCACATGCCGATTGTGTAGTGGCGGGGAGACTCCGGATAAGCCAGTTTCCCGCTGCTGATCTCATCGTGGAATGTCATCATCCTACAGCCCAGCATTTCCATGGACGCGCAATAGGGAAGCAGGTCGTGCAGCAAAGGATTCGCGTTTTTGCGAAGTATTCCTATCGTTTCGCCGAATGCGGCATCCACATTCTCCCGCACCTTTGCATAAAGCGGATGAGAGCGCCAGGTTTCCAGGATTTTCTCCATGTCATCCGAATATATGACGAGAAAATGTGGGATGATGCTTCCGTCTTCCGCGGCGTGGGCAATCCGGTTCTCCATATTCTTCCATTCCCGCTGTTCCATAGAGTTGAAAGAGGAAAGTTTCCTGTTGTTCCGGAGGATGTCTGCCAGAAACAGGGTACTGATAACGATTTTGCCCTCTCCACGCTGCCTTAGCTCATAATCATAGTCACCGGGGAGATAGCGCCAGAGCATATCTGCGCCATTGCCGTTTCCGCCATGGATCATGCGGTATGTCTCAGGAATTTCGTTTTCCTCATATCCCATGATGCCCCAGACATCGCCATTTGCGCGTTTCACAGGCCAGGTGTCATCATATAGTCCGGACTGCCGGATGCAGTCATCTGCCAGATGGATGACGGCCCACCATTTCAGGTCATTATCGCACATGTCGTTGCGGACGATTCCAAGGCTGCGCAGCTGCGTCAGGGAATCCGAGACAATGGCGTCCAGCATTTCGCTGCGTTCCCGGGAGCGCCGGCGCTGTGATTTGTAGACGGCCATCTGGGTGTCCTTGTCCATGATGTAGAAGTTCGTGATATATTTGTCCCCTGTCTTCTTCAAAAGGGTGGCATCCGCCAGCAGGGCCACCTCTTCCTCCATATAGGGAATCGCGGAGCCCAGCTCTATGGCCAGTTCTTCTATGGTGGAGGGATTGTTGCTTGCTTCCAGCAGGATGTTCTTCGGCAGCTTCCTGTCCAGCACTTTCCAGGGAAGGCCGCGCTGCAGGGGGCCGCTGGTCACAAAGGTCACTTCTTCCGGTTTAAAACTTCTTGCACCAAATTCTCTTGCCATATCCATACCTTCTTTCAGTTTTTTTCTGGCACGGAACAGCTTGGACTTGACCGTGCCCTGGGAGAGGTTCCTGGAAGCGGCGATATCCTGTATTTTTCTGTCCTCTATGTAATAGGCCACCACGATATCCCGATAGTCGGATGAAATGAAAGCCAGCTCCCTTCTCAGCAGCGCCAGCTCTTCTCTGTGGATCAGGGTCTCTTCCGCCGAGGGCGTATCGCAGACAATATCGTAGTCGCAGAAGTCGGCGCCGGCTGCCGACTTCTGCTGCCTGTGCTTCCTGTCCGCCCAGACGCTGTAGCGGTTCCTGGCAATCTGCCAGACCCATGCGGAAAAATACTCAGGAACCAGGCCTTTGTCCAGCGCCGAGAGGATGTTCAGCGCAATGTCGGAGGACAGGTCCTGGGCCTCGTCGCTGCTGCCCGTCCTTTTCAGGCAGAAATAGAAGAGCTTCTCCATATAGTTCGCTGTAAATTCGGCAATCAGCCGCTCTGTCATCTGGTATGCTTCTTTCATCGCTTCCGTCTCCTTCCGCCCATATAGTGTGGCGTTCTGGAATTTGGTTGCACGGGTTTTGGATTTTTTATGAAAATGCCCGGAAGACGGATTACCGCTCCGTTTCGGCCAGGATTGCGTAGAACGTTGCCCAGGCGCTGGGCTTGCCGACTTTTTCCTTTGGCAGATAGGATTTTGTCAGGGTGCCGGACAGGATTACGCGCCCCGTCTCGTCTTTTGCCGCATCCAGATACTTCCACCCGGCTGACGCGGCAGGCGCATTCCCGTATCCCAGGGAAGAAATGGTCTCCATGATGTTCTGGATTCCGATTCGCATGGGTTCGAAGGGATAGAATGCGTCCGAAATCCGCCAGCCCTCCTTATCGGTGAAGACCAGCCTGTCCGGATTCTGTCGGCTGAACAGCAGATTCCTGTCCAGGAAATAGGCAATCAGTTCCTCCTCTATATCCAGGGAGATGCCTTTTCTGCGGCAGCAGGAGCATAGACGAAGGGCAAAATAATCCGCTTTATAGCAGCTTTTCGGGACATAGTCCAGTTTGTGCTTTCTTCGCTCGCAGAGAAAACCCCCATCGGTCAGTCTGCCGGGGCACAGCTGCCCCAGCAGCTTCTGTATTTCCGGAGTTTCAGCGAAGCCAAGGGCGACCATGGCCTGTAGGAGCATAAAGGATTCGCAGCTAAAGTCGAATTTTGTCTGGATTCTGTCCATGGCCGGTTCGAACCACTCAGGGGGAAGAAGGGAACGGTTCAGGCCGCATTCCGCCAGTGCGTTGACATAGTACACATACCACAAGCCTTTTGTCTTGTGCCAGTCGGCGGGCAGCTTCTGCGTGATCCAGGCCAAGGTCTCGGCCAGGTCGTCTTCCTGTCCGAGCAATTCTGTTTTCGTCCGATGCTGGACGGCCGGGTTGCCGGCGGCCAACAGCCAGGCGATGATGTCATGGGTCATGTGGATAGTCCTCCTATCTTTGCTTTAAGACATGGGCGTCGGGATTGCCCTGTAATTAAAGTATAACATGAGCTGCGGCGGGCCGCAATCAAATTCAGAACGAGAGCCGACAGTAAATCGGCAACAGAACAAAATCAGTCTATGCGCTCTATTTTATTGTAAAGGAGCAGATTTATGAGCAAAGACGATACGTTTTGAATCATTGGACGGATGCTTTCTTTAGAAACCGCTTTCATTGTCAAGGCAAGCGCAATATTTTCATAGATCGTCAAGGTTTCAAGCAGATTGTATTCCTGGAAAACAAAGCCTAAATGCCTGCGGCGAAATTCTGCGGCAGCTTCCTCCGGGATATCCACGATGTTCTGCCCGCTGATCCGTATGGTCCCATTCGTTGGCCTGTCTATTGTGGCGATTAAATTAAGCAGTGTTGTTTTCCCGGAACCGGATGCACCCACGACAGAAATAATCCCGGAAGCGGAAGGGTTATGCAAAATGCAGGCATGAAATATTGCTATTCGTATGAAGAACAGTGGCAGCCTAAAAATATTCTTATAATATCCAGAATGTACCAATTAAATTTTGACAGCAACAATGACTTTATATATATAAAATATTGGAATATGTATAATAATCATTTTGTAGAAGAATGATAATTTATGCCATATTATAAGAGACTATAAAGAAAAGTCTGTAAATGCAGATCTTCTATGAAAACACTGAGCCAGGCAGGTGAAGAACTGGCAGGCTGTTACTTTGCTGACAACGATCACATTGCCATCGGTGTCAGCAAAGCACTGAAAGAAGCCGGATATAAAATTCCAGAAGATATTGCGATTGTCGGTTTTGACGCTCTTCCGCTGTGTGAATACATTACGCTCCCGCTGACCACAATCCATGTTCACATCCATTATATGGGTAATGTTGTTACCGCCCGGCTGATGCAACTTATAGAAAATATAGATAAGCCACCGCAATAAAGCGATGGCTTGTATAAAAAATATTCTGTTACATAATCATTGCCGGACCGGTCTGTTCGGCTGTTTGTTCCGTCATTTCGTAAACGGGACGGATGATCAAGTCCAATCTTGCCGAAATATACCGCTTATAAAATTCCTTTTGCAGCTCAGAAATATATGGCGTCCGGTCAATCAATGCTCCGATCTGCTCCAAGATCGGAAGAGCTGCTCCATATCTGCCCGTTCATAAATCCGCCTTACCACCTGATTACAGTCCTCGTATGCGGCGCTTTCCATAAAATTATAATAATTGATCTTATTCCCATGCTGCTTAACCGCAGAGGTGGGGAAACGGTAAATTCGCAGATTCAGCGCTTCTTTATCTTTTAGCACCGACTGCATGATTGTATCGTCTGCCTGCGGCAACAGACAACTTCCACAATCATAGACTGGCGCGATCTCACGCTTCTTTTCCTTTGGATCGTATAAAAATCCCCAGTTGCCGTTATGGCGGTCAAAGTTTCCCAGCAGTGCGTCTGCGGCAAACATCTCCCAGAAGTGTTCCTTTAGAAGGATCGGATCGACATATTGCTGCTTTTCAATGGCTTCCAGAATATCATTTAGCTCGGTTCCACTGCCATTGGAATCTGAATCCAGGACAGTATTCTTGATGGAACAGAAATCATAAAACTGCTTGCCTCCCTCCGTGAAATCAAGGCAGGCACAAACTATCTTCTGCTTGCCGTTCACCGTAAATGTTCCGAGCATGGTTTCCTGCGCTTTGATACCGAGAAGATTGAAAATACTGCTCGCAATGTGTTCGCTGATACAGCTATTGGTATAGGACAGTTCCGTCGGCTTTCCATCGCCGGACGGAGGAAATTTTAGCATATACGGCCTTCCTTCATATTCCACTGCAATTTTCTTACCATTTGCGCCGTTATATGCCCGGTCAAACAAGCGCGGACAGTCTGTAAAATCAATTTTTGCATTCATGCCATTGCTCACTTTCATAAATATTTCCGTCGCAGATAGTCTGCATGTTCCGGCGTGATCACGCCTTCGCTGATTTCTGCCATATTGATGCTGCCGTACAGTTCCCCCCATAAGCAGTCCATAATAGAAGATTTATTTTTCAACCCTTCCTTATATGCGTCCAGATCGTGCTGGAGATAGTCCGGCAGTCCGTGTTCATACACGCGTTCACGTTCGGAAGCCCGGATTCCACCCTCGGTAAGCATTTCCATTGTCACACCAAGAGCCTTTGCTAATTTATATACCGTCTCGGCAGAGCATTTTTCCAGCTTCGTTTTCCCACTGCAAATATCATTCAGCGTAGCGTGGGGGATACCTGCATCAACGGCAAGGCGGTATTTGGTCATATTCCGCTTTTCAAGCAGACGGTTTATCATCATACGGTTCACTCCTCTCACATTCCATTATATCGGTATGCCGATATAATGGCAAGCAGAAAATTTGTTTCTCACATCATTTTCCTGTGGCCCTTGCCACCGGGCGCGTCAGGTTGACTTCTGTGGTTGTTGCGTGGGCCACGGGCATCATGTTTACCCTGACCGAGCTGTCAAGCCCGAATTGCCGGACGATCCGCGGCACCTCATTTGCTGCAAGCATGTTGTCCGGAAAAGTCAAAAGCCCCAGAATCAGCAGGATGCCGCCCCTTTTGATATTCGCAAAAAAGATCTTGATTACGCAGTAGAATGGCAGCAAGATCCTGGGAAAAGGTATTTTGCAGGCTGATGCAGAACTTGTACAGCTCCACCGGTACAATGCCACTATGAAGAAAAGTCTGTAAATGCAGATCTTCCATGGTAATGATTGGGCTGAGGACTCAAGCGTGTGCGGCCGTATTGTTATCAATATAACATTTTAAAAAATCTAATATTTCAATCGTACAGTCCACTACCCGATTATGTTTATAATTTCTATTACAAGAAAAATAACCGAAATATCCCCATGGATCCTTAAACTGGGTTCCCCAGTCCCACAACCCGTCTTCCCGTGCATTTTCCATAATCCAATCTACAGCACCTTTCAGGTATATCGCAGAACCTCTGAACTGATTGATATAATTAAATGTCTTAAACCATCTTCTTGTCTTATCGTACCTGAATTGCTCCGGAAGACTCTTCGGCGTCTTATCCCAAAAATATCCATTTTCGCAGGCGTGGCCCCCCAAATGCCGCAGCATGGCCTCCTCAAGAGAAACTTTTATTTCCTCCCGCCTCTTTAACAACAGTTCACTCTGCATGGGAACCAATCTGCTTTCCCTGGTAAGAAACACCTCATGCTGCGCGGCTTTGTCCCTCTCATATGAATATTCCCCATCCTCATAAGCCCTGCCTGCTATGAACAGCCATTGACGCCATGTTTCGTCACATATCGGAGAATTCGGTGTAATGGCCTCCAGAAGATTACACACCCTCGCCCTGTGCCATGGAACGGCCCGTTCGTTTTTCTCCCTAATTTTTTCATGACTTGTACCCAGAAGCAGTTCTTTCAGGTATTCCTCCGCCATAAATAAAATATCCCGGTCTTCCACGGTCAGGCCAATGTACAGGCAGCGCTCAATTCCTACACTGGAAGTAGGTATTTTTGCCTTTACGGAATAATCTTTTGACTGAAAAAGTCCCCAGCCGCCATGGCTGTCCTGCGTCTGATACATCTCCTCCACAATATCGCTTTTCAAAAAATCTTTCCGCAAAAGAGACAGTTCGCTATCCCCGTAAGGAACACCTAATATAGAAAATTTTACTTTGTACTGGACTGCAGGATATTCACAGAATTGAAGAAGGGCCTTCGCATTCCGACTAATATCTTCATATGTAATCATCTTTTTCTCCTATATTCTGATAAAATAACAGCTAACATTTTTGCAAAGTCAATAAGCGCTATGTCAGAGACATCTCCATAATAATTTCATCCCCATCACTGCCAACTTCCACAAAACCAAATTGTTCATACAGCTTCCTGGCGACATCGTTCCCCTCAATGCAACACAAGGCTACTTTACCATACTTACCTTCTTTTTTCATATCATCCAACACCAGCTTTATTGCAGCTTTACCGTACCCACAACCCTGAAATCGCTGGTCGATAAACATCTGGCAGAAATCATAACTATTGGATTTTGGGCAATCATAGTACAAGCCCATACCCACTGGAGTTTCATCATTGTAAATTATAAACGCACGGCTGTTTTGATTCCGATAGGCATAAGCCCTTGCCAGTAAAACAGCAGAATCTGCCACATAGGTTTTCTGCGAATCAGCTACTTTCAAATCCAGTCTCCAGTTATCAGGAGTAATATCCACGGTACGGATCAAATTTCTTTCCTCCAATCTCAAGTGCTCTTCCAAAACCGACAGAATTTCTTCCTTCATAATTGTATTGGGATGTCCGGTCGGTCCTGACTGGGATGCTTTTTCCCGCATAGGAGTTTCTGAATTCCTTTACATCCCCATTTTGAGCCAGCTTACTCTCATCAGTTTGGTCTTGTCTGCACCGTTCTCACAGCAAATAAATTCCGAAGATTTCATACCGTATTTCCCCCATAAGAACTTATTGCCGCCAGGGCTTCCTCTTCCAAATCCTTGCATCTTTGCAAAATCCCTATATATGCCTGTCTTTTGATTCTGGCTTCCGCCGCATTCAGTGGAGTTTTAGGAAGCATTTCATGCATACATTTTTCACTGATAGAGAGTATTTCATCATATTTTGATATTGCAGTTTTGAATGCACTTTTGTCAGTCTCATGCATCAGATGCGTGCAGAGTTCAAGAAATTCCCGAATTCTGAGCTTCCCTTCATAATGTATGAACACATGTGGAAACATACAGTTTATGTCCGCCAAATCCTGATTCGTCTCCTTCCGGAGTTCTTCGCACCAATTATCATAAATAACCACTCCATATCCTGCAAGAGGCTGATCAAATAAATGTCTTTTATTGCTTAACAGCGCATAACCTTTTCGCAAGGTTTCTCTGCATTTATCAGCAACCGAATCTGTTTTCATACCGGGTTTGATGAGAACCAGGTCACAATCTTTCACATACCATTCGGAATACTTTTTCAGATTTTCAAAAGACATGATGGAATTTTTTTCATCATCACCATCCAGAAATGATATACCTCTCAAAATTCTGCCCTGATCAGAATATCCGGTTGCCAGTATCGTTTCCTCATATTCATGCGGGATAACAACTATGGGATATCCTCCCCTTATATGATCTATTGCCATTTGGATAAATACTTCCTGTGAATACTCAGTGCTGGTAAAAACTTCGCATGTCAATCCGTATACCGCAAGACATCCCTCCCAGATATTATCAAATCCCCAGGAGTAACCAAAACTGTTGCCGGAAAATGCAGCCTGGAGAATATATTCTGTATCATCATTTATCTGCCGGTTCATCATATCCCTGCGTTCCTCAAGACCCATAAAAAGTTTGACAGCCGAAAGTATTGCAGGCTGAGACATGCTGCGCGGCCAGCTCCTGCCGGTGAAATCCGCAATAGGCGCATATGGCAGAAGAATATGCTCAAAATTAGCCTTTACAGCAGGCATGGACGAAGGATATAAAATCTGGTCTATCGTACATCCCAATAATTCTGACAAACCCACAAGCAGGGACAGTTCCGGCATTGTATGCCCATTTTCCCATTTACTTACCGCCTGGGGGCTAATGTTTAGTTTCCCGGCAACATCTTCCTGGGTTAATTCTAAGTTTTTTCTTAACAGAGCAATCTGCTTCCCCGCTTTCACATTATCAAACATTTTTTCGCCTCTTTCCTATTATTCCAGTCTGACTTCTTTCCTGAAACAGAATGTTTCTTTTATTATAAGGGAAAATTGCTCTCTCTGCCATACCCGAAAAGTTGTGTGCCAGTCACAGAACACAACTTTAAGTTAAGTTCAACATAAAACCCATCTCCATATGTCTCCCGAAACCGCCCATCTTTCACCCTCACTTGTGATATGGCTCTCCATAATAACCTTAAGTGCGAAAATTAGCCCTATATTCTTCTGCAAACAAGGCAGAGCACTTGTAAATGCTCTGCCTGTTATACTTACAAATACATTTTTGCTGTTTCTTCCGCCAAATGAAACTTTTCCTGGATCTTATTCAGAATAATGCTGTCTGCAATTTGTAAATCTTTTAATGCTGATACCATAGCTATTATTCCTTCCCGTCTTCCTTCTTGTCTTCCCTTTTCAATTCCTTTCTCCTCCACACCCTTACTTAAATTACACATAAGCGACACCT
>OFFF01000173.1_pt1 | contig 51312 bp, 40 predicted proteins | sample 1521301 | NCBI WGS metagenome assembly OFFF01 (sample SAMEA3504101, study PRJEB24116) | mouse gut metagenome | biome: mouse gut; feature: mouse-associated habitat; material: faeces | place: Denmark | collected 2011
CCGCTACCCCAAATCCTGTGCCATGGCCTGAGGGAACCGCTACCCCAAATCCTGCTTCCATGGCCCGAGAGAACCGCTACCCCAAATCCTGCGCCATGGCCAGGGGCAGCCGTACAATCTCCATCCGAATGCACAGCACATTCTCCTCCCGGCGTGGAAGCTTCCCCAGAGCGATAGTAAAGCCCGGATCCTCCGTGGGAAAAACGATGCTGGGGCAGTTCCTGTCCCCTTTCTTCCCCGGAAAAGCGATGCGCCCGTTGGCACGGAGAACCTTCCGCCCGTACAGCGCCACCGGCTCCCCGTTCCAAGCCACTTCCTGTATCTTCACCGCGCAGGGCGCGAAAGCCGGATCCACCCGCAGCTGCTTCACGTCACCGGCCACACGAAGCTCCAGCGCGATCTGGTTCTCCCCCTCATAAGCGTCTTTCACGAAATAGGAACCTTCCTCCGCAAACCCCTCGCCTTTGTCCTCATAGATCTGAACCCGGTTGATCTGTGCGGAATCCTCATACTTGTCGATCCAGTCCAGGGGAGCGGTCACCTTCCCCCCTATCCTGTCCCGCAGCTGACACATGGCCAGCCTGTCTCCCGTGACAAAACGCTGGAACGCCTGCTCCGCCGCCCGATACTTCTGCGCCTCCTCCTCCGTGACGGCAATCTCCCTCTGCGCCCGGCTAAGCTGCAGCCGCTCCCGCTTCCCGTCCTCCAGCAGATAACAATAGAGCGCCCGGAAAGCCAGTTCCTTGGTCTCCACGGGCTTCCCGAATGTCCACTCGTAGTCAATCAGCGTCCACCTGTCCCCATCCACCAGGACATTGGAAAAAATCGGGTCGAAATCCGCCGCCGGATATTCGCTGTTGTACCCCACACGGTCAATATATTCCCGAAAATACCTGTAAAATCCCTCTATGTCCCCTTTTTCCAGGCACCCGTCCATCAGTTCCGCCAGGGAAGTCCCCCTGACGAACGCGAACCGCGCCCACAAATCCTCTCCCTGCTCTTCCAGGCAGCAGGCATTGATGTCCAGACGGCCGCCCCGGTACCTTTCCCGGAGCTGTTCAAAGGATGCCGCCATCCCCCTCACATGCTCCCGGGCTTCTCTGCTCAGGGGGCATTTCTTCACGAAGGCCGCGCCCTCCTCATCTATGGCAATCTCCGTCCTGACCGCATACTCTGGCGCACGGTCATTGGAATATTTCACATATTTGATGTCAAAGCCCTTTCCGATCACCGCCAGGTAAGAATTGGAGAACAGGGGGAACAGCCCCTCCTCCATGAGCCCGTCGAAAGCGCTCTTTTCATCGAAAAGCAGCATCCTGTCCCTGTCGAAATTCCGTATATTATCAGACAGTTCTCCCTTTCCCGGCAGATAGGCATCGCTGTAGAGCATCTTCATGAATTTATAGTCCGGATAGGGATAATAGAAGTGATACTCCTCCACCCCGCAGCTTCGGAATATCTGCTCCAGCCCGTTTCTGCCGAAAGTCCTGGCCCCTTTCCTGTCCTGATAGTTCTCTATGCCGGAAAAATATGTCCCCAGATGGTCCTCCCTGCATCCGGCGAAGTATTTCAGCCCATACTTGTTCTCTATGGCAATCAGCAGGCGGCCCTCCTCTGCCAGGTGGGGCAGAAGAATCTTCAGGTAATCCTCATAGGGGGCCTCGCCTCCGATATAATCCTGGCCGTACTCAAAGACGCCTGTGAGACAGATAAAGTCGAAATCTTTCGGCAGCTTCGGCTCTATCTCCCTGAAATTCCCCACATGGATGGTGATATTGCCGCATTCCCTGTGCCGGTAGGCGTTGATCAGGCTGCGCTTCCTGGAAAGCTCCACGCAGGTCACGGAGCCCGCCTTTTCCGACAGCACTCCCGTGATCGCGCCGCATCCGCTCCCCACCTCCAGGACCCTGGCGCTCTTTCCCGCCGGAAAAGGGACCCAGTCCAGGATGTTCCCCCGCAGAGGCGACAGATGGTACAGGATGGGCCAGCTGTTCCTCTCTTCTATTACATCCGCATAGTCAGACGGAGGCCTGTGCTTCACGATTTCCAGCAGCTCGTCCTCCACATCCCCATCGCAGTACAGATCCTCCCCGGAGTAGTCGCTGTAGTCCAGTTTTACCTTCCCGATTTCTTCTATCTTATTTTTTTTCAGATTTTCGTTTTGTCCCAAATCTTTTTCCTTTTTCTGCTATTCTTCCTCTTCCGAGTGCGCTCCTTTTATCTGGTTCTCTTCCTAAAATATTAAGCCGCTCCCTCCTCCACGCCTCCAGTGCCCCGATGCATGAATCCTTGCACCGGTGTACGAGCCTCCACAGCCTTCGTGGTCCTCACGCTTTCGTCTGGCCTGAAGCCCCTTCTTTCCGCCTAGCCGCCCTTCTCATCCGGCAGTCCCGGGGCCTTTGTCCTTCTCCGGCACTGTCCCTGGGCGGCTTTTCAAGAGTCCTCCGTCTGCGCTCCGGGAGCGTCCGCCACCTTAACCACAGATTCCATGTCATAGTACCCCACCGTATTCTTGTCCGAGACCACAGTGACGTCCAGGGCATCGTAGAGCCTGTGGTATACCTCAAAGGCATCGCCGTTGTATCCCGTGACCCCCAGGGAGAGCAGGTACTCCCCGCCCTGGAGGCTCATCTTCTGGGTGAAGGTGATGTCCTTCACCTGGCCCGGCTCCGCGCTCTCCAGGAAGGCCTTCTCCACCATGGAATTGGTCCCGGTAATCTCCGTGCCCATGACATTCTTAAAGGTAAAGGCAAAAATCGGCGCCGGGACATGCTCCAGAAAGCGCACCCGCATATGCAGGGTGAAGACGCTCCCCTTGATCACGGCAGTGGTCCTTATCCCCCTGTCGTCCGTCAGATAATATTCCACAATCCGGGCTTGCCCCGTGCCGTACTCCAGTGTCTCCGGATTAACGCCCGCAGCCGCCGTCTCCCGGTCCTCCCCGGCGGCCCGCTTGCGCTTCACGTCCTCCAGGAACTCCACATGCTCCTGATTGCCGGGTATCTCATACTGCCCCACCAAGACCTGTTTGTAAGCGTCTATCATCTCCTTGGGCGCGCCCTCTCCCAGCAGCTGGCCTTTGTTCAGCAGAAAGACCCGGTCGCAGTATTTGCTGATGACGCTCAGGTCATGGCTGACGAACACGATGGTCTTGCCCATCTTTTTAAATTCCTCGAATTTATGGTAGCACTTTGCCTGAAAGAACACATCCCCCACGGAGAGGGCCTCGTCCACAATCAGGATCTCCGGCTCGATGTTGATGGCCACCGCAAAAGCCAGCCGCACGAACATGCCGCTGGAATAAGTCTTCACCGGCTGTTTCACATAGTCTCCGATGTCGGCAAATTCCAGGATGGCAGGCAGCTTTTCATCAATTTCCCTGTCGGAAAAGCCCATCATGGTGCCGTTCAGATAGACGTTCTCGATTCCGTTGTACTCCTGATTGAATCCGGCTCCCAGCTCCAGCAGCGCGGAGATACGCCCGTTCACCGCCACCTCTCCGGCAGTGGGGTTCAGCACGCCTGTGATGATCTTCAGGATGGTGGACTTCCCCGACCCGTTGGTGCCGATGATGCCTACAGTCTCTCCCCTGTGGATGCACAGGCTCACGCCGTTCAGGGCATAGTGCAGCTTATAGGACTGCTTCCCGCCCAGGCCGAAAGCGTCCTTCACCCTGTCCCTGGGCTTGTCGTACAGCTTATATCCCTTTACCAGGTCTTTGATCTCTATGGCAGGAAGCTCTGCCTCCTGTAACTTGATATCCTTATCTTCCATAACCGCGTTTCCACATCCTAGTTTTTCGCCTCATCCGTTTCCTGATGCGTACAGATAATAGCCTGCTTGTTGTACCACTTTGCCATAGCAGCATTCCCTTCATCATTGGGGTCATCGCTCAAATCAACCGTAGCCAGAATCCATGGCCTGAAAACATACGGTTCCACCCTCACCACATCGCCGCCATTTTTGATTGCTTCGACCCTCTCCTCATACTGTCTGTGGAATTCATTGGCTTCGCCTGTATGCACATAATGATAGGCCGCCCACGAGGAATAATTCTCTTCCTTTCTGGAATCCATTGCGAAGATTCCCAGCATCAGCATTCCCATGGCAACGAAAAAGACAAACGGTACGCTTTTAGAATCCGTTCCGGTCTCTTCTCTGTTTTTCCGCTGCTCCAGCTTTTTGCATATCCATCCCAGCCAGTATATCTCATTCACAACCAATAATATCTGATAAGTAATTTTAATCGCATTTACTACCCGTGCCAGCGCCACCGCACCCGTGACATACAGACTTGAAGTAAAGCCCGTTGCATACAGGCAGATAGACCAGGCCAGCAATATTCCGGGGAAACGGAACCTGCATTTGCTGTTTTTCACAATTCTCCACATAATCGGCCCCAGCAAGACCATGACCGCAAGCGTCATCTGCCAGTTGAAAGTCTTCATATAGCGGAAAGCTTCCAAAAACGAATTCAGCACGGCAGATACTACATCTGTAGTCATGCCGCAGTCTCTGTAGATTGCTCCCCTCACGTCATTTCCCGGCGCCGACACGTTCATATAGAACGCAATGCCATAGACAAGCATGGAGGGCAGCATCAGGCAGACACGCTTCCTACGAAGAACGACCCCCTCCAGCGCAAGGATGCTCAAGCCCACCAGAAGTCCCTGGAGAGAAGCCACATAGTTTGCCCCCCCGGCAAGCACAGCCCCCAACAATGTCCAGACAATCAACAGGACAGACGACAGCTTTCCCGTGCCGCTTAGCAGCTTTACCCAGGCAGCAATCAGCAGCAACAGGCAGGCATGCATCCCAATATAGTGAATCCCTGAATTGTACCAGTAAAATCCCCTCTGGGCATGATGTATCATCACGACCACCATTGCCGTCACACCGGAGGCCAATATCGTGCCGGATGCTCCGTCTGCCTGCAATACATTTCGGGTCAGCGCTTTTACAAAAACAAACACTGCAATCGTTAGAATGCCTATCAAAAACAGCGGCCCCCAAAAATAGTATTCCTCACCCCACACAACCGGTACAAATGCCATAAAGAAAATGGAAGAAAACGTCCCCTGCCAGGCATGCCACTGTGTCTTCATGCAATAAACCGCACCTTTTAAGGCGCTTTTCAGGCTATGTTCTTCGCTTAGAAAGGACTTGACAAAGCCGCCATAGTTATAATCGTCATACCAGGGCGCAGAGTAGAACGCCATCCGAACCAGGGGCACCAGCAGCAATGCAAGCATTATCACTGAAATCACTGCCACCAGTCTCACATCCGGTCTCCAAAATATCATCTTCCTTATCTTATCCTTCCGCCCTTTCATCTTCATCCCTCCGTCCTGATCCACCTACAGCACATCCGCGAAGTGCACCTTCAGCCGCTTGAAGACCGCCACCCCGATGCCAAACAGCACCACGGTTACGATCCAGAAGTACATGGTGGAAAAAAAGTCCTCAAAAAACCAGCTCCTCTCATAGATGGCGCTGCGGTAGCCGTTCACGATATACACCAGCGGGTTCAGCTTCAGTATCATCACCCACTCCTTCGGGGCAGCGTCGATGTTCCACAGGATGGGCGAAGCCCATATCCCAATCTGCAGCAGGATGCCGATAATCTGGGTCAGATCCTTGAAGAAGACAACGATGGAACAGGTGGTATAGCACAGCGCCAGCACGAACATGAACAGGCAGAAGCTGTAATAGGCAAGCTGTATGGTATAAACCGTGGGATAATAGCCGTACAGAGCCGCCACCACCAGCAGCACCCCCAGGAAGAACACATGGATGAAAGTGGCGGCGATGATCTTGATGATGGGCAGGATGCTAATCTTGAAGACCACCTTCTTCACCAGGTAATCGTACTCCTTCATGGCATTGGTCCCATTGTTCAGCGCTTCCGTGAAATAGAACCAGGGCACCAGCCCTGCTGTCAGAAACAGCACAAATGGCACGCCCTCCGCCCCCCGGCCGGTGCCGCCCATGAGTTTGTCGAACACAATGTAGTACATTGCCACCGTCACCACCGGCTGAGCCAGGGCCCACACCGCTCCCAGATAGGAGCCCGCGTAGCGCTTCCTGAAGTCGTTCTTCGCCAGCTTCCAGATTAGATGCCTGCTCTGGTACAGCTCCACCGGAATCGTGGTGAACTTCTCATACCATTTGGCGAACACAAGGCAGGCCATGAGAATCATCCCGCAGGAGAGAACCTTTTTCAACAGTTCTTCCCTGGGATCCGCGCTGGGGCCCGGATTCTGATGCACGATGATGGTTGCCGCCATCAAAAGGCCCATGAGGAAAAATAGGGCGATTCCAGCTTTTTTGCTAATCTTCATTTGCTACCTCTTATATCCTGCCTCTTCCTACCTCTTAAAACTGTCCAGACCGCCCCAGTTCCTGTCCCGATCCACCATAATCAGCTCCATCCCCTCCGGAATCGGCCATTCGATGCCGATGGCGGGATCATTGTATACAATTCCCCCTTCATCGCCGGGATGGTAGAAGTCCGTGCATTTATAGCAGAATTCCGCGTAATCCGACAGCACCAGATAGCCGTGGGCAAAGTTCTTCGGCACGAAAAACTGCTTCTTGTTCTCCTCCGAAAGCAGCACGCCGTACCACTTGCCGAAGGTAGGCGAGCCCTCCCGCAGATCCACCGCCACGTCGAACACCTCTCCCCGGATGGCCCGCACCAACTTGTCCTGGGCATACTCCTTCTGGAAATGAAGCCCCCTTAAGACGCCCCTCCGCCCCGAGGACTGGTTGTCCTGGACGAACACCTGGGGGATTCCCGCTTCCTTGTAAGCCTCATAGTGATAGGACTCATAAAAATATCCCCGGGCATCCCCGAACACCGCGGGCGTTATGACCTTCAGCCCCTCTATCCCGCATGTCTCTACTGTAATCTTTCCCATCCGTCTACCCCTCTTTCCCTTGCTTGCTTCCCCGGACAGTGCGGGCCGCCGTATTTCTGCCGACAGTCGACAGCCTGTCCCGGGGCAAGATTCCTATGTTTTTGCGTATTTTTTATTCCGTTCTATCGTCCTTCTTTCGCGCGGGCACTCCCCGTCACGGCAGATAGCTGATGTTCATGTCCACATTCCCCACGATGCCCTCGACGGAGCCCCGGGAGGTATACTGCCACATCTGGTAATACCCCTGGTAAAGAGGGGCGCTGCGGTATTCCGCCAGCCAGATGCAGTAGTGCTCCAGGTTCTGGGCATGCAGATTGTTGTTGTACCAGTTGCGGCTGCCGTAGATGCCCGCCCGGTACCCTGCGTTGGCGATGGTGCGGCAGAACGCCTCGCACACCAGCGTCCTGGTGTCCGGATCCAGGCCGTCCGCCCTGCCGTTCCCGCCTGCGCCCTCGGTGTCGATGAACACGGGATATTCCAGATTGTATTCCCGAATCAGCTGCAGCACCGCAGAAGCCTCCTCCACGGCCTCCACCTCGTTCACCGCCTGGGTGAAGAAATACACGCCCACCGGGATGCCGCTGGCCGTGGCGCCTCTGATATTGTCCGCGAAGCGGGGATCCTCCACCAGGCTGCCTGTCACAGAACCCCGGTAGCCCGCCCGGATGATTGCGAATTCCACCCCTGCGTTCTTCACCATGTCCCAGTCGATGTCACCGTTCCATTTGGACACATCGATGCCCACTTTGGAGTTGGCCGTGGGTCTCTGGAGCTTCTGGATCTCCGTGCTGTCCGCGTCTGTCAGGGCGTCCGCCACAGCGGTGTCCTCCGCCGCCGCGTCGATGTCGTCCTCTGTCAGAAGCAGAAGGGAGATGTCGTCGATGGCCACATATTCCACCTTATCCTTCACCTTCACCCGGGTCTCGTTGGCCGGCACCCGGTAGCCCTCCATGGGCATCAGCTCCACGGAATACTCCCCCGCCGCCAGGTCGCCGATATAGATGATGCCGTCCTTGTCCAGGTCCTTATACTCCCCCAGGCCGTCCAGCCGCACGAAAAAGCTCTCGCCGGTGACCGGTTTCCCCTCCATGTCCACGATCTGGACGCGCAGGTCCTTCTCCACGGAAGTCACCACCAAAGACAGCCTGGAAGCATTGTCCATGGCCTCTTCCAGGATGGGGTTCACTTCCTGGTCAAAGAAGGTATCGTCCCGCAGAAAAGCCGACAGATCGTTCCCAATCTGGCCGTTCACCACCCCATCGCTGCCAATCTGGGCCTGTCCTTCGGAAGCCCCCTGACCGCTTTCCTGCCTGGGGGGCGCAGTCCCTTTCGGGCCGTCCGCCCTGCCGTTCCCGCTGCCGTTGGTGTACAGCACCAGCAGCGATACCAGCAGAATCACGCCCATGGAGGCCAGGATTGCCATTTTGCGTAACTTAGAGTCCATTTGCTACCTCTACCAGATATTTCCCGTAATTGGTCTTCATCAAAGGCTGTGCCAGCTCCAGCAGCTGCTCTTTGTCGATGAAGCCTCTCTTGTACGCGATTTCCTCGATGCAGGAGATATAGAGCCCCTGCCGCTTCTGGAAAGCCGCCACAAAATCCGCCGCGTCCAGCAGCGCGTCATGGTTCCCTGTGTCCAGCCAGGCGAATCCCCGGCCCAGCGTCTCCACATGGAGGGTGCCCCGCTCCAGATAGGCGTTGTTGACGCTGGTAATCTCCAGCTCCCCTCTGGCCGAGGGCTTTACGGCCCTGGCAATCTCCACTACGTCATTGTCATAAAAATACAGTCCTGGCACCGCGTAATTGCTCTTGGGGTTCTCCGGCTTCTCCTCGATGGAGAGGGCCTTTCCGCTCTCGTCGAACTCCACCACCCCGTACTCCCTGGGATCGCGCACATAGTACCCGAAAATGGTGGCTCCCTTCTCCCTGGCCGCCACCTCCCGCAGGACCCTGGAGAAGCTCTGCCCATAGAAGATATTGTCCCCCAGCACCAGCGCTACCCTGTCACTGCCGATGAAGTCAGCCCCGATCAGGAAGCTCTCCGCCAGTCCCCTGGGCTGTTCCTGCACCGCGTAGGACAGCTCCATGCCAAGCTGATGGCCGTCCCCCAGAAGCTCCCGAAACACGGGAAGGTCTCTGGGCGTGGAGATAATCAGGATCTCCCGGATGCCCGCCAGCATCAGCGTGGACATAGGATAATAAATCATCGGTTTGTCGTATACGGGCATGATCTGCTTGGACACCGCCTTCGTCAAAGGATACAGCCTGGTGCCCGATCCCCCCGCCAATATGATTCCTTTCATAAATACAGCACCTCTTTCTTTCCGCCTGTGTCTTTGCCGCACGCATTCTCCCCGGCCGTCTGCCGCCAGCGCCCTGCCCCATGCAGCGGCCCGCTCCGCTTCATATGCGAACCTGGCAAGCAAGCTTCATATGCGAACCTGGCAAGCAAGCTTCGCATGCGAACTTGGCAAGCAAGCTTCGTATGCGAACCTGGCAAGCAAGCTTCGTATGCGAACCTGGCAAGCAAGCTTCGCATGCCAACCCAGCAAGCGCGTTTCGAATGCGATAAGGGGCCGGATGCACACGAACCGCAAGGGCATGCGGTTTGGCCCGCGGCTGTCTCTGCGCGGATTGCCGCAGACCGGATACAGGACTTTCACAACAAAACGCGCCAAATGGGAACGATGAAATTCGTCCCCATTTTTCCCCGCATATTCTTACTTTTCATACATATCGGCGTAATATTTCTGGTAATCGCCGCTGGTCACGTTCCGCATCCACTCCTCATGTTCGAAGAACCACTGGATGGTCCTGCGGATGCCCTCCTTGAACATGGTCTCCGGATACCAACCGATCTCCGCCTTAATCTTGTCAGGGGCGATGGCGTATCTGCGGTCATGTCCTTTCCGGTCCTCCACGTAACTGATCAAGTCCGCGGACACATGCGCCTTTCTGGGGTCATCGTCCGGCAGCATTTCCTGCAGCGTCTCCAGGATGATGTGGATGATCTCGATATTCTGTTTCTCATTGTGCCCGCCTATGTTATAGGTCTCGAACAGCTTTCCCTGCTCCTGCACCATGTCTATGGCCTTGGCGTGATCCTCCACGTAGAGCCAGTCCCTGACATTTTTGCCGTCCCCGTACACGGGAAGCTTCTTGCCCTGAAGGGCGTTGTTGATGATCAGCGGAATCAGCTTTTCCGGGAACTGATAGGGGCCGTAGTTGTTGGAGCAGTTGGTGATGTTGGCCGGGAAGTGATAGGTGTCCATGTAGGACTTCACCAGCATGTCCGATGCCGCCTTGCTGGCGGAATAAGGGCTGTGGGGGTCGTAGGGCGTGGTCTCATAGAAGAAGGCATTGTCGTCATCCGGCAGGGAGCCGTACACCTCGTCCGTGGATACATGGAGGAATTTCTTGCCCTCCCGGAAGCTTCCGTCCGGCAGCTCCCAGGCCGCCTTCGCGCAGTTGAGCATCACGGCGGTGCCCAGGACGTTAGTCTGGACGAACACCTCCGGATTCCTGATGCTTCTGTCCACATGGCTCTCCGCCGCGAAATGGACCACCCGATCGATCTCGTTCTCGGCGAATATCCGGGAGACAGCCTCCTTGTCGCAGATGTCTGCCCTGATGAAAGTGTAGTTGGGACGGTCCGCCACGTCCTTCAGGTTCTCCAGATTGCCGGCGTATGTCAGCAGGTCCACGTTGATGATACGGATGTCGCCGCCGTATTTCCGGAACATATAATGGATATAATTGGAGCCGATGAACCCGGCGCCGCCTGTCACAAGATAAGTACGCATGCTCTACTCCTCACTGTATATGATATTGAATGTCGCTCTTAGGAATTGTCGGAAAATAACTGCTGCAATTGCTTCAGGCAAAAGCCCGGAAATACAATAAAAATTGCCATAAACTTGCAGCAGTTATTTGTAGACACTTCCTTAGTATGGCGCAAAACCGCGGATACATTCCCTCTCCCGGAAGCTTCCCCGGCAGAACGGCGCCACATACCCCATTATACGGGTTCTGCCGGAATCTGTCAATCGATAACCCGCCGCAGTCCCGGCGCTTCCCGGGCCTGTAGGACAATCCGGCGGGCGGGCCGGGCAAAAAGCCTGTTCCCGGGGAATCAATACCCCAGATAACTGATGTTCATGTCCACATTGCCGCTGACGCCGCTGACGCTGCCGGTGGACCTGTACTGCCACAAATCGTACCTGCCCTTGTAGGTGGGCGCTGCCGCGTACTGGGCAAGCCATATCTTGTAGGAGCTCAGGGAGCTTGCGTCAAGCTTGCCCTCCAGCCAGGTCTTATTGGAATAGACGCCTGCCGTGTAGCCCGCGTTCTGGATGGTCTGGCAGAAAGCCTTGCAGACAGCAGTCCGGGTAGCCAAATCAATCTTGTCGCCGCGGCCGCCGCTGGCCTCCACATCCAGGAACACCGGATAGGAAATCTTGTAGTCCTTGATCTGCCCCAGAACCATGGACGCTTCCTCCACAGCTTCAATCTCGTCCACCGCCTGGGAGAAGAAGTAAATCCCCACCTTCAGGCCCACGGATGTGGCTCCCTTAATATTGGACTCGAACTTCGGATCCACGATCAGCTTGCCCTCCGAGGAGCCTCTGTAGCCGCTGCGGATGATCACATAGGAGACCCCGGAGTTCTTCACGGCGTTCCAGTCGATGTTCCCGTTCCACTTGGACACGTCGATGCCCATGGTGCCGTTTCCGACTACAAGTGAACCGTCACTGGCGAAATTGTACTTGGCCCCCTGGATGACCTGCTCTCCCGTCACCTTGTTGCCGTCCGCCGTAAAATAGTAGACCTTGCCGTTGATGGTCTGCCATCCCGTGTATTTGACATCGGTCTTCACATAGAATTTCGCCGCTGTATAGTAGTCGGACCTGACGGCCTCTCTGTATGTATTGTTCTCTGCCACATATATCTGGCGGCCATCCTTGTCCTTCAGCAGCGTCGTTTTGTCCTCTTTGGGATGCTTCTTCACCGTGACGGCGCAGGTGGCGCTCACTGTCTCCGTGCCCTCCTGACAGTTGACCGTAATGCTGACAGTGCCCTCCGCCTGGCCGGCGACTGTCACGGTCTTTCCGCTTACGCTGACGGTGGCCTTGGTGATATCCGAGGACGTGGCTGTCACCGTGGCCTGGGTGCCGGCCTGCTGCAGAAAATCGGCATAATTGACGATGGTTATGTCAGCGGTCTGCGTGGTGTATACCGTCAGGGAGGTCTTATCCAGGCTCAGCGCCAACTTGTCCTTGATGGTCACTTCTATCACAGTGGTCCCTGCCGTCTCCGGCTTGCCGCCCTCCTTATAGTTGGCCGTTATGGTCAGCTTGGCTTTTCCCACTGCCTTGCCCTGGACGGAGACATCCCCCTTGGCATCGATGGTAGCGGTGGCAACTGTGGCGTTGTCAGAACTGATGATATATTCTATGGCCTTTCCTTCCGTGCCCACGGCCGTGGCCTTCGCCGCGAACTTCGTCCCCACTCTTCCGGTCAGGGCCGTCGGCGTCACTGTCACGCTCACCTTCGCCAGAGGCTCCGGAGACGGGCTTGGCGACGGGGACGGACTGGGGGTTGGGGTTGGGGTCGGGGTCGGCTCCGGGCTGGGCGTCGAGGTCGGCTCTGGGGTTGAGGTCGGCTCCGGGGTCGGCTCTGGGGTCGAGGTCGGCTCCGGTGTCGGCTCCGGAGACGGGCTTGGCTCCGGCGTTGGAGACGGATCCTCTGCGGAAGGGTCCGTAGGAGCCGACGAATCCGGGGTCACAGAATCGGAAGGCGCCATCCCTATGGACGAGGACTCCGAGCTGTCCGTAGCCTCGCTGCCTGCCTCGCTCATGCGCAGAAGCCCCTTCCCCATGGCCAGCGTCATGGGATCCGGTATGATGTTTTTCCCGACTTCCTCATAGGACGCGGACAGCACCTTGCTCTCCACCCACGGCACCGTGTCCTGCAGACTGGACTCCACCACCACGTCATTCTTCTTCGTGTCCTCCTGCTTGGCGTTCACTTCGCTTTCCTGCTTCACTTCATTGGACACGTCTACCTTGCTATAGGAAATCTCCTTCTTCACTTCCACGGACTGCTGCTGGGTGGAAATGGCATAGCTGGCATATCTCTCGTCGCTCAGCGACTCCATGGCCACCTTGTAGGTACCGGCCGCGATGTCCTTTTTATAGATGATTCCGTCCATATCGTCATCGGACCAGATGGCAGACTTGCCGTCAGGCCCCGTGACCGTCACGGAGAAAGGCACGTTCGCCACCAGTTTATCCGTCTTCTTATTGACGAACTTGATCTTCAGATCCTTTTGGATGGAAGTGAAGCTAGGCTGCACGGACACCTGCCTGTCATAACCGCTCTCCTCATATCCCGGCTTCGGCTCCTCCTCTCCATCGTCCGGAGTGATGGCCGAAGCGGTCAGCTTGGCCAGCTCAGCGTCCGCCACCGCCATCAGGCCCTTCTCCCCGATGGTGGTGATGCCGTCCAGCTGCTTGCCCACATCGGCGAAATCGGACACCTGTCTGTCCGTGATGCTGGCTTTGACGAAAACGCTCACCGTCAGAATCACCAGCACCAGCACGCCTAAGCCCGCCGCCACCGTGATCCGATCCATGGCATCCATGCCCCGGAGGAACCTGCCCACAGCCGCCAGGAAGCCCTCCGGCTGATTCTTCTGCGCTTTCCTGGGCTTGCCATCGCCGCTCCTCACAGGCCTGGAAGCGTAAGGGGCTTCTTCCCGCCTGTAATATCCTGCCGACCCCTCCTCTTCCTGACCATAGTAGTCAACATCCTCTTCCATCCCTCCCTCCGTTCCATAGTAGTCATCAGATTCCCGAAAATCCTCCGCGTAATAATCATCGCGCCTCCGGGAATCCGTCTCATAATAATCATCAGATTCCTCTAGCTCATCCGCCCCATAGTAGTCATGGGACTCCTCATAGCCGTCCTCTATTCCGAATCCGCCGAAAGACTCTCCCGAGCCTTCCCTCCCGTAGCCGTCGGCGAACGCCTCCTCATCCTCCTCCGCGGCGTAATACTCCCCGGAACCGGCAGGCTCCCAGCTATCCTCCTCCGCCCCGTATCCTTCGCCGCCCTCCGGTTCCCAGGCTTCGTATCCGTAGCTGCGCCCTCTTCTTCCGGGCGCTTCCGCATACTCCTCATCCTCATAGTATGCCCCGTCCGCTTCGGATTCCTCCGTCCACTGCCCCTCCGGTTCTTCCTCATCCGCATAGGGATCCGCCCCGGCGTATCCCTCCTCCGCGCCGTCCCAGTCGTACTCCTGCTCTTCTAGCTCTTCCCAGTCCTGCGCTTTTTTATTAGAATGGCTGAACAACTTTTTCATCCTCAATATCCTTTCCCAATACGGAACTGTAATAATTCCGTAACATTATAGCACCCTTTTCCCGATTCTTCAAGTGACAAAGCCATTTCTTCATAATTTCTTAAGCTACTCGCCAGCAGACAAGAACCAGCCCCTGCCCCAGCTTCCCGCCATGCGGATGTCCTCCACATTCACGAACAGACTCCCGGCATATGGCGCGGCGCTGGCTCTATAGAACCTGGCAGACACGAGGAGACACTTCCTCGTCTCCCTGTTTCTCACCTTTGCCGGCCATAAACCGATGGCCAATAATTTAGTCAAGCCAAATAACATGATTCAGCCTGACTAATATAATCATCCGATTGTAATGTTTTATCATCTACCTATAAATGCGTCACTATTAATGAAGGATATGCATAAATTTACCAAGCCGTATTATGGAGACCGCCTTCCCAGGGATGTCTGAACCACCATATCAGCCCGGTTCTGAATGATTCCGATTACATCGTCCAAAGATTTGGTGCCATCAAAGTAATATGCCGCTTCTTCCGCTATAATGTCTATGATCTCTCTTTCCCGGGCGCTCTCAGGTGCAAAATCAGTTTCATCAATGGCCTTCAACACTGCGTCTACCTGTTTCTGAGGAACGCAGTCAGCCGGTATGGGATTGCCGTCCACATAGATGTAAAGCTTTGTCCGGGTATAATAGCTCCCATCCTCCCGGCGCTGGGGATTCCCTTCACTGTCAAGGGAATAAATAGGGGTTGCCGCATCCTCTGCCTGGTTGAGGAGGATGCTCTTTTTCGTAGAAAAATAGGAGTCGCCTTCCTCTCCTGCCAAATAGAACTCCAGGAATTCCCATGCACCTTCCTTGTGTCCTGCCTGTGTCGCAATGGCCAGCGCATCTATTAAAAGCGCATATCTCCTTGGCCGCTGTACTCCCAGACCCGCCTTTTATCCCCCACATTCACATAATATACAATCCCCTCTGCTGTCTCTACTAAATACTCTTCCATCCAGCCGGCTTCGTCCCTGTATTCATCCGTGGATACTGTGTCTGTTACTTTCCCTTCTCCGCCAATCCTTAAGATGCTATCATCCGTCAATGTAATGCCTCTTAGTCCAGGAAAAGATACCGGAAAATGTCCATAACCAAAATCCCTGGCTCATCCCTACCCAATCAGCCCAATCATGCTGTCAGGCACTATTCCCGCAGTATGGAGCGGGCTCCTTTTCCCTATTGCTTTATCAAGGATTTCTCTCTCGGGATCTCCAGGTTCGATACGATAGCTCTTTCGGATACCCCCATCCTCATACCCTTGTTTCGCCACATAGTTCACCCCATGCTCCCCATCCGCCAGCGTCAGAGAGCCCGCCTGGACCAGATGGGCCAGACGGCTCAGGTGGGTGACAAATAAGAGGTGGGAATGGGTATGGGAGAATGCCCCCAGCACCTCCCCCATAATATCGGCTCCCTCTTCCTCCGAAGTGGACGAGAGGATTTCGTTCATCAGAACCATACTGCCTTCCCTGAGATGTCCCGCCATCTCCCGGATGTCCACCAGTTCCTGCTCCAGCTTCCCATGCACCGTGCGGATATCCTCCACATTGGCGAACAGGCTCCCGATATAAGGCGCTGCGCTGGCTCGATAGAACCCGGCGGGCACGAAGAAGCCAAGCTGCATAAGAATCTGCGCCGACCCAATCGCCTGGAGGAAAGTGGTCTTGCCTCCACTGTTGCAGCCTGTTATGATGCTGATTTTCCCCCTATCGCTCCCGTAGTCATTTCCCTGGACCCCGCAGGGCTGCCCCGGTTCCAGATCCGTTCCGCATTTCGACAGCAGCCCCACGGGATACAGCTGCCCAAACTCCAAAAAGCATCCCCGCCCAACCTCTATTTTGGGCATGCATGATGGGACGCCCAGCCTGCGGTACATGTCAAGAAGCTTAATCCCTGCCTGGTAATAGGTCAATTCCTGCCGCATCTTTTGGAAAGCCCCTACGATGGCGCCGTTGATCCGGGAAGCCAAGTCGCAGAGCTTCACCACTGTCTTCGCATAGATTTCGTTCATGTTATTCCGAAGAATCAGGTTCCCCTCACCCGAGATCAGGTAGTCCCCGTCTACCACCTTCCGCTTCAGCACCCCTTTTTCCTTCAACATATAGTAATTCTCCGGGAAAAGACGCTGTATCTCTACCCGATTCATGACCTGCCCGCAGGTATACTCCACCTGATACCCAACCGCCCCTGCGTCCAGAACCTCCTCCAAGAGCCCGATGACTTCCTTCAGCTTGACCTTATATGTGTCCTCTCCCAGAAAGCCTACCAGCCTGTTCAGGGTATCTGAACGGAATTCCGCTTTCAAGTTAGCGGAACAGATTGTCAGGTAGTTCTGCTGAAGGACGCTGATGTGCTCCTGCAGAATCTTGTGGACAGGTTCGCAGGCTCCCCATATGCTCACCCGTTTTCTGGGGACATTGTCCGTCAGACGGCTGCAGAATTCCATGCAGCCTATTATAAAAGAAGGATTCTCCGCTAAATCTTTGCATATTTCCTGGCGAAAGGCAATGACCTCCCTGTCCGATGGCAGGTGCTCGATTTCATCGCAGAGAATATCGTACTCTATCCGGCTGACAGTACCGTCCAGAACCAGTTCCTCCAACTGCAGGTCATGGATCAGATTCCCGCCCACCTTCACGCCCTCCATCCCCTGCTGCCTTTTCTCTTTACTTGGATACAACAAATCAAAATAGAACATCCCTGTCCCCGCCCCCTTCTCCAGATTCTATCACCTGGAGCAGCTGCCCATATGTAACTTTGCATTTCTCTGCTATGTCTTTGGCATAAGATTGGCGGTAAGGCTCCATCCGAAGAATCCTGAACGTCCGCCCCGCATGCCCTTCGTCCTTTGCCACCTCCGCCACAAGGCTATAGAAGCCTCCCTCCTTCAGCCTGTCGCTGATTTCATGAAAATGGGTCACAGCCCCGCCCACACAGCGCCTTCTGTGGAATTCCTGCAGCAGTCCGCACAGCAATGTCACCGCCTCCGTCCGCCGGGTGCTGGTGAAACTTTCATTCAGCAGCACCATATCCCCGTCCTCCAGGCGCTCCATCAGCTTTCGCATCCTTTCCATCTCCTGCCCGAACCGCCCCGTCGCCGCCTCGCCTTCGTCGTCCCTGCTGAAATGGGTATGGATGTTCCCCACCACCCCCAGGACAGCTTCCCTGGCCGGAACGAACATCCCAATCTGTGCCAGATGCTGTACCAGCCCCACACTCCGGATGTATGTGGTCTTGCCCCCCTGATTCGCCCCTGTCAAAAGGAATATATGCCCTTCCCCATCGAAGCGGAAGTCATTAGGCACCGCCTGGAAGCCCTTGCCTTCCCGGAACTGGTTGATTCCCAGCACCATGTCATAGGCATCTTCCACCTTCCAATCCCCACCGGATCCACATACCGGCAGAACGAAAGGGAATCCCTGTCCCTCATACTGCTTCCGAAACCGGACACAGGAAAGATAGAATGTCAGTTCGTTTGCCAGCTGTATAAAGGGCTGGAAATCATAGGTTATGAAGGCTTCATACAGCTTTTTGGTATTCTCTTCCAGCCCCGGATGCTGCCTGCAGACATGCTCCTGAATCTTCTTGTCGAGACAGGTGATGTCCATGTCCTGGTACACCTTGACAGGATATTCGTAATCGTCCAGGAAAAAGGAGACGGCGGCCTTTAACCGATCCGTGAACGAAGGGAGCGTCCCCTCCATCGGATCGATTACCGCGCTATGGCATGCCTGATTCTGTCCTTTATTCAAAATGAGACTGGACGGCATATATCGGTAAAGCGTCTCCAAATAATCTCGCAGGCGTTTCTTCTGCTGCTCCGTCTCATATCCGGTCACGCCCTCTCCCAGCTTTCTGATTCCTGCCGCAACAGATGTCCCCTTGGGAATCAGGCTCTGCCCCTCCAGCCTGACATAAGATTCCCCCATACGGGACAGGAACTTCTCAAGCATCTGCAGAAAGAATATCTCTCTTCTCATCTCATCTTTTATGCGGAAGATGCGCGCCATCTCCTTCTGCGCCTCATATACACAGGACACCGCTTCCAGAGCGATGTCATATAGCGCCCCGTCCTCAAAGAGCCTCTCCAGGATTCTCTGCCTGTATTCGATTGTAGATTCCCTGCTGCAGGAGTATAGGAAGACATCTCTGAAGTCATATCGTTCCCCAAATCCCCCCCATTTGCAGACCTCATCGTATACATATTCCAGATGCAAGTCATAAAGGTACTCCTTGTCCCGAATCCCTATGTCCCGGAGCCATTCCTTATAATATGCTTCCCTGTCCCATAACAGACTGAAAAATTCAATCTCCATAAGCCTCTCTCTGTTTCCTGAACATGGCCGCATAGATGCCGTCCTTTTCCATCAGCGTCCCATGATTCCCCTCTTCGCATATGAATCCCTGATTCAGCACGAATATCTTGTTGCACACTGTAGCCTGGGAGAGACGATGGGATACGGTCAGGGATATCTTCCCCTGGGTATAACCGTAGAAGTTCCGGTAGAGCTCCTCTTCCATCTTCACGTCCAGATTGGCGGCAGGCTCATCCAATACAAGAATCTGGGCATCTTTATAGACTGCCCGCGCGATTCCCAGGCGCTGACCCTCACCCCCGGACAGCTCCACCCCGTCCTCCGAAAAAAGCCTGGAGATATGGGTGTACTCCCTCTCCTTTAACCCTCCTGCCAGCTCTTCCAGCCCTACTTTCCCCAGGCAGTCCCAGAGCCTGACAGAGTCTTCTTCCCCCTGTTCCATCAGGCTCACATTCTCACTGACGGGGAAGGCGAACACAGTAAAATCCTGGAACACGGCAGCAATCAATGCATAGTACTGCTCCTTTGGAATCGTTTTTATGTCTATGCCGTTTATGCAGATCCGGCCTGCGTCCGGCTCGTAGAATCTGCACAGCAGCTTGATGATGGTGGTCTTGCCGGAACCATTGGCTCCTACCAGCATAGCCCTGTCCCCTCTGTACAGCCGGAAGGAGACATCTCGCAGCACCTTTTCGCCAGTTTCCGGGTAGGAGAAGCTTACGTTCTCAAAGAAGATGCTTTCCACTATGGCAACACTTTCTGCCATCGCCATACTTGCCGCATCATCGGACTCTTTTTCCGCAGCGGCATACCTGTCCTCTCGCGGCTGGGCAATCCTGTTAAAGTCGCCGCAGTAGAGCAGTTTCTGGCTGAATTGGAACAACTGATCCGCCACCCCGGAAAGGGTGGAGGAGAGCAGGGTGATGGCGGAGAAGTACAGGGTGAAGTCCGCAATGTCCAGCCTGCCCTCCCTGTAGTAACCGGACAGCGCCAGCAGGATGAGGATATTCTGTAAGGCCACGGCAAGCATCTGCAGCCCCTCGAATAGGTTGTAACGGTGAAAGGTCCGCAGCTGTATGCTGACCATCCTGTCCCGGAAGGCGCGAATCTTGCCGAACAGCCATTCCTGCGCGTTTTCAACCCGCACTTCCTTTGCCGCGCCCTCATTGTAATACTGCAGATAGTCCAGATAGCTCCCCACCTTATTGTTCTCTGCCTCTTCCTCCCGCAGTCCCCTCTCATATCGGAACCTCAACAGCGCCAAAACAATCTTCAGGCTCAGGGTGAAGCCCACCAACAGAAAGAACAGAAAGTTCACTCTTATGATGATATAGCCCAGTCCCAGGATGGTCAATGCCGCAGAGAACAGGTTCTGCAGGATAGCCATGATATCGGAAAGCTCCGCCACATTGCCCGCCAAGGCGATTTCCTCCCTGTATCTGGCATTCTCAATCTCGCTGATCCGCGCGTTCATAGCCATCTTTCCGATTTCCAGCTGGAGACGGGATTTGAACCGGGCTACACTCAGATCCGCCCCCCATGTGAGGAAATTCCTGGCCACATTCGCCAGAACCAAGATTGCCACATACAGGCCTATCACTGCCAGAATCTGCCTGTATTCCTTCCCCTCTGTCAGGAACTGGATGATGGCCTTCGGCAGCCATACGCCTGTCAGCGGAATGGACGAGGTGACCAGAATCAATGGTACCATATAGACATAGTACATGGGCTGGTACCTGCCCAGCAGGCGAAAAGCGCCTGAGACCCTGCCCATTCTTCTGTTCCCTCTATCCCTCATACAGTCCGTCCCCTCCTGTGTAGTACTTTGCCTGGGTCTCATACATGTCCCTGTATGTCCCCTCCCTATCCATCAGCTCCCGGTGGGATCCGCTCTGAATCAGCCTGCCATCCTCGAATACCAGGATGCGGTCGCTGTACCTGGTGGAGGAGAGCCTGTGGGAGACCATGATTGTGGTATTGTCCTCCGATATCCTGCGCATCCTGGAGAACAGGTCATACTCAGAAAGGGGATCCAGAGAACTGGTGGGCTCATCCAGAATCATCATACCCCTGTCCCTGCACAGGGCTCTGGCCATGGCAAGCTTTTGCCCTTCCCCGCCGGAAAGCTCCACCCCTTCCGGATCCAGGTTCCTGTACAGGCTGGTATCAAGCCCTCGGGGCAGTCTGCCCACCCGCTCCAGTATCCCGGCCTGTTCCATGGCCTCTTCCAGCGCCCTCCTGTCCGTCTCTCTGTGGAAGCACAGGTTCTCCCGGACGGAATAGGCATAGAGGAAGAAATCCTGCAGCACGATGCCTATATGTTCGTAGTACTCCTTTGAAGAAAGTTCCCTTATGTCCGTGCCGCCCACCTTGATGGTTCCGGAGGTAGGTTCGTACATCCTCAGGAGCAGCTTGACAATGGTAGTCTTGCCCGCCCCGTTAGAACCCACGAAGCTCACCTTCTCCCCCGGCGCAATCTGGAAGCTCACGTCCTCCAAAGCCATTTTCCCGCTGCCCGGATACCGGAAGCTGACATGCTCGAACTCTATGGCGGCCGCTCCTGCGCCGCAGCTCCTCCCGATATCTGCGCTTCGGTATACCCGACTGTTGTCCGCTATGAAGCTGTCGTATTCATCCATGATGTCTATGTATCCGCATGTCTCTTTCAGATAGGCCACATTGTCAAAGAAGCCTGCTATAATAGAGGCAAAGAGCGTCGTGGCTGACAGCAGGATGGTATACTCCGCAATGGAGATTTCTTTCTGATAGACCATGCGGGAAAAGACAACCAGCATGCACAGAAACTGCATGGCATAGAAGAGATACGACACGCTCTGCCTCCTGGCTCTGCCCATACCCAGCCTGCCGAGCTTCCCAATCTGGCTCTCGGCGTTTTTTGAGTACTTCTGGGACATCAGCTCCGCCCCGTCATAAATCCTGATGTCTTTGGCATAAGGGTACTCGGTCATAACTTTATACAGATAGTCGCTCTTCTGTTCCTCCTTGGCTACGTCCTGTCTGTACTGGCTCTCCGCCTTCTTCTGGCGGAAGGACATGGCAACTACGGGAACGGATAGCAGAAGGATACACAGAATCAGCAGCGGATTAATGGTTGCAAACACAGAAAAAATGCCGATGTATTTCACTAGATAGGACATTAGATTCCCCAATGTATTGATATACATAGATGGCATGATATGCATGGAACGTCTCTTCAGGCTAAGGAAGTCACCTGTCTGGATGTAGGGGAAATCCACCTCCAGGGATTGCCTGGCATATCTGTACTGGACAGCATTGGTGGACTTCCTTGCCTCCCTGTTCCTCAGCCATGTCAACAGCTCCCTTACCAAAGAAATCCCCGTATGCACCAGCACATAATACAGGATAACCGCTGATACCCTTTTCCTGTCGTGTCCTGTCACCAGGGCATCGATGACGGCACCAATCCCCACGATATCCACCATAGGAATCAGCGCATCGAACAGGCTCTGTCCCATCACTATCAGGAACAGCCTCTTTTCGCTCACCCATGCTGCTTTCAACAGTCTCTTTCCTTTTTCCATGCCATCCCCTCCGAGCCCTCCGTTTTCATCAAATACTCTATTTCAACCGTTCCAAGAAAACTTCCTCCACCTCCCCTTTTTTTCAAAGTATGCAAAGGTATGGCAGAGACTCTTTTTATGGTCAAGCAAAGCGCAAAAGCACCGGATATCCTTCTTGAAACCTTTCCCTTTCGTCTGGATGATTCCTTCCACATACGCAATCAGGTAGCGGTAGTTCTCAAATCCATATATCCAATCCTCTCCTCGCTCCCGCCCGCCGAACGCCGGGGCAATGTTCAGATACTCTCTTATCTGGGCTACAAAAATCCTCATCGGAAACCCATACCCAAAACGGTCTTCTGTGGGAGCAATCAATAAGATACTGTCATGGAGATCCAGCTTCACATTATCCGGGACATAACTACCATATCCCGCCCTCATCTCCTCATAGGTGCAACGGATATCTGTCCTGTATTTCCCATCTATGGCATTGTCGCACAGCAGGAACTCCCTCTTCCCATCATCATATCCATACACCATAACCTCATGGTTCGAGCAATGCCCCATCCCATAAAAGCTCAGATACCCTCGGTCAACGTTTAGCAGAATATAATATCCCTCTTCGATATATTGCCGAATGAACGAAACTATAGTATCCTCCGCGACCTCTTTACGCCGGTACTTATAAAAATCCAGAAAGGGACATTGGTAGAACATGTTCAACCCACATTCCCGGTTCTGCACTATGCTCAGTTCATAAGGAATTGTCTACAAATAACTGATGCGAGTTTATAGCCGTTTTCGTTGTATTTCTGGGCTTTCTCCTAAACAAGTTGCATCAGTTATTTTCCGACAATTCCTAAAGGCAGAACGGGGCACCCGGCTTGTATCCGATGATATTATTGTAATTCGCTGCAAGCCATATCCCCTCTCTGTCCACGGCATCAATCACCGCGAGCAAATCTGCCAAAAAGCCATAGGTATCCAGCAAGGGAGTCTTGTTTAAAAATAATTCTTTTCTCATGTCGTCTTTCATATCTTCTCAAAAATAGTTTTTGGACTACAAATTATTTGTCTTCATTATAATACATCTACAACTTACACGTCAACAATATTTTACTACATACAGCCCTAGTATAATCCAATTTCAATAAAGCTATGTTTTATTGCCCTTGATTGTTCTGCCCGTGCTGTTTCCTTGTTCGGGGTTTTGGAGCGCGCTTATCCTTATCACACGCATTGGCGGCTTTATGGTTTACAACTTCATATACAATCTGGCTGATATCTTCTTTGGCAAGCTCTATGTCATCAAGTCTGTAAGACCAGTGGTATGGAACAGGAACTTTATTGACCTCATCAAAGTACTGATAAATCCGGCTTTCCAATTCTTCTTTGCTTGAGACCCTGATGCCATTGAGCATCTGCTTTGTAAGTTTACTGAAGAAACCTTCCACCATGTTCAGCCAGGAGCCATGAGTTGGCGTAAATACAAATTCAAACCTTCCGGGTACTGGATTAAGGAAGTGTCTACAAATAACTGCTGCAAGTTTATGGCAATTTTTATTGTATTTCCGGGCTTTTGCCTGAAGCAATTGCAGCAGTTATTTTCCGACAATTCCTAAGATATCTTAAAAGGACGAATCTTTGCATTTGCCAGTATCTTGCGCAGCGTTGTTTCGGTCACGGACACCATACGGGGATGCCCTTCCTGCTCCGCAATGGAATTGATAAAGCGTGTAAAGCTGGCTGGATACCACAATTCAGCCGAATACCCGAAATCCTTCGGTTTCTGGCAGGCCTTGTTAATGACCCAGGTAATATCCGCATCTGTGATTTCCGCTTTACGCCCGCGTCCCTTGTTATCCTGTAGGGCTGCCTCAATGCCGCCGGTCTTATATTTATCAATGCACAGCCTTACAGCTGTAACGCAGATGTCCAATTTATCCGCAATGGATTCATTTGACCTGCATTCTGATTTCAGCAGCAGTATTTTAGCCCTGATGTAGGTTCTTGCTTCTACAGTGCTTTGGTGGAGGATACTCTCTAAAGTGGCTTTGTCGTCATCTGTTAGGTTAATGGATTTTACTATATTTGGCATAACTTGACCTCCCTTGGATAAGGTCATTATACTCAGGGGATTTCAGACGGCTCCATCAAAACGGATTACCCGGAGCAATTGGCCGAACTGATTTTGCTTGCGGCAAATGTCTGGATGAATCCAATGATATTTGACAGTACGGTGGAAGAATCCTACTGTAAGTTTATGGTATTCAGGCAGATGCTCCAAGGCTTTGGCCTGGATATTGTAGATGACGAACTATTAGGGAGATTGCAGGAACTGGCATCTATCTATCAGAAGAACAAGCAATAGAAAGCATATTTTCTGATTAGGAATTGTCGGAAAATAACTGCTGCAATTGCTTCAGGCAAAAGCCCGGAAATACAATAAAAATTGCTATAAACTTGCAGCAGTTATTTGTAGACACTTCCTTAAAACCCGCTGGAGAAAAGGGAAATTGTGAAAAGAGTATGAAGAATCTTTTTTTTCGTGTTAATAATATAGACTTTCTTCTTCCATAATAGTAAAATAGGAAAAGGAAAAGAAACGGAGAACACATATGAAAAACGACAAGCCATCCCAAGATTCCCAGCAGCTCTATAAAATACCGGACCTAGACATCATCGACCTGGAACAGGAGCACGCCGCCGACGGCAGCACCCAGGACTCCCGGCAGGGAGAGGGCACAGACGAGGAAGACGGCATCCGCACGAAGAAGAGGACGCCCCTGTCTTACCTGAACCTGCATGTAGTCCTGTTGGTGGTCTTTTTGCTCTTTGTGGCAGGCCTTATCTATAAGATTGCCAACTTTGGCGTGCCCATCAACCTGGACGAGATTTTTGCGGACGGGCCGGGGGAATACAGCGACACATTCGACACATTCGTCCCGCTGCTGGACGCGGACAATAACCCGGTCTTCAAGGATTACAGCCAGGGTTCCCTGATCCTGGCCTTCGGGAACGCGCCTTTTGCCGACGACCGGGACTCCAAGGACAATCTGGTGAACCTGATGCGGGACAAGACCGGCGCAAATATCGTCAATTGCTCCATCAGCGGCAGCTATCTGGCCGCCCAGGAAGCGGAGCTGAACGCGGAAACCAACCCCTGGGACATCTTCAATTTCTACTGGCTCTGCCACATAGCGGCCCAGGATGAGCCGGTCTGCGAACAATATCTGAAGGGACTGGAAATCCTGGGAGACAGCGCCCCGCCGGAAGCAAGGGATGTGTATGATTTCCTGACCAGCGTAGACCTGAACGAAGTAGACGCAGTCGTAGTCATGTATGACGCCAGCGACTATCTGGCGGGACATGAGATGTACAATGACTTGAATGCCACAGACCTCACCCAGTTCACGGGCAACACGGAAGCCGGTATTGAATACCTGCAGTATTTTTATCCCAACATCCGCATCATTGTCATGTCCCCCACCTATGCCTACGGGCTGGACGAGAACGGCAATTATATCAGCAGCGACATCCAGCGGTATGGCCAGGATGTGCTGAGCACCTATGTGATCAAGCAGTACGCCTCCTGCGCCTCCCGGAGCGTCACCTTTGTGGACAATCTGTACGGCACCATCACGGAGGATAATGCGGACGAATACCTGACAGACCATCTGCACCTGAACGTAAAAGGCAGAAAAAAAGTAGCCGAGCGCTTCGATCACGCGCTCAACTACTTCAAGGACGCCGTGTCAGATTCGCCGGAATGACCAGCTCCACCTCCGGATCCCGGTAGATGACATAGCCGTCCGTCTCCTGGAAGAGAATCCAGCCATAGCTCTCCGGGCTTGCCGTGACTTCCTGTCCTGTGGGGAATATCACATAGTGGCAGCCCGCCTGCCTGGCCAGAGGCACCAGCTCTTCCATGTCGATGACTTCCCGCTCCATGGCGTCGCAGAGGGCATTATCATGGCCCCAGGACTTCATCACCATCTCCCGGCCATAGGGCATGCAGGTGGTAGGGGAATACTGCCGGACATAGGGCGTCAGCTCCAGCGGAAACGCCGCCATGACCTCCCGCCCCGGCACCTGGATGACGTCGCAGATATGAATCACGGCCTCCGGCATGTGGTATAAATTCTCCGCCCGGGAAAACCGGGGGCTGCTGTACATGAACCCTCCGGATACGGCGATGGCTCCCACCATGCACAGGGCGGCCAGGTCCGCCCGGAGTTTTTTCCCGCCCCGCGCCAGCTGGCCGTAGACGCACACGCAGACATAGGCAATGGTGGCGCTGACAGGGAGCAGCCACAGAATCCGCCAGTAAATATCGCTCCCCACCACGCCGTGCACCAGCTTCACGGACAGGGGGTTGAAGTACACCAGCAGCAAGGCTATCGGCACATAGAGGAACAGAATCCTGACATGCATCCTTTTCTCATTGATCCACAGGTATATCAGGGATATCAGATACCATATCACGATCATCCCTGTCCCCATGTAATTCCGGAACAGTTCCATCACATCACTCCACATAACTCCTCCGTTGATTTCTGTCGCTGCCGCTTTCCCAGCAGCCAGTCCTTTCCTATCTCCCGACGCTCCCCGGACAGCCGCTTGTCCGGCACGGCAGCCCCATTGCGTTTCACGGCTTTATTCCAAAATCAGATACAGCAGCCCATATAGGATACAGGGCGTACAGCAGGCCGCCAGCAGAAGCATCACCTTCCACTTACGGTAGAAAACCGCTGTCAGCAGGCCCACGATGCCGACCATGATGCAGGTCAGCATCGCCCCCATGGTGCTGCACAGGCACCCGGCCGCCGCGGCCGCCGCCAGCAGCAGATAATATCCGACCGGTATCTTCTCCCGCTCCTGAAGCTTCTTCAGCAGCATCAGGGATATCAGCAGCACAAACGGGAACACGATGCTCCCCAATGATGCCTTGCCCTGCCTGCTCCGGCCAATCAGGAAGACCTCTGTGGTATAGACGGAATAATTGCCGAACAGCACCAGGATTTCCGAAAAAATCAAAAACAGGGGCTGCTGCCCGCCCTTTTCCGGGAACAGCTGAACGCTGAACAGGTAATAAATCCCGTAGGCCATGGCAATCAGCGCCACCGGCAGCACCGTCTGGGCCAGAAGCACCGGCCGCATCCCCGACACCCTGGCCAGAAAAGCCATCCAGACGGAAAATGGCGCCAGCCCGTGCCTGGCATCCAGCATCGTCTGCCCGCCGGTATAGGGGAGCACCCGGAACATGGTATCCGAACTCTCCGCAATGCTGGCAACGGCTACGTAATAGGCATCGTCCGAATCCTCATAGACCAGCCGCACCGCCTGCACCAGCTGGAACAGCAAAAGCCCCCAGAAGACCAGCCAGAGCAGCGCTCCCGGGCCCCTCTCCCGGGCCTTTCGGGCCTGGCCTTCAGGAACCTGGGGCGGCAGCGCCCTCGCTTTTTTCCTGCGGAACATCCACAATGCCCCGGCCAGCAGCACCATGGCCGCCGTATATCCCAGGAACAGCAGCACCAGCCATCGGAAGCTCTGCTGCCTCAGGATAAGGGGCACGCAGATGGCCTGGAACCCGGCCCACAGCAGGAACTGGCCGCTGACCCATCGGAAGATGAGGCCCTGTCCGCCTTTCTCCCGGAAAGCGAACAGGCTTCCCACAATGGCCGGGACCACCAGCAGAAACAGCGCCAAAGTCAACAGTTGCAATACCACGATTCTCATATCCTTTCCTGCCGACCGCTGCCCAGGGCTGTCAGCGGCCAGCACAGCCACAATTGGTTGATAGCGATTACAAGCCTGTAATCCATCTGTCCCGCGCCGCGCAGGACCAGCAGCGCTATCAGCAGGCCGGACACGGCGATGCAGATTCCCGGAAAGAGTACCCGTTTCCTTCCGGAGAGCTTACCCTCTGTCATGTCGCTCCGGCTGCCGCCATCGTCCGGCTTCTCCGGGCCCCTTTGATTTTCCGCCTCGCTGCGGCCGCTTCGTTCTGCGGCTTCCGCTGAACCTTTTAGGGACTGCCGGCCTCCCGCTTCGTTCTGGCCTTCCCCGGGAGGCCGGTCTCCCACTTCGTTCTGGCCTTCCCCAGGCTGCCGGCCTCCCACTTCGTTCTGGCCTTCCCCAGGCTGCCGGTCCCCCTCCCGGACCAGCCCGGCAAGGGCCAGCAGCGCAGCCAGTATGACCGCACTCCCAAACCACCAACACCCATAGTCCACGTAGTTGCGCGTCACCACCGGCGCACAGCTGCGCATGACTTCATAGTTTCTGGCGCTGTAGGAAGCATAGGCCCCGCCTGCCATCTGCTTTTGGAAGACCACAGGGCTCACAGCATACCCCAGCATGTCCCAGCCCATCTGGCGCACTACCATGGGCGCGTGATACGTCCAGGCCACCTTCGCCATCTGCAGATAATACGACCTGGCCGCCTCCTCCCCCACCCGGCTTTCCACCGCCACATAGAACAGTTCCATATTGCCCGGGGCAAAGGACGCCTCCCAGGCCACCTCCGCCGTCAGCTCCTGTAGTTCCTCCGGATATCGCGGCAAATCGTTCCATATGGTAGGCCAAGCGAAACGGCTTGCCATGGCCCCCTCGAAGCTGTGCCCCGGCTCCGCCCGCCTTTCCCCGTCCCATGCGCCGGACAGCGCCAGCGTCCCCGCCGCGCAGAGGGCGGCCAGCGCCAGGTTCCGCGCAGTCTTTCCCCAAAGCGCTGCCAGCAGCCCCAGCAACAGCAGCATATAGAGCGACCCCAGCAGCGAATACGGCTGAACCGCCAGATGGCACTGCATGGCAAAAGGAACTGTCAAAAGGGCAAGCCCCCTCCACAGGGCAAGCCCCCTCCCCGCGGGCCGGAGCTTCTGCAGAAAGAAATATCCCGTGAAAAAGGCCGCCAGAATCTGCACGAGATACATCACCTGCGGATTCTCCCCAAGCAGCCGGAACAGCCCGCCGTACAGCGCTCCATCCGGCTCCCCGAAGTCCTGGACCCGGGCGAAATTACAGCACATCCAGACAATCCCCCATATTATCTGGCCGCTGAACCCTATGAAAATCATTCCTTTCATCACGGTGCGCACATGGCCCGCCGCCTTTTTCACAATATGCATGCCGCTCCTAATGACAATCCTTTTCCCTGACTTCTCCCTGACGTTTCCTTTATCGGCAATGTCCTGTCGGATATGCTCCTGTCGGATATGCTCCTGTCGGATATACTCCTGTCGGATATGCTCCTGTCGGCCATGCCCCTATCAGTCCCTTATCGGCAATGCTTCGGCCTGGAAGGACCGATGCCCCTGCCCGGTCTAGCAGTAGAACTTCCTGACCATTTCGCAGATATAATCCACCTGCCCCGGTTCCAGTCCATAATACATGGGCAGCCGCAGCAGCCGTTCGCTCTCCTTCGTGGTGTACCTGTCCTCCCCGTGGAAGCGCCCGAATTTCCGTCCCGCAGGTGCCGTGTGCAGAGGGATATAATGGAATACCGCAAGGATTTCATTGGTTTTCAGATAATCAATCAGCGCAGACCGCTCCTCCAGGCCTTGTGTCTTGATATAGAACATATGCCCGTTGTGCACGCACCCTTCCGGCACCACCGGCAGTTCAATCTTCCCGCTTTCAGCCAGGGGACGCAGATTTTCATAATACCGGTTCCAGGCCGCCAGCCTGGCGTCGTTGATTTCCTCCGCAATCTCCAGCTGTGCATAGAGATAGGCGGCGTTCATATCGCTGGGCAGGTAGGAAGAGCCATAGTTGATCCAGGTGTACTTGTCGATCTGTCCCCGATAATACTTGCTGCGGTTGGTGCCCTTCTCCCGGATGATTTCCGCTTCCTCCACATCCTTTTCGTCCCGGATCAAAAGCGCCCCGCCCTCTCCCATGCTGTAGTTCTTCGTCTCATGGAAGCTGAAGCACCCGAAGTTCCCTATGGTCCCCAGGGCCCGGCCCTTATAGGTGGACATGATTCCCTGGGCCGCGTCCTCAATCACCGCCAGCCGATGCCTGTCCGCGATTTCCATGATCGTGTCCATCTCGCAGGCCACGCCGGCATAGTGGACGGGCACGATGGCCCGGGTCCGCTCCGTCACCGCAGCCTCTATGAGCTTTTCGTCCAGATTCATGGTATCCGGCCTGATGTCCACGAACACCGGGACGGCTCCCCGCAGCACGAAAGCGTCCGCGGTGGACACGAAGGTGAAGGCAGGCATGATGACCTCATCCCCGGGCTGAATCCGGGGGAGCAGCAGCGCCGCCAGCTCCGTGGCATGGGTGCAGGAAGTGGTCAGCAGGCATTTCGCCGTGCCGGTCTTCTTCTCGATCCATTCGTTGCATTTCTTCGTATAGCTCCCGTCGCCGCAGATTTTCTGGTTCGTGACGCATTCCTGGATATACTCCATGGCTTTCGGGGCATATGGGGGTACATTAAAAGTAATCATAGCATTCTCTCCTATAATGAATATCCTTTGATTGTAAACCCAAGCCTGCCTGAGTTTACCGATCCGTTGGGGCCAGGGATATGGCTTGCGGCCTTAAAGCCGCTGTAGCGATAGCAGCTTGTCGCCCATAATTACATCCTCTTCTCTATCTTTCCAACGGTCTTGCTGATGATGTATTTGGGCCGCCCCTTCACTTCCTCGTAAATCCTGGCAATATAGTGGCCGATGATGCCCAGGCTCAGCATCAGGAAACCGCCGATGATCAAAAGCAGTAGGATGACCGTGGTAAATCCTTCCACCGCAGTCCCTGACAAATATTTCGCCAAAGTCTGGATGAACAGCGCCACGCTGAACAGGATGGACACCACACCCATCACTGTCACCAGCTGCAAGGGCAATGTGCTGAAGGAGGTGGCGTTGGTGACGGCGTACTTCATCAGGCTGAGGGAGGACCACTTGCTCTTGCCATACTGCCTCTCCTGCACCTCGTAGGAGACGTATTCCCTGCGGAACCCCGCCCAGAAGCTCAGGGCCCGGAAAAAGGTGTTCCGCTCCGGCAGCTGCAGCAGCACGTCCACTACCTTCCGGTCCAGAAGCTTGAAATCCGAGGAAGCGCTCATGTCCACCTTGATCAGTCGGCTCATGATTTTATAGAACAGACCGGCGGACAGCTTATAGGCCAGGCTCTCCTTGCCCCGGCTCTCCTTGATGCCCTCCACCACCTCAGCGCCGTTGCGCCACAGCTTCCACATCTCCAGAATCGTCTCCGGCGGATGCTGCAGGTCACAATCCATGACCACCACCGCGTCCCCCGCCGCCAGCTCCAGCCCTGCGAAGATGGCCGCCTCCTTGCCGAAGTTTCGGGAGAACTCCGCGCCCTTGACTTTCGGGTTCTCCTCCGCCGCTTTCCGTATCAGCTCCAGGGTGGCGTCCCGGGAACCGTCGCTTATGAATACGAGTTCGTAGTCAATCTCGTTTTCCTCCAGCAGCCCGGCCAGCACTTTGGCGGTGTTGGAGATATTCTGTTCCTCATTATAGGCAGGCAGCACAATCGATAATAACATCTCCACTCTCCCTGTTCTTTCCCCGCTCCGCAGGCGGAGATTCTGCGTCCCTTTCACGGCAGCGGTGCAGCGCCCCGGCTCCTGTCAGCGGGACACGTTTTCTGTCTTGATATACATGATGCCGTCGATGATGCGGATGGAGTCCGGCCCGGGGAAGCTGTCCATGGCCACATATTCCTCATGCTCATACATATCCGTCATGGCCTCCGCCGGCAGAATGTTCAGGGTGGCTCCCAGGTAATGCTGCACGAAGATGCGGTAGTTGTCCCCCCGGTACAGCAGAATGTCCCCGTTCATCCCTATCATGTTGGATGTCACGGGCAAAGTGATGTCCGTGGGCGGGAACTGTTCGTCCCCCACCACCCCGATCATGGCGATGGGGATGCCCGGATAGTACCCTTCCGTCTGTTCTATCCTGTCCAGCAGGCGCACGCAGTACGCATACGTCTTCTCATAGCGTTTCTGCAGGTTGGAATAGGCGATATTGTCCGTGACGCTGTAGCAGAACACCAACACCCCCGCAGACAGCAGGGCCGCCCACTCCAGCCAGGCTCCCTGCTTCGTCCCCGGGCTGCCGCCGCTCACCAGCGCCACCGCCCCGATGGCGTACAATACCCACTGGTAGCGCATCAGCAGATGATAGTTCACCGACGGGGAAATCAGCAATATGATATTCGTCACAAACGGCAGCGCCAGGGCCGCCACCCCTATTATAACGAAAAGGAACGGATTCTTCCAGTACTTTCTTCTGCGAATCAGGAAAAGGAACGCCGCCCCCGCAGACAGCGCCAATACGCACACTGCCGTCAGGGAGAACAGGTTCTGGAACAGCACATTCCCCTTCAGGGTGAATGCCGCAAAATCCCGGTACATATCCCCCAGGGCAGCCAAAAGGCCATCCCCGGAAACCGCCCCCGGGTTCAGACCGTCGATTCCCTGGTAATGATCCAGCTCCTTCCCCTGAATCCGCAGAAGCAGCTGCAGGATTCCAAAGTAAAGCCCGGCCCCCAGCACGCCCATGTAAAGATAGTGCAGCGCCTCCGGGAGTTTTTTCCACAGGAGGCCGACTTTTCCCTTTCCCCGCCCTTTGGCAGGTACCTTCCCCGCAGGCGCGCTTTCCTGGTCCGCCCCTTTCGCGAAGAGCATCAAAATGGCGAATATCGACAATATCATGGCAAAGGAGAGGTACCCCTGGTAGATTCCCATGCTGAAAGCCAGGCAAGCCGCCCCGGGCAGGAACCCCAGCCTGCGCCTCTTCACAAAGAGCACTGCCAGCACCGCAAGCATAAGCGCCAGCATATAGCCGTCCAGCGTATAGACATAGGCGAAAGTGGACGCTAGCGCCGGGAAGGCAGCCAACAGCCCGCTGCCCAGCACCACGGCCCAGGTCTTCCTCATCTCCAGCAGCTCGCACAGCGCAGCCGCCGCCACGCCCAGAAAGGAAAGCCCCAGGATGCCGATCAGCCAGGGCAGAGTATAATAGGAAGAGAACCCGCAGGCCACCGACAGAAACCATCTGCCGGAAGTGATCATGTTCTGGTCGAAATACATGCTGTCCAGTCCGTCATGGTTCGGGATGTCCGACAGCAGAACGGGCATATGAATCAACAATCCAAGGAAAAAGCAGGTAAGGAACGCGATTTTCCACTCCCTCTTTATATGGTTACGTAATCTCAAAAACACTTGTGATGGGGACATCTTCTTCTCCGCCCTTTCTCTCCGTAAGCGCTCCGCCTAAAAAGCCTTTTCCAGCTCCAGGATCTGCGCAATCGCCTGGGTAATCCTGTCCCGCCCCGTCTCGTTGGGGTGGATTCCGTCTATGGTATGCAGCGCCCAGTCCTCCCAGGTCTTGTGGGGATAAAAGTCATGGTACAAATCCAGCGCCTCCACGCCCAGTTCTTTCGCAAGGGCAAGCTCAGCGTCCACATAGTCCTCCAGCCTGCCTCCGCCGTTGTCTGCTTCCTCACAGGTCTGGCCGGCTTCCAGATACCAGCTGTAGGTAGGCGTGATCAGCACAATCCGAATCCCCGGATTGGCCTTGCGCAGATCTCTCACCGCGTTTCTCAGGGCCCCCAGGTAAGTATATTCATCATAGGGATTCCGGGGGTCCTCAATGGGCGTGCCTGCATGATAGTCATTGATGCCATGCTGGATCAGCACAGTCTCCACCCGGGAGAAGTCCACCTGAGAAAGACCCTCCACCGTCTCCGGAAAGCGCTCGGCATTGCTTTCCGGTATCCTGGCTGTCAGCTGTACGTCAAAGTCCCTCGCCAGAACGGATCTGGCAAGTCCTACCAGGGACATGGAACCTTTGGTGTAGTCAAGCCTGCGTTCTGTCTCCAGCCTGGCCGCGCAGGTCCCGCCCATGGCTGCGTTGTACACATCCATGTCCAGAAGCGCCGCCAGCCTGTCCGGAATGGGAACCAGCTCGCCGATGTCCGTGAACACGCTGTCGCCGAAGGCCACGATCTGCACCTGGTACGGCTGCTGCTCCGCCGCCCTGCCGCGGAATGTGGCAAGGTACAGGAGGCCGAACGCCAGGAGGGCTGCGGTTCCGTATGCAATTGTCCGCCTGCTGGGGCGCTTAATTGTTGATTGTTTTTTCATGATTTCCGTTTCCTATCGGCTATACGCCGCAATATACCCTGGCTGACCAAACTTCCCGCTTCTATATGACATGCGCCATTCGATGAGTCTACTAGCTCTACAGAACACCCATGACCATCTACCCAGCCGCATGCCCGGCTATTCACCGTTCTATTTGCCCGGCAATTTGCCCGGCAATTTGCCGTTCTATTTGCCGTTCCATTTGCCCGGCAATTTGCCCGGCAATTTGCCGTGCGATACGCATGGCCCCCTGGCCGTCCACCAGGTTCCTGAGCTTCCCGCTGTACTCCGCCCGCAGCCCGGCGTCCGCTGCCAATCGGGCGATTCCTTCCACTGCCCCCTCCAACATGGCCTCCCCCTGGGTAAGGTAATTTCCGCCGAAGCACACCAGCCCTCTGCGGGTGAACCCTTCCACGATGCGCTCCTGGTTGTCCACAAAGGAAAAACAGGCCATGGGGACGCCCACAGCGCTCAGCTCGTACATGGTGGAGCCTCCTGCCGTGACAGCCATGTCGCTGTCCTGCATCAGCCGCTGCATGTCCGGCACATTGCAGCGGATTTCCACATTGGGATGCCGTCTCTCCAGGGCCCGCAGTTCCTCCAGATGCACATTGTATACTCCGCTGACGATGCAGTATTCCAGGGCGGCGGTTCTCGCATCCGCCAGCGCCTTTTCCACGAAACGCCCCGCCAGGCCGTAGCGGTCGCTTCCCCCTGTCGTCACCAGCACGCGGGAAGCTTTCTCCCGAATTTTATATGATATTCCGGCAAATTCTTCTCGCAAAGGCGCATATTCCGTTCCCAGGAGCAGCTCCGCGCCTGTATCGGGGTACAGGGACGCTTCCGCAAAAATATTGTAATTGATCCATAAATCCAGCGGGAACCCGGACAGGCATTTGTCGTCCAGGCAGCCCACAGGCATCCACTCCCGCACTTTCCGAAAATATTCCGCCGTGACGAAATAACTGTCCGCCAGGAAGAAATCCAATGATGGACCGTTCTTTCCGCAGCCGGAATCTCCCTGTGGGAAAAGGCTCTCCCGGCACGGCTCGCTTTCCCGGAAATATTCGCCTGGCCCGGTGAAACATCCCTTTGGCCGCTGTTCCGAGAAAAGCCTTTCCAGGATTGCCAGCTCCCCCTCCAAATCGCGGTAATCGCTGTCCAATACCCGGTATGCCTGTCCCTTTGCCAAAAGCAATGGCACCGCGCCCTGGTCCGCTGTCAGGAAGCACACCTGGTGCCCCAGCTTTTTCAGCGCCGCGGCAATGGACAGGCAGCGCATCACATGGCCGGTGCCAATCTCCCGGTTGGCATCCGCCCGGATCACAATCAAAGGTTCCCCTCCCGGGATTTCTCCTGAAAGCGCTCCTTGAACCGGGCTATGGACTCCTCCCAGGCAAAGGGCATCCGGGCCCGGATGGCATCCAGTTCCTTCATCTTATGGCTGGTGCCTTCTCCCCTTTGGGGCACGGGCTCCAGAGCGCCGGTCTTGATCTTCTCCCAGTTTTCCCGGAACAGGGCCTTGATTTCCTGGAGCAGCCTGTCATAGGAGGAAGCGAAGGTCTCCTTCTCCTCGTCAAAGGAAATCTCCCTCTGGCACAGGATGTCCCCGGTGTCCAGCCCTTTGTCCACCAGATGGATGGTGACGCCCTTGGGCGTATCCTCCAGAAAGCTGAAGAAATTGGGGCTTGACCCCCTGTTGTAGGGCAACAGGGAGGCGTGGAGATTGATGACCCGGCCCGGCAGCAGGGAAAGCACCTCCTGGGGAATCAGATGGCGATAGTTAAAACTGATGACGAAAGAGGGGGCAAGCTGCTCCACCATCTGCGCCGTGAGCTTATTTTCTATCTTGTATACCTTCGGCTCCCGCTCTGCCAGCCACTGGTACAAATCCTCCGTATTGGGGTTGTTGGTGGCGAACAGAATGGCGCCTTTTTCCAGCCCGTCAAAAGCAAGAGGCGTCCCCCGCTCCAGGTCTCTGCCCGCGCGCATTCCGATTACATCCCTGTAGTACCTCGGTTTCAGGCCGTAACCGGGACGGATGACACGGGTATTCTCCTCTGTCAGCGCCTCCCCCTTTTTGATGTCCTTCACTGTGAAAATGGAACGGCGGAATACGACGCTGCTCTCCTCCCCGGGGCTGATTCCGTACACAGGCTGCCCGATAGCTTCCTCGGCGGCGCGGATTTCCTTTGCCATGGCAGCATATTCCTCAGGGGTCATGGAGAAGGATGCGTCCGGATTCTCTATCTCACGGCTGAGACAGAAATGCTTCTCGATAATCTTCGCCCCCAGCGCTACGGCCACCAATGCGCTCATATGGCCCATGGTATGATCCGAAAGCCCGATGGGAACCTGGAACCTGCGCTTCATGTCCTGAATGGCAGCAAGGTGCATCTCTCCCGGGTCCGCCGGGTAGGCGCTGGAGCATTTCAGGAGCGCCAGCTGGCTGTTCCCGGTCTTTCGGACAGCCGCCACCGCTTCCCGGATTTCCTCCAGGGTCCCCATGCCGGTGGACAGGATCACGGGCTTTCCCTTGGAGGCCACGTACTCCACCAGCGGGAGATCCGGCATCTCGAAGGAAGCGATTTTGTAGAACTCCAGGCCCATCTCCTCCAGGAAATCCACGGAAGTCCTGTCGAATGCCGTGGACAGGAAGTCGATGCCCACTTTTTCCGCTTCTTCCTTCAGGATTGGCTGCCATTCCCAGGGCATATAGCCTTTGCCGTAGAGCTGATACAGGTTCTCGCCCTCCCAGGTGCCGTTCTTTACCTGGAAGTACTGGTTGCTGCAGTCGATGGTCAGGGTATCCGGCGTATAGGTCTGCACCTTGATGCAGTCGGCGCCGCTCTCCTTGGCCGCGTGGATGATCTCCCTGGCCCGCTCCAGGCTGCCCGCGTGGTTGGCGGACATCTCCGCAATCAGGTACGCGGGGCAGCCCTCGCCAATAAATCTGTTTCCTATTTGAATCCTGTCCATAAATTATCCCCCAAGTCTTTCTTCAGCATAATGATTTCCCCGGTGCGGTATTCCTCGCTGAATCCGTTCTTCAAAAACATGGAAACCGCGGGATTGTCAATCGCTATGTCATCGCGCAGAACATCAATCCCATTCTTCACCGCCTCTTCGCACAGCAATGCCAGCCCTTGTGTCCCGTACCCTCTGCCGCGATACAGGGAAGCCACGATGATATCCGCGAGCCAAATCTTTCTTTCGCCTTCAAAATGATAGGCTATTTCTCCGATAAATTCATCTGATTCCTGTTTTGCTAAATAACGGTAAAAACGCTTGCCATCATGACATCGTATCCAATGATCATACCATCTGGACCATTCGCTTTCGGGGAACGGAATGGTTCCTCCCCATGCCTGATTATAAGACATTGTTTCTTGATCGCTCATAAATTTTTTACGAAACCATAAATCCTCTAACCGCGGTTCATACAGCTTAATCATTTTACCCTCCAACTGGCACATGATTCGTTCATTTCACCCATGCAGCAGCCGGTATTTCAGCTCGGCGATTTTCCAGTCTTCTTCCGTGTCGATGTCCTGGACTTCCAGTTCCGGCAGAATGAAGGGCAGGGTGCGCTCCATCACCAACGTCTTCTGGCTCAGGAAGCTTTTGGCGTTCAGGCAGTAGAACTGGCCTACGTCATGATAGTAGGGCTCCAGATCCTGAGACCTGGCATTGCGGTACTCCGGCCACAGGAACCGCACCTCCCCATCCCGGATGCACACCCCTCTCTGGGGCGGGAAGCTGAACCTGACCACCGGCTGCACGGCATCCGCATGGGACTCCGCCAACAGGGCCATGGCCTTCTTCAAGGTCTCGGGCTTCAGGAAGGGCGCGGTGGGGTAGATGCCGCAGAGCAGGTCGAACTCCTGTCCCTGTTTCTGATATTCCTCCAGCACCTCCGCCAGCACGTCCGTGGTGGAAGCATAGTCCCCCGCCGTCTCCCGGCTCCGGAAGAAGGGCACCTCAGCGCCGTATCTTCTGGCTGTCTCCGCGATCTCCTCATCGTCCGTGGACACCATCACCACGTCGAAGACCCCCGACTGCAGCGCCGCGTCGATGGAATAGGCCAGGATGGGCCTGCCGCAGAACTCCTTGATATTCTTTCTGGGGATGCGCTTGCTCCCTCCCCTGGCTGTAATGATTCCTATCTGTCTCATATCCTCATCCCTCTCCGTTCTCCCATTCAGCGGCTTTCCTCAGCCCGTTGGAAGCTGCATACGCCGCTCTTTCTCAAAGCCTTGTCCAGGCACATTTCGTATCTCCCTTTTGGGAAAAGCACTTCAAACGGGAATCTGTCTTATTCCGTCTCATTTTCGATTTCGTAATATCTCATAAAGACCTCCACAAATCCCGATCTATGCACTTGATTATGAAATATATGTCTGTTGCCTGCAAGGTACATTTCCATCCGCCCTCAACTCCCACGAAGCCTCCTCACGAAGAGCTGCAACCTATAATACCAGTAGAAGCGCACATCCCACCGGCACTGCATGGCTATCAGGCGGCGCTCCTCCTCCCCGGTCAGCTGTCTGTAATAGGCGTTCTCCCGAAAATGCGGGAAGCGCTCCTCCACGCCCCGGCGCAGCTGCCTGACGAAGGAAAGCTTCGGGCGGGCCACCCCCTGCATGTAGGAGAACAGGGTGATTACATAGAAAAGCTCCGTGAAACGGTACTCGATTTCCTCACGATAAGTCTCCAGAAACCCCCGCTTCCCGCACTCCTCATAGAAAATCTCCTCCGCCCGCATCCTGTCCCTGCACCGCTCCTCCGTGATGCGGTGCACCGTGGAGGTATCGTGCTGGTAATAAAAATAGAGCGGCTCCTCCACCCGCTCAAAATGGGTGAAATACAGCGACCACAGAGGCCCCGCGCAGTTGTCCTCATAGAAGATACCCTCCGGGAAGCATAAACCGTTCTCTCGAATGACGCTATTCCGATAAATTTTTATCACCATGCTGCCAGGGCGCAGAAGGAGCTTCCTGTGCTTCTCCTGATCCAGGATGCCGGTCTGGTCTTTCGTATTGTTCTCCACCACGGTTCCCGTCTCGAAGGTATGGGAAGACACCAGGCTGTAGTCGCAGCCCACCACATCGGCTCCGGTCTCCCGGGCTTTGGCCAGCAGTTTCTCATAATAGTCCGGCGTCACCCAGTCATCGCTGTCAATGAAGCCGATCCACTCTCCGGCGGCCGCTTTCAGCCCAAGGTTCTTGGCGCCGCCCTGTCGTTTGTTCACGGGGCTGGCGATCACCTTCACCTTTTCGGGGTACCGCTCCTGATAGGCCCGAAGGATTTCCAGGGAATTGTCCGCGGAAGCATCGTCCACCGCTATGACCTCCATGTCCGTGATGGTCTGGCCCACCAGAGAATCCATGCAATATTCCAGTTTTCCCTCTGCCGCCATGTTATAGACCGGCACAATGACGCTTAACTGCATATTGGCCCCTTTCCGTCTCCCCTTAGAAATATCATCCGCCTGCATTCCTATGCTGTCAAATGCAGATTCTAAGATAAAGAATCACCCATATCGCTTACAATCAACTTCATGCCAATCTGATTTCCCACTATTTCACCGGTTTCACGGAATCCGATAGATGCATAAAGGTTTCGCGCAATACGATTTTCAGTGTAATATGCTGTATAGATTTCTTTTACCTTAAAACGATTGATCAAATAATCAATGCCAAGCCTCAATGCCTTTTTACCGTATCCTTTCTTCTGATACTTTTCATCAATCATAAACTTCCACAAAGTATAATATCCCTCTGCCTCATAATATCCCAGCATAATAAATCCTACCATCGTGTTGTTTGCATAAATGGCAAAAGGAAAAGCAGTATCATAATATACCCATGCCTGTGCCAGCGAATGAACTGTTGATGAAACAAAGTCTTTCTGGCTCTCAGCAATATCCAATTGAAGACATTCCTCGTAATTTTCTTTTGTAATTTCCCTTAACTCAACCATCAGGCAGCCTCCCTCAAAAATATCCATCTAGTCCATTCAGTTCCTGCGTATCTTCCCATCCTCCACCCGGTACACCACGTCGCACTTCTCAATGGTCTGGAGCCTGTGGGCGATGATGACCAAAGTCTTCCGGCCGTGGAGCCGGTTGATGGAATCCATGATGGCGGCTTCCGTGTCATTGTCCAAAGCGGAAGTGGCCTCGTCCAGGATCAGCACCTCCGGGTCGTAATACAGCGCCCTGGCGATGCCGATGCGCTGCCGCTGCCCCCCGGAAAGCCGGATGCCCCGCTCTCCGATGCCTGTGTCCAAGCCTTCCGGCAGGGATTTGACGAATTCGTCCAACTGGGCTTCCCTGAGCACCTCCCAAATCCTTTCCTCGTCTATGTCTTGATCATGGACGCCGAAGGCCACATTCCTACGGATGGTGTCGTCCAGCATGAAAATCATCTGAGGGATATAGCCGATATTTTTCAGGAAAGCCCGATAACAGGTCTTCACATCCACGCCGTCCGCATAAATCGCACCGCTTCTCACCTCCAAAAGCCCCAGCAGCACGTCCACGATGGTGCTCTTCCCCGCGCCGGAGGTGCCCACGATGCCCACGGCAGAGCCAATGGCTATCTCCAGTTCGGCATGGTCGAAAATCAGTTTTTCTGTATTCGGATAGGCGTATGTGATGTCCCTGAGCTCAATGGAGCGCTCCAACGGCAGCTTCTCCGCCTCCGCGGCAAAGGACATGTCCACCCTGTCGTCCTCGATTTCCTCCTGGAGATTGTCGCTGACGCCCATGAAGAAGGGCTCGAAATAGGCGATGGAATTGATCTGGTTATTGATGCGGTTCACCGCAGGCAGAAGCACGAAGGCCGCGGCGGCCAAAGTGGAGAGCACCTCCAGCATGTTCTCCGTGGACGTGCCCGTGAGGGTGAGCACGATCATATAGCCCATCATCACCCCGATGCACACGGTCTCGATCAGCAGCTTGGGCACATTGTTGTACAGGCTGTAGCGCTGTACCGCGTCCACGTAGCCCTTGCCGCACTTGCGGTACTCGTCCACGAAATACTGTTCCTTGCAGATAATCTTCACTTCCTTGATGCCCTGGACAGTCTGGGAAATCCATTTGAAGAGGCTGCTGTAGTAATTCTGGTTGTCCTCCCCGGCCTTGTGCATCACGGGCTTCAGGACTTTCTTGATGGCAGCCATGAGCGCTACCAGGGAAAAGGCCAGCAGCATGGTCATCAGGCCGTTGGCCATGAGACAGTAGCTCACCACGAACAGCGACACCACCCCGTCCGACAGCAGCTGCAGCAGAGCCAGTATCAAAGCGTACATATTGTTCACGTCGGAGGTGATGCTCCTCTGGACTACAGCCGTGTCTGCATTCAGGTAGAATTCATAGCCCCGGCGCAGATAATTGCGCATCATGCGCTCGGAAGTCCGGAACTGGTTCGTGTACACGAAGGCAAAGGTCAGCTTCTGCTGCACGAACAGAAAGACGTTCTTCACGGCGAAGGTCACGATCAGCAGCGCCATCACCGTGACGGAAAAGCTCTGGAAATCCTGACAGCCCAGGAAATCATAAAAACCCCTGACCATAGCGCTCTTCTCCACGGCTCCGGGGTCAATCACCACGCTGACCACCTGCACCAAGAGCCCTACCCCTGCGGTCTGCAGGAAAGCACCGATCACCATCAGCACCATCAGCCCCGCCATGGCCAGCTTTTGCCTCCTGTCCAGCAATACATTCATTTTCTTCAGAATCTGTGCCATAGGCCGCTCACTCCTAAACCGTCTTCTCTATTCTTTCAATCCTTATATCATCCCGTTCTGTCCGCAATGCCCCGAACCTCACGCCCACCATCCATCCTGACTGCCCCGGATTTCATAGCATCCTATCCTGTAGGCAATGCCCCGAGTCTCACGCCGCACCTATCCATCCTGACTGCCCCGGATTTCATAGCATCCTATCCTGTAGGCAATGCCTCGAACCTCACAGCACACCGTTCCATCCTGACTGCCCCGAATCTCATATCATCTCATTCTGCCGATGGATCTCCGGGTCTTCATATTTGTCCAGGAAGTCCGGCCCCAGCTTCACGACCTCTTCCGCGAACTGAATCGCTCTGGTCTCCGTCAGCACGGAAACCACTTTCCGGAACGTCAGCCCCGGGAAGAAATTCAACATCTCCATGGGCACCGTGGCGTCGAACTGAGGATACTCCGGGAACAGCTTGCGGTAATCCAGCTCATCCCGGGGATGGGGCTTGAGGAATACCGTCCCCTCCTTACTGTAAGCCTCCGTCAGATCCCGGAAGATCCGCTCCCGCACTTCCAGCGAACACAGCGGCTCCGTGAGTATCAGAATCTTGTCCGCCACCTGGCTGCTGTCCGCGATCTGCCGCTCCAGCTCCTCCTTGTTCCGGATAAAGGCCCGGAGTATCATATCTTTGTCTTCTTCCTCCAGCCTGTCCACCAGGGGCTGCCGGGGGACTTCGATATACCCGGGGCAGGGATGAGGAATCGCACCGATGTCATTGACTTCCATGTCGATGCAGTACTTCCCGTAGCCGTTCTGGACGAACACCAGGTTCAGCTGCCGGGAAAAGAAGGCCTTCAGCCCAAAATGCCCCCGGTTGTCATATCTGGCGGCATCGAAATACACCAGACAGTTCAGGCCGTCCTCCAGGGCGTGGTAGGGAATGCGCTTCCAGTTCAGATAATACCCCACAGGATCGCTGTCGCAGAAGACATATATGTCACCATATTCCCTGAAATCCACCGGCACGTAGGGCGCGTTGAGCTTCGCCAGCTTCTTCGTATACTTAATCCGGGAAAGCATGTTGGAGACGATGTTGCCCTTGTCCTGGTTGTATTTTGCCAGCTCCGGGAAGAAATCCCCCCGCTTTTCATCATATTCCAGCACCTGCCCGAACAGCCCCACAGCCTCCACCCGCTCCTTCAGCCGCTCGAAATCGATGGACATTCTGCTCAGCAGCAAAGTGGCCTGCCCCCGCTTCTCCCGGGGCAGGTTCAGTTCCTTCAAAAAAGTCACATATACATGGTAGTATGTGTGGCACACATAGATTCTTTCTTTCATAATCCGATACACCCGTACTTTCACCCGCCGGAATCAACCGTCTCCTGCCGCTCCCCGCCCTGAATACAGTCATTTTACCACATTCTGTCATTTAAGAAAGATGAAATCCCAACTCTTCAAAAAAATTTAAGAATATCCCCCCTCATATACCCTAGATTATAGCAGAAGCCAGTTGGTCACGCAAGGAAAGAAATTGCCGGGCAGATTGAAATGGCTTCCGACATATAGGCGGGGCGCTGCATAAGGAATTGTCTACAAATAACTGCTGCAAGTTTATGGCAATTTTTATTGTATTTCCGGGCTTTTGCCTGAAGCAATTGCAGCAGTTATTTTCCGACAATTCCTAAGTATAGGCTTCTCCTCTACCTGGCGTCTCGCCTCCTTGCTGTTCCCCGGCTTGACGCCGAGAGCATGCGCTTCGCGGGTAATCGACTTCTGCTTCACTCCTTCAGGCAGCGTGTCTGTCCGGATGACCCCATCCATGTACCAGGCTTCCGGGCCGGGATTGAAAAGTCAAGCATATCCTGCCATTCTCTGGACAAAGCAGGCAACTTATGCTAGTATATGAATGAATAATCCTAATTCTGGGCACACTTCCCCTCTGGGGAAAGTCTGTAAAAGACATCAGGCAAGTCGTAACGGAAGGAGCGAAAATGACAAATATATTTTTTGCCGTTTTTCTGGCGCTTTTATACAGCATTGCTTATACGGTGGCAGGCCCTGTGATAGAAGCCCAGGATATAAAATTCAATCCCTCGCAGCTTTTTCCCTTTCTATTGTGTTTCCTGTCAGGTACCGCATTGAATCTTTTCCTTTTTTCCGTCCTGAAGAAGCGGCGTTGGCTGGCGGGAGACGGGCGCATCTCCCGGTATCTGGGCGGATGCCTTGACAAAGTGGGGGACCGCAGGTTTTTTCTGCTTGTCTGGGCCTTCCATTTTGTGTCATGGATACCTGCCTGGCTCATTTTATACCCGGGAGTCCTGTCCTACGATATCATCTCCCAGACAGGCAGCGCCCTGGGCGAGATTACGAACAACCATCATCCTGTGTTGCACACATGGCTTATACGAGTCTTCATGAGATTAGGGGACTCCCTTTTTTCCAGCTATGAGCACGGAATCGGCCTGCTGTCGCTATTGCAGATGTTGATTTTGAGCTACGCCCTGGCCCGCCTGGTCCTCTTGCTGAAGAGAAAGAAAGTCCCCGTCCTGATAGTCCTGCTGACTGCGCTGCTCTCGGCGGCCTGGTTCGTGAACGCCTGCCTGTCTGTGACGATGATAAAGGACACCCTGCATGGGGCCTTCCTGGTATTGTTTGCCTGCCACTTTACGGAAATCGCAACGAATCCGTCAGAATATTTCCAGCGGAAGCAGAATTTATTGCTTCTGCCGGTTATCAGTTTCCTGATGTGCGCCCTCAGGAACAATGGCATCCACATCTATCTATTTTGTTTTGCCGCTTTGTTCCTGTTGAGGATTCGCCGAATAAAGAGAGCCAAAGCGTATGTTGCCCTCATAGCGGCAGTTTTGCTGCCTGTCTTTCTGTACAAAATCTATACCGGTCCTGTTTTTGACGCCTTAGGCATAGCCCAGGGCGAGGTGCGGGAGGCGCTGAGCGTACCCATACAGCAGCTGCAGCGGGTCTCCGCCAAGAGGGCGGGGGAGCTGACCGGCGAACAGACAGAACTGATGAAGTCCTATATTATTGACAGCCCGAAATGGATGGCCTGGCCCCTGGACCGCGCCTATGACCCTTTCTTCGCGGATCCCGCCAAAAGCTGCTTTTATTCCAATCATTATAAGGAAGACCCGATCGCTTTTTGGAAATTTTATCTGCAGACCGGAGAACAGTTTACGAAAGAATATATCGTGGCCTTTTTGTCCAACACGCTGGGCTTTTGGTACCCCGGTTATTTTGAGTACTCCTATGTGATGTACGATAATTATCCCCCGGACATGTTCACTGTGCCTTTGGTGCGCAAAAGCATATGGGATTCCCGGATTTTGAAGCAGTATTATGACAGTCTCTGCAGCTCTGATTTCTGGCGGGAGACTCCTGTTCTGAGACTGTTTTTTGTACCCGGGTTTTCGCTTTGGTTTTTGCTCTACGGGCTGGCGCTGGCCTGGAGGAGACGGGGATTTTTCACAAAAGTCCTGCCCCTTTTCCTGCCGCTGATTGCCCAGTACGGCATCATGATTCTCTCTCCCATGTCGTCCTTCCGTTATTCATGGCCCTTTTATCTGATGCTGCCCCTTGCCATGATTGGAATTTGGGGCAATCAGGAGTCGTAACTGTCTCCAGGCAGAAACGCCAAACTACACAAAGGAGCATAAAAATGAACCTTACAGCGCTGAAAGAAAAAATCGGCCGTTGGTATTTCTTGATACTGGCCCTCCTATTCACCCTGGCTTTGATCCTGCGGATTGTAGGTGCCGGATGGGGCATGCCCCACGGCAATCTGCATCCGGACGAGGGGCTTATCTTTGAACAGGCTTTCCAGTGCGCCCTGAACCGCGACTTTGAGGTGCATGATTACTACAGGCCCAACCATGTTTCCATCAAACTGAATACCCTTCTCTATATCGGGATACAGGAGCTGTATTTTGCCCCCCAGGGGCAAGGGGACATTATCCTGAACTATAACGAGCACTTCGCCCTGTTCATCACCGCGTCCCGGGTCCTGACCGCCCTTTTGGGTGTGGGCGTGGTTATCCTGGCCTACTTTATCGGCCTTTTCTGGGGCAGATGGCAGGCTTTGTTCGCAGCCCTGCTCTTCGCGGTATTTCCATCGTTTATCGAACATTCCCATTATATCACGCCGGATATCCCGCTGCTGTTCTTCCTGATGGGCGTGCTGTGGGCGGCGCTTCGCTATCAGCGGAAACCCTCCGTGTCCATGCTGTTCTGGATGTCTTTCCTGACGGCGCTGGCCACCTGCGAAAAGTATCCGGGGGCCTATGGCTGCGCGGTCATCGCTGTGACCGTATGCGCTACGCATATCAAAAAACCGGTCATGATTATAAGGGACGGCTGTCTTGCAATCCTCTTTTTCCTGCTGGGGATCCTGGCTGTTTCCCCTGTGCTGCTCATCGACCTCAGAACGGTCTTGGAGGTGATGGCGGGACAGAATAAGCAATATCATTTAGGCGCAGACGGCCTGAACTTCGGGGAGACGCTGCTCTTTTATGCCCAGACCACAGGAGTTCATTTGGGATTGCTGCTGACGGTGAGCAGCATTTACGGAATGGTGAAATCCTTTCGCAAGAACCGGAAGCCCACGATTATCCTGTTGAGTTTCCTGGCGTATATAGTGCCGATTTCCACGTTGAGCATCCATTGGGAACGCTATACCTTGCCCATTTACGCGGCAGGACTTTTATTCGGGGCCTTCGGGGCATTTTATCTCACAGAAGACCTCCAGGGGCTTTTGAAGAAAATACCCCAGGGGCATTTGATTGCCTATCCTGTCTTGTTTTTTCTGCCGGTATGCAGCCTTCTGGCCGGAGCCATAGCGGTTTCCGGCAGCTTTCTGGCACCGGACAGCCGCATCCTCCTACAGGAGACATTCGCGGAAATGGGCATATCAAAACAAAATACCGCGCACGACTGTAACACGCCCCTGGATCCGGGCGGATACTATGGAGTGTTCGCAGATTTTGAGGACGGGGATCCTGAGAAGTACAAATACGGCAACCGTCCGGTGTTCGTCATGACATCGTCCGCACAGCGGGACCTATATCTGGCGGCTGACCCCGAAGCATATGGCTCAGTGGCAGACTTTTACCGGCAGCTGGACGAGCGTTATCCCCTGGTATTCCTCTATCCGGTGGAGACGCCAAGCTCCCATTTCCTGGAGCTGCGCAATATCTGGTTTGCGGCAAGGAGCGTCTACAGATATCTGCGCGGAGCGGCAGTTGGTTATGAAATCAGGCTCTATCAGTTGCAGTGACAAAGGCGGACAATTCCCGATATAGGAGAAGCGTATGAAAGAGGGCTCATGGGTCAGAATCTATCTAAAGCAGATGAGGATCAAAAGCTGGCTGAAAAATCTATTTGTCTTTTTCCCCATTGTATTCTCCCTGGAATTATTCAAGTGGGGCAGGTTCCTTCAGGCCGTCATTCTGGCGCTGTCCTTCTGCCTGGTCTCTTCTGCCATTTATGTGCTGAATGACATCAGTGATGTGGAAAAGGACAGAAAGCATGCCGTGAAGAGAAACCGCCCCATCGCCTCGGGGCAGATTCCCATCCCCCGTGCATGGATTTTGTTTCTGAGCCTTATGGCAGCAGGGTTGGGGACGGCTCTTTCGGTGAATCTTTTCTCTTTTTTGCTGATACTGGCTTATGTCGCCATCAATATCCTGTATTCAAAGCGGCTGAAGGCCATGGTGGTCATTGACTGCTTTTGTATTGCGGCAGGTTTTGTACTGCGTGTGATGGTGGGCGGAACCATAGTCAGCGGCGGCGTCTCCGACTGGATGTTCCTGACTGTGGTATCCATGTCCTTGTTCATGGCGTTCGGAAAACGCAGGGGCGAGCTGCACAGTTACGGGACAGGCGGAACCCGGGATGTCCTGGGGATGTACGAAATCAATTTCCTGAACGGGATCGTCTTCCTGTGCGCAGGGCTGACTATGGTATTCTATTCCCTGTGGTCTATCTCGCAGAAAGCAGATCTGGTCTATACGGTGCCCTTTGTCCTGTTCATCGTCATAAGGTATCTGCTGCTGGTGTTCAAGGGACGTTCCGAAGCAGACCCCACCGCCCTGATTTTGTCCGACAGGACGCTGCTGGTCTCATGCGGGCTCTGTGCCCTTCTGCTGCTGATTCTGTTATATATGCCTCAGCTATCCTGATTGAGCCGGAAGGAACCGGGGAAAAAGGGAACCGATCGATATTATGCGGCATTATCCTTGCCGCCGGGCAGAAAAGGGCTTGACCGCCGCAATTATTATATGATAGGATATCTATGTATATTCTTTCGGCAGAGGAGGATAATGGATAATGACAGTGGGACTTTGTCTGCTCACCTGGAATGAGATTGCGGGTTGCAAGCACGACGTACCCCTGATAGACAGAAGCAGATTCGAACAGATTTATTGTATAGATTGCGGAAGCACTGACGGTACGGTGGAATATTTGACTGAGCAAGGGATAGAAGTCTATCCCCAGACCGGCAAGGGGTTGAATCAGGCCTGCAAAGACGGCGCGGACAACTGCAGATGCGATGCCTTTGTCTTCTTTCACCCCAAGGGCTCTATCCCGGTGGAGGACGCTTACAAGTTCCGGGCATACTATGAGCAGGGATACGAGTTTGTGGTGGGCAGTAGGATGATGAAGGAAAGTACCAATGAAGAAGACACGAAATTCCTGAAGCCGCGCAAATGGTTCGTCCTGTTTCTGGGTCTGGCGGCAAAAATCCTCTTCAAGAAAGAAGGCAACACGGTCTGGGACGCCCTTCACGGGTTCCGGGGGATGACAGTGGAAGCATTCCGGAAATGCAGCATCTCGGACATGAGCCCCTCCGTGGACATCGAGATGGTCTGCAGAAGCTATAAGCTCCGGTTAAAGCGAATCGAATTTCCCACCAGGGAATCCGCAAGGATTGCAGGAGGCACGCACTTCAAGGCATTTGCCACCGGCAAGAAGCTCCTGAGATATCTCCTGTGGGAGATTGGCAGAAAAGGGTAAACATATGATAGAATCTCTGAGACGGAATAGATTGGGAATCATCTTAATGATATGCTCCAGCATCTGTGCCTGCGTGGGGCAGCTATTGTGGAAGCTGTCAGCCGATGGCGGTTTTCTTTTTTTGATGGGAGGATTTTTCCTGTACGGCATAGGGGCCGTGACCATGATCATCGCCTATAAATTCGGGAAAGTCTCCATCCTGCAGCCCATTTTAAGCCTGAACTATATCCTGAGCATCATCCTGGGCGCCACAGTGCTGAACGAAACCATTACCCTGACCAAGTGCATCGGTGTGCTGGGGATTATGTTAGGCGTTCTTTTGATTGCCGGAGGGGATGAGGTGAAAGATGCTGACCGCTAGCTTTCTCTTTCTGATGACGATAATGGGCTCCGTGGCCAGCCTGTTCCTAAAGCAGGCCTCAGGCTCTCTCAAAGGCGAGAGCCTTGGGGCGATTCTTCTGAATCTGCTGAAGACCCCCAGCCTGTACGCGGGAGGGGCGCTGTATCTGGCGGCTTCCCTGCTGAATATCTATGTGTTAAGGGTGCTGGATTATTCCAGCGTCCTGCCCCTTTCGGCTTTTACTTATGTGTGGACTATGTTCCTGGCAAAGGCCAGGTTCGGGGAGAAGCTGAACCTGCGGAAAATGGCAGGTGTGTTTCTGATAGTTGTGGGCGCGGTGCTGGTATCGAGGCCCCGTTAGGAGTTGGTATGAGAGAATTTTTCTACAGCCGGAAAAAATATGCCCTTCCTGCAATCCATTTTTTACTTTCTTTTCTGTACGAAAGATGCATCTTCCTGTTCCGGGAGGAGGAGAATATCATTCTCTCCATACCGAGGAATCAGATCATCAGCGGCACGGGGGAGAGAATCCTCGGATATGTCATCTCCAAGCTGTTGGCGGCGGTGATGATTTTTTTCCTCTGGCATCTGCTCTTTTGGATTGCGGGGAACTGGAAGACGAAAAGGAACCTGCGGTTCTTTCTGGCTTTCTTTCTGGTCTGCCTGGCGGGGGTGCTGCTCCTCTGGCCCGATCCCTTTACCGCCAGCGAGGATAATTACATCACCTATTCCTATGCCATCCGGTTCTGGCCGGAATATTGGCACAGCGCCTATACCAGCTGCGTCTACGCGGCCATGCTCATGGTGGCGCCCAGCCCGGTGTTCCTGACCGTGTTCCAGCTGATTTTCGCGTTCTTTGTCCTGGGCTATCTCTACAACAGGATGGCCGACAGCCCTGTGCTGAAGGGAAGGGGGAAATATTGCGTCTTTCTCGTATTCCTCATGCCCGGCGTGTACACGCTTTTCACCAACGCTTACCGCACGGAGCTCTATGCCCTGCTGTGCATGTTCGCCGTGGCCAGGACAGCCATGGACGTGGTGGACCGGAAGGAACGCGGGACCTGCAGCCTGATCTGGAACATTCTTCTATGCGGCTTCCTCGGCGTGTGGAGGACGGAGGGCATCATCCTGGGATTCCTTCTTTTCCTTGTACAGCTTCTGTTCGTGCATCGGTTCAGACCCGCAAAGAGCGCGCTTCTGCTCCTGTGCCTGGCGGTGTCCTTGGGCGTGTTCCTTGTGCCCCAGAAGCTGGGGGACATCAAATACTACGGAAAGGACTATTCCTTCATCAATTCCTTCCCCGTGCTGAAGAATATCTTATCCTCCGGCCTGTCCTATGAGGGGGCGGAGGCGGACGTGGCCGCGCTGAGCCAGGTCGTCCCCATGGATGTCCTGCGCTATTACGGCATGGACGGATACCGGCGATACAATTACGCAAACGGCAGGAAGGATATCAACCAAAGCCTTGCCTCCGATGAGACGGCTTCGGCATACATGAAGGCGTACTATCGAATCGTCCTCCACAATCTGCCGATTTACGCGAAGACCCAAGTTTCCATGCTGCTGAAGGCCCTCCTGGTGATACCGCACGAATATGTGGTGGGATTCGACCAGCCTCCCGTCCCGGATCTGCCGCCCTGGACATTGGAATCCTGGGACATCGGACGGGCGGACTTGGAAGACGAGCCTTACGTCAGGGAATGGATGGATACGGAAATCCACCAGCGCTTTGCCGCCTTTGTGGGGAAGATAAGGGGCTGGGTAGAGAACACCCTTGAAAAAATATATTTTTACAGCGCAGTCCTGATCTTGATTCCGTTATTTGAGATATTTTTGTTTTTCAGAGAGGGAATCCGGCTGGTCCAAAAAAAGAAAAATCGGTTCGGGCTGGCGGGGATAGCGT
>OFFF01000175.1_pt1 | contig 50962 bp, 46 predicted proteins | sample 1521301 | NCBI WGS metagenome assembly OFFF01 (sample SAMEA3504101, study PRJEB24116) | mouse gut metagenome | biome: mouse gut; feature: mouse-associated habitat; material: faeces | place: Denmark | collected 2011
GGGTATGAAGAGGAGGAGCAGCCCCGCCGGAGCCGTGGGTATGAAGAGGAGGAGCAGCCCCGCCGGAGCCGTGGGTATGAAGAGGAGGAGCCATACCTCGGGAGCGGGCGGTATGAAGAGGAGGACGCATACCCCAGGCGGCAGTCCGGGGAGGTCTCGTCCCGGAAGGGCGGGAAGGCCTATGGGGAGGAGCCGTCTGGAAAGAGTCAGGACGCAGGCCGGCGGCAGTCCCGGAAGAAAGGAAAGTCCCGGGAGGCAGAGCCGCCGCGGGAGGAGGGTTCCCGGATGTCGAAAAAGAAACAGAAGCAGGAGAAAGCTTCCAAGAAGAAGCCCCGCAAGAAAAAGCACCGCCTTCTGAAATTCCTGATTGGAGCGGCGGTCCTGGTCGCCCTGCTGGGATTCGGGCTGTACCAGCTGGTGGGCGTAGTGTACGGCAAGATGACCTACAGAGAGATTGCCGAGTATACAGCGCTGCCCATGGAGACGGACGGGGTGGTGAACATTCTGCTCATCGGGAACGATTCCCGGAAGAACGGAGAGGACGGACGTTCCGACGCGATGATTCTCCTGTCCGTCAGCAGCAAGACGAAGAAGATATACATGACTTCCCTTCTGCGGGACATGTATGTGGACATCCCCGGACATGACGGCAACCGCCTGAATGCGGCCTATTCCTACGGCGGCCCGGAGCTGCTGATGGAGACAATCCGGCAGAACTTCGGTCTTCCGGTGAACCGCTACATGCTGGTGAACTTCGGGGCCTTTGTGAATCTGGTGGACGAGGTTGGGGGCATTGACCTGGATCTGAGCAACGATGAGGTGATATGGGTCAACAATTACCTGGTAGAGTACAACATCCTTACGGAGAACCCCCAGGGGACATTTGAGCTGGATCCCAACCTCAGCGGCATGGTGCATCTGAACGGCCCCCAGGCCCTTGCCTACACCAGGAACCGTTTCCTGGGCACGGATTTCGGCAGAACGGAGCGGCAGAGGAAAGTTCTGACAGCGGTGATAGGGAAACTGCCCTCTGCGGCGCTGACCAATATGGGCGGGCTGATAGACGGCCTGATGCCGAACCTGACCACGAATTTGACCAGGGGAGAATGCTTCCGGCTGAGCCTGATGGCGGGTAAGCTGATCAGTTACGAAATCGTGTCCGACAGCATCCCCCAGCCCGGCACCTACAAAGATGTCACCATCCGCAAGATGCAGGTGCTGGAAGTGGATTTTGAGGAAAATATCAGGTACCTGAAGGAAAAATTATACGGAGAATAGAGGAAAGGCGGGAAGAAGATGGATTTTATCGTACTGTTGTTCATAGGCGCATTGTGCATGTACGTAGCCGGGAAGATTTTAAGCAGCGATGAGAGGAACAAAGTATTCAACAAATATTCCATCCAGGTGGAGGACGTGAAAAAATACAATCGATTCTGCGCCGCTTTGGTGATCGGTTTCGGCGTCGTGGCGGAGATCACCATGTTCTTTGCGAATATCACCACAGGGCTGGTGAGATTTCTGCTGACGCTGCTCCTGGTCGTAGAAGCCGTGATTGTCATGAAAATCTACGGCAAGGGCGAAAAGAAAATGCTGAAAAAGAGGTGACAAAAGTCAGCCATGAGAAGGAAAATGACGATACCGGCCCTGTTGCTGTGGGTTCCGGTGCTGCTGTGCGCCTGCGGAGACGGCGATGGCGCTTCGGCCCTGGCCACGGATGTGTCCGCGGTCTATCTGGGCGAAGGGGAAGCTTTAGACGGGACGGAGGACGGGACAGGAAATTCTCCGGGAGAGACGGAAGGAAGCGGCGGAACCCATGGTCAGGAGCCGGAAGGGCCCTCTGGAGGAGCCGGTTCGGCCCCGGACGAGAATATGTCCTCCAATCAGGAGGGCACGGCTGCAGAGGGGGACGGCATGTTCCCAGTGGGCTCGGAGGGGGCAGCTTCCCCGGGACAGAACGGTGCGTCCGGTGAAGGCGCAGAAGGAAATGGCGCGGAGGGAACAGGGCTGCCGGAGGGAGCCGGTGGGCCGGCGCCCTCATCGGAAGTCAGCGTCACGATTTCCGCTGCAGGGGACGTGACCATGGGGAATTATGTGGGACAGGGCTACGAGGTCTCCTTCCGCCAGACCTATGACCAGGGGGCGGGAGACGACTATTTCTTTGAAAATGTGAAAGATATCTTCAGCGCGGACGACCTGACACTGGTGAACCTGGAGGGGCCTTTGACCTATTCCGAGGATTTCCGGGAGGGACAGACCTATTGCATCTCCGGCGACCCGGAGTATGTGAACATCCTGACCGCGGGCAGCGTGGAGGCCGTGGGCATGGGCAACAACCACCGCCTGGACTACAAGGAACAGGGCACCGCCGACACGGTGGCGGCGCTGGAGGGCGCGGGAATCCTGTATGCCTATGACGGGAACTACTGCATGTACGAGGCCAAGGGCATCCGGATCGGCATCGTGTCCGTCAACGAGGTGGGACAGGGCGCGGGCGTGGAGAGGTATCTGCAGGAGGGCATCGCGAAGCTGCGGGAGGAGGGCGCGGACCTGGTCCTGGCGTGCTGCCACTGGGGAATCGAGAGGGAATATTATCCGGAGGACTACCAGAAGAGCCTGGGGAGAAAGTGCATCGACTGGGGCTATGACCTGGTGATCGGGCACCATCCCCATGTGCTCCAGGGCATAGAAGAGTACCAGGGAAAGTTCATCCTCTACAGCCTGGGCAATTTCTGCTTCGGGGCCAATCGGAACCCGCCGGACAAGGACTGCATGATATTCCAACAGACCTTCACGTTCGTGGACGGGGTGAAACAGGAGGACGCGCAGATACGGGTGATTCCCTGCTCGGTCAGCTCCACTCCCAGCCGCAATGACTACAAGCCCACTCCCGCCCAGGGGGAGGAGTCCCAAAGAATCCTTGACAGGATAAACGAGTTCAGCCTTGAGATGGGCGTGCGGCTGGACAGCGAGGGTTACCTGGCAGACTGAGGAAGGGCCGGCACAAACGCAATAATGTGGAGGGCCGGAGAGGAAGGATAACGTATGGAAAAGGCATTTAAGCTGGATTTTGAAAATGATAAGCTGGGCAGCTTATATATGAACTGCTGCGGCTGTTCCAGGACTGAGGGGCTCCACAGCTTCGGGCCGGCATCCAAGCCCCATTATCTGATTCACTATGTGCTGGACGGAAAAGGGCTGTTCCGGTTCCATGATAAAGAATACCGTCTGGAAGCCGGGTACGGCTTTCTGATACAACCGAACGAACTGGCGTTCTACCAGTCGGACAAGGACGAACCCTGGAGCTATCTGTGGGTGGGCTTCGGGGGAAGCCGGGCGGGGGAGTACCTGGGAGCCATGGGGCTGTCCGCCAGGCACCCGGTGTTCGCCTGTGACAGGGATCAGGAGCTTTACTCCATCGTGAAGGACATGATGGAGCACAATACCTTCGGCGTGGCGGACGACCTGCGGCGCAACGGGCTGCTGGGGGTGTTCCTGTCCGTGCTGGCGGGCAGCGCCGGGGTGGTGGCCAGGGAGGAGGAGGACAGGGGGAATCAGTATGTGAAGAAAGCGGTGTCTTTCATTCAGAGCAATTACTGCAATCCCATCAAGGTGACGGATGTAGCGGACTATGTGTGCATCAACCGAAGCTACCTCTATACGCTGTTCCAGAACTATCTGGGGATGTCTCCCCAACAGTTCCTCACCACCTTCCGCATCACGAAAGCCAGGGAGCTTCTGGACTCCACCTCCTATCCCATAGAGAGCATCGCCCTGTCCTGCGGGTACAGCGACGCGCTGGTGTTCACCAAGGCTTTCCGGACCATGAAGGGGATGTCCCCCTCCCAGTACCGGAAGCTCAGCCACAGGGAGAACAGCAGGGAGCAGCTCCAGGAGGTGGAGCACCTGATTGCGCAGCTTCTGAATCCCGAAGGATGACTGCGGGCAGGGCAGGAAGGGCATGGGGTGGGACAGCGGGAGACGCATGGAGCGGCATACGGAAAGCGGCGCATCAAAGACCAGGCATAGGATATGCGCGGCAGAAGACAAGGGCATCCGGAGGCGGGTGCGGAATAGAAAAGGAGCGAAAATGAGGATATTATTATTGTTGAGAGGATCGGCCAGCTGCGGGAAGTCCACATGGATAGAGCAGCATGGATTGAAGCCCTATACACTGTCGGCGGATGACATCAGATTATTGTGCCAGAGCCCTGTGATGCTCTCGGACGGCGCCACAGGCATCAGCCAGGCCAATGACGGCATCGTCTGGAAGACCCTGTTCAGCATTCTGGAGATCAGGATGCAGAGAGGGGATTTCACGGTGATAGACGCCACCAATTCCAAGACCAGCGAGATGAACCGGTACAAGGAAATGTGCGAGACCTATCGGTACCGCATCTACTGCGTGGACTTTACCGGCATTCCCATAGAGGAGGTGAAGCGCAGGAACGCGGCCAGGGAGCCTTTCAAGAAGGTGCCGGAGGCGGTGATTGACAATATGTATTCCCGGTTCCGGACCCAGAAGATTCCCTCCGGCATTAAGGTAATCGGGCCGGACGAGCTGGACGGCGTGTGGACCAGGCTGTTCGACATGTCCTCCTACCGGAAGATACATCACATCGGGGACATCCACGGCTGCAATACGGTTCTGCAGAAGTACCTGGCGGACAACGGCGGGCTGAAAGACGATGAAATGTATATTTTTGTGGGGGATTACATAGACAGGGGCGTGGAGAACGCTGAGGTGGTGAAGTTCCTGCTGTCCATCATGAACCGCAAGAACGTGTTGATGCTGGAGGGCAACCATGAGAGATGGCTCTGGCTGTGGGCCAATGACTGTGAGGGCAGGTCCAAGGAGTTCGAGCTGGTCACCAGACCCATCCTGGAGGCCTCGGGAATCAGCAAGAAGGACGTAAGGCAGCTGTACCGGAAGTTCGGCCAGTGCGCCTATTACAAGTATGGGGAGGACATTTATCTGGTCACCCATGCGGGGCTGAGCACCGTGCCGGAGAACCTGTCCTTCGTGGCCACGGAGCAGATGATTAAGGGCGTGGGGAGTTACGAAGACTCGGAACTGGTGGCGGAGGCCTTTTTTGACACTACGTCGGAAAACATTTATCAGATTCACGGACACAGGAACTTAAGGCAGACGCCGATACAGGTCAACGACAGAGTGTTCAACCTGGAGGGCCAGGTGGAGTACGGCGGGAACCTGCGCTGCGTCCAGGTGGACAGTGAGGGCATCCACTGCGTGGAGGTGGAGAACACGGTCTACAGGACGCCCCAGATGCAGCAGGAGCAGACAGTGGTGAACAGCTCCGTGGCGGACGTGATCATCGCCCTGCGGCACAATAAATATATCCAGGAGAAGAAATTCGGCAACATCTCCTCCTTCAACTATACGGACAAGGCCTTCTACGACAGGGCCTGGGATGCCCAGACCACCAAGGCCAGGGGGCTGTACCTGGATGTGGTGAAGGGCAGGGTGGCGGCCAGAGCCTACGACAAGTTCTTCAATATCAACGAGCGCCCGGAAACGAAATTCGACATGCTGCAGCACAAGCTGCGCTTTCCGGTGACCGCGTATGTGAAGGAGAACGGGTTCCTGGGGATCGTGAGCTATGACGAATACGGGGATACGCTGTTCATGGCCAGCAAATCCACCATAGACAGCCAGTATGCCAGATGGTTCCAGGAGATGGTGGGAAGGAAGGTGCTGCCGGAGAACCTGGAGAAGATGAAGGAGTACTGCAGGGCGGAGGACGTGTCCTTTGTGTTCGAGTGCGTGGACATGGCTCATGACCCCCATGTGATAGATTATCCGGAAGACCATCTATATCTGCTGGACATTGTCCGCAACCAGATGGAGTTCTCGAAATATGAATACGAGGAGATGTGCCATGTGGCCGCCGGATTTGGGCTGGAGGTAAAGGAGAAGGCCTGTGCGCTGGCGAACTGGCAGGAATTCTTCGACTGGTACTATGACGTTCTGGAGGAGGACTACGAATATAAGGGCCGCCGGATCGAAGGCTTCGTCATCGAGGACAGCGCGGGATACATGACGAAGCTGAAGCTGTGCTATTACAACTTCTGGAAGTTCATGCGCAATGTGTCCCATGAGGCCATAAGGAAGGGTCATATCAGCAAGACCTCCGCCCTGACCACGCCGCTGGCCAACGAGTACTATGCCTGGGTGAAGACGCTGCACCTGTCGCCGGACAGGGAGAGCCTGCCCAGGGATATCTGCACGCTGCGGAGGATGTTCTATGAAGCAAAAGGGCTGCAGCGCAAATAGCGCAGGGCCTGTGCGGAGGGAAGCCCTGCGGCCTGAGGGCAGGGATGAGCGAAGGACAGGCAGAGACGGCGGAAGAGGAATCCCGAACAGGGTACGGTCTGCGTTTTGCGAAAGCCCCGGGCGAGGATAGAGCGCCTGGGGCCGGCTGCGCAGAACAGGCCGGGTAAGTGCCGGGAAATGTGTGCTGAGAAACAGGTAGCGGCAAGAAAAAACCTGGAAATGAAAAACCCTTGAATCATGTTGCAGATTCAAGGGAAGAAACCACGGAAAACATAGTTTTCCATAAAAGCAAGGAAACAAGGAAGAAATCGGCGCGACAGGATTTGAACCTGCGACCTCTGCGTCCCGAACGCAGCGCTCTACCAAGCTGAGCCACGCGCCGCCATAAGGCGGCTCCCGGACAAAACAGTACGGTCAGGATTCTGTCTTGCCAAAGGGAACAATAAATGATAGCATATACATAATAAATAAAAATCGTTGACTTGTCAAGTAGAAAAAGAATATTGTGCTGCAAAATGTGCAAAAAAATTGTGAATCGATAGGAGAAGAGATGTATCAGACAATCGTGACATTGAAAAAAGGCCAGGGGCGCACCCTGAAAGCGGGCGGAATGTGGGTGTACGACAATGAAATCGCGTCTGTGGAAGGGGATTTTGAAGACGGAGATATAGTAGAGGTGCGGGACTTTGACGGGTACTGCATGGGCTGCGGCTATTTCAACAGAAAGTCCAAAATCGCCGTGCGCATGCTGTCCCGGAAGAAGGATACGGTGATAGACGCGGCTTTCCTGGAGCGGCGGGTCAGGGATGCCTGGGAATACCGGAAACAGACCATCGACACCTCCAGCTGCCGCCTGATTTTCGGAGAGGCCGATTTCCTGCCCGGCATCGTGGTGGACAAGTTCGCCGACGTGCTGGTGGTGGAGTCGCTGGCGCTGGGGATCGACAGATGGAAGGGAACCATCGTGGACGCGGTGAAGCGGGTGCTGGCCCAGGACGGCGTGGCCGTCCGGGGAGTCTATGAGCGCAGCGACGCCAAAGTGCGGCTCCAGGAGGGCATGGAGCGCTGCAAGGGTTTCCTGGGGGAGCCTTTTGACACGAAGGTGGAGATCCTGGAGAACGGCGTGAGATACAGGGTCGACGTGGAGGACGGGCAGAAGACGGGCTTCTTCCTGGATCAGAAGAACAACAGGGCTGCCCTGGGACGGCTCTGCCGGGGAAAGAAGGTGCTGGACTGCTTCACCCATACGGGATCCTTTGCCCTGAACGCGGGGGCGGCGGGGGCGGAGAGCGTGCTGGGGGTGGATGCCTCTCAGCTGGCGGTGGACCAGGCCAGGGAGAACGCCCGGCTGAACCATCTGGAGGGGAAGGTTTCCTTTCAATGCGCGGATGTCTTTGAACTGCTTCCCAGGCTGGAGCAGGCGGGGGAGCGGTTCGACGTGGTCATCCTGGATCCGCCCGCCTTTACCAAATCCCGCAATTCCGTGAAGAATGCCGTAAAGGGCTATCGGGAGATCAATCTGCGGGGGATGAAGCTGGTCCGGGACGGGGGCTTCCTGGCCACCTGCTCCTGTTCCCATTTCCTGGAGCCGGAGCTTTTTGCCAAGACCATCCGGGAAGCCGCCGCGGGTGCCCATAAGCGGCTGCGGCAGGTGGAATTCCGGACGCAGGGGCCCGACCACCCGATCCTGTGGGCGGCGGATCAGTCTTATTATTTGAAGTTCTACATCTTTCAGGTGTGCGTGGAGCGGTAGTTCGTAGAAATGGCTGAAATGCTGAATTTTACTGGATTTGCAGCATTTCCCTTGTAAGGGGGCTTATTGTAATTTATTGGAAAATAGTGTAGATTTTTAGAATAATGGTGTAGTAAATGGTGTAAACTATGGTAAACAATTTATTGAAACAGGAATGATTTAGAGATTAGGAGGGATATCGATGGGTACTATCACAACAAACCCAGGGTACAACAAAAAACTCTTGAATATCAAAGAAATTTGTACATATCTGGGGATAGGTCAGACAAAAGCAAGAGAGCTTGTCCGAGGACATAATGGCTTCGGTATACAAATTGGAAATCGTTGGTATGCCGATAAATTCAAACTGGACAAGTGGCTGGACAGAGAATCCAGATAAAATCGAAAAGAGGATTGAAGCCATACCAGAGGGGTGGTATACTGTTTTTGAGAATGACCGAAACCTGAAGCTTTTGTATCCGGGAGAGGCCCTTGCGGGCAGCGCAAAAAAAGAACCGTCCCCAAGGCTCGCAGGTCCTCAAAAACAGTTCTTCCGACTGCGCCACCAGGGGCTCGAACCCTGGACACCCTGATTAAGAGTCAGGTGCTCTACCAACTGAGCTAGTGGCGCATTTCTTTGGTGAAGCTTTTGTCCTGTGACATTTCCCGTTCTATGATACCTTTCACAGTGAGATGTCTTTCACAGGAACAAGATAGATTATATTACAATATTTTCGGAAATGCAAGTCTTTTTTTAAAAAAATTTTATTTTTTTCAAGATTTTTTTCCGGCCTATTCTTTCAGGGATTTGAAATACATGAAACGCAGGTGGTTTCTGCCTTCCGCGGCGAAACAGGCGTCCAGCAGGCTGCATTTCTTCTGCATCCACAGGCTGCACTCCTGGGCGGTATGTTCCTTCCGGAAGGCCTCATATTTGGCGAACAGCCTGATTAGCAGCCAGTCCAGCCGCTCGCCGCTCCTCATGGTATGCTGTTCCTGGAGCTCCAGATAACCGAAATTCCGAAGCAGCCTGTTCAGCCGCTCCAGGTTAAGGCCGGGCATCCCCAGGATGACCAGGTGCCGGATCATGGTCTTCCTGGGGATGACGCCCAGAAGCTTCATGTTCCTTCCCAGTTCCGAATCATAGTTCATGCTGGTGATGTGGCTTGTCAGGTACCATTCCGACATCCCCCTGTAGATATAACTCAGGGCGTCCGTGTAGTACAGATGCCGTATGCTGTGCTCCAGAGTGCTGCGGGTGATGTTCATCTGCTCCAGGCGGGCCTGGGGCATCTTCCGCAGATATCCGTCCGCCAGCCGCTGCATGGCATTTCGGCGCTTCCAGTAGACAGACTGCATGTCCGGGGACTCCTCCTGATAGATTTCATCGCAGCCGTCGTAATATCCCTGCAGCAGGTACCGCAGATCCGCCCCGTCCAGCCCCAGCGCCCTGCCGAAAGAGATGCATTGCCCGTGGTTCACGGGGAGATGGCGGCCGGTCCTCCAGTATCTGATCTTCAGGATGTCCTGCTGCTTTACGGGCTCTTTGCCGTACATCCTTCTATAGATGCATTTGTCCGCCTCTTCCTTGCCGACGATGCCCTCCCTGCGCATGAACTCCTGGTACTTCTCCTTCAGCCACTGCACCTCCGGCCGTTCCCCGTGCTGCAGCGCCATGCATTCCATGGCCAGCCTAATCGTTTCCTCTCTTGTGTCTGTTCCGCTCAATGTCCGTCCTCCTTATGCATTGTCTCTTGTCTTTCTGTTCGCGTCGGCGGAGGAAAAGGGGACAAAAATAAGAAAAATGTTAAAATCTACTTTGTTGCGGTGACAGGTTTTTTACGTTAAAGTGATTACAAATAAATTTGAGGAGGAGATTTACCAATGAAGACACAGCTATCTATTTTAGTGAAGAACGAGTCCCTGCTTTCCCGCGCTTATTCTTTTCTATGGTTCATCAACATCTTCAAGAAGATGTCGGTGAATGTATGGATTGACCAGGATCCCGACAGGGTGAAGACGCCCACCCATGTGCTGAAGGCGAACCAGGATCCCTATGAGTTCGACTTGGCGCCCGGGGAGCACATCGTATACTTTTCGGATCCCAGGGCCGGCGGCAAGGCTGCCATCCGCGCAGTCACCGGCGCGCTGGTGGGAGCCAGCTTCGCCGGCGGCGCAGGCGGTTCCATGCTGGCGGGAGCTTCGGTCGGCGCGGATATCGGTGCGGGCAATTCCGTGGGCGTCGGCTATGCTTCCTTTCTCCTGCAGGAAGGGGACGTCTTCAAGATTTCCGCGAAACCCACCAGAAAAGGCGGCGTGAAGGTGAAGCAGATCAAGGAAAAGAAATCATAGCATCGTAGAAATTTGAATCATGAGAGGGTGGTACGGGCTTCCGCTGAAAAATATACGGAAGCCCGTAAAACAATATGCGCGGAACATGAATGGAGATGACCATGTTTTTTGACACACAAGGGCCTGACGAGGCCCATCAGGAACTACTGATCGCCATAGCGAAAAAGCAGCGGGAACTGCTGGAGCGCGTCTTCGACTGGAAGGAACGGAAGCAGAAGGCTGCCCCCCGGCGCGGGGGCCTTTTCGGCAGGAAGCAGAAGGCTGACCCGGTCTGCGAACGGCTTCTGGCAGAGCTGGAATCTCTGAAAGGACAGCTGAAAAGACACCGGCAGGAACAGGGCTGCCCAAACGGCGTGTTCTGGTGGAACATCCCCTGGGAACAGGTGGAATGCTGGCTGATCTGCGACCTGGAGCAGCCCAGGGAGGAGGGCGGCTGGCGGTATGCCAACGAACTGGACGCCATAGGAGAGGACGGCGTCTATCTGTTGTGCCTGAAGGAGGAGGGGCATCTGTCCGACTTCTCCACATCCTATCACTATTCGGTCCATGAGGAGTCGAAGTACAGCTACAGCGAGCGCCAGGACATGGTGCGCAGCTACAACCGCCGGATATCGGACTACGACCTGATGGATCTGGCCACAGGCGGGGACGGTCCTGTCCATTCGGTGCTGTCCGGCGCGGACTATGCCTCCAAGGCCGATTATTATCTGTCCAGTGAATATTTCATGACGAGGGAATACCTGTCGGACTCCTATTCCCGGAGCCTGTACACCCAGGTGGAGACCAACGGCATCATGGCAGTGAGCCGCAGCCGGCATTATGAGTGCTTTTTCCAGGTGGCGGATTTCCACGTCCGGGAGGACGGCACCCTGGACCATATGGGCCTGCGGGATTTCGAGTTCATCACCGCCCGGGGGGATGCGCCCGATTCCCTGCGGGGCAAGTATGAGGGCCGGGACGCGGCGGTGGTGTGCGCCGGCTACCTTGCGGACAGCGATATGGTGCGGGAGGTGCCGCTGGCCCTGTTCGGGCGGGACATGGAGCAGGGGGCGGCCTGTTTTGAGGAAGCTATGCGCCAGGCGGAGGTCTATACCTGCCTGGCGGAAAAGATGCACCTATGATGAGAAGGAGGGAATCCGGTTATGGAACTGGTTTGGCATAAAGGCTATGAAGATTATGATGACCCGGCCTGGCAGGCCCGCAAGGATCGCCTGACGGCCGCCTGGAAAAGCGTCTCCCTCCAGCAGGCCGACGGCATGGACACGGAGGCGCTGCTGGACCATCTGGAGCTGGCGGAAGAGCTCATGCGCCATTACACTGCCGTGAAAGATTTCAGGAATCTGGAGCCCGTGATGCGCAGCTATGAGTCCATGCTGAAGCTGCTGCGGTCCAGGCAGCCAGACAGGGCGGGGTACTGGTATCTGGAGATGGAGTACAACCGCATCAATGCCGTGCTGTACCTGGATCAGAAAAGCAACCGGCAGGCTGTCGGATACTTTGAGCAGGCCATCGCCAGCGGGGACCGCTGCTATGCCTGCCTGCAGTCGGAAGCGCCGCAGCTTGGCGACGAACAGAGGCTGTATCTGGCCTGGGCCTGCGCGGAATGCCGCGGCGAGATGGCCCTGGCCTGTGAACGCATGCTGGACATAGCCGGGATGTACCAGGTGCTCACGGGGACTGCCCCCATCCTGCAATACATAGAATCCTGCCTCGGGGACGCCTACGGCATCTGGGAGAAGGCGGCGGGGCTCTATTCCCAGATTGGGGCGGCTTGCTATCAGAACAATGAATTCGGGAAAGGGGATTTGCATTACGGCAACGCGGAGAGGATGTATGACAGGCTGGCGGAAGAGCTGGATTCGGATTTCTGCCGGGCGAAGGGGCTGTGGATCTACAGCCTGCACGGCATAGACGCGTTCACCCGGGCCGGAAAGGCGGAGGTGATGCTGGCCTGTGAACGGGAAGTGAAGGCTTTCCTGGAGGGCGGCGCCGCAGGCCGTGACCGAGCCATCGCCCAGGGGGCCCTGGGCATGAGTTACATGCAGCACGGCGTTGCGCTTCAGCAATCTGGCGACCTGAAGGCCGCCGTTCCGTGGACGGAGCAGAGCGTGGACCTGTTCGGCAATGCCCAGGAGGCCCTGGAAAAGGATATGGAGAGCCTGGAAAACAGCATGGCCAGGGGCGAGCTCAGCAATATCGCGGCCCGGCTGTACAGCAGCTCCGTGGCGGCCATGGACGTGCTGGGCGTACAGTATTTTGCGTCCGACAGGTTTCCGGAGGCCCGAGGGGTCTTCGAGGAGGCGCTCTCCATGCTGACGGATTCGCACGGGTATACCATAGCGGAGAGCGCGTCCCTCCTGATCCGGGCGGAATGCTGTGAATATCTGGCTATGCTGGCGGTGGAGGACGGGGACAGGCACAAGATTGATTTCTACGGAACCCAGGCGATGGATCTGGGCGAGGAAGCCGCCAGGAAAAGCGGGAACCCGGCGGCGTGGCAGATAGTGGTCGTCAGCGCCTCCCTGGTCTCCGAGGTGGCGGAGGCCCTGAAGGAGAAGCCTAAGATGGGGGCTGCGGCCGCCAGAGGGCTGGCCGCCTGCGATGAGTTGGCCCGGCTGATCCCTGACAGCGGAATCCTGGTCATGCGCGGCAAGCTGGAGCGGCGGGAGAAAAAGTCCAGGCGGCGGCTCTTTTAGGGCAGAGGGGCCCCGGCGGCCTTTCGCCTTTTCAGGAAAAGGTACAGCACGGACAGCAGGATCCCCGATGCCAATAATACCATGCCCACCGGCGCGTATATCCTGGCTTTATCGTAAGTATCCGCCGCATATTTCACGAGCAGGGGTTCTCCCAGGGCATCGATCTCCTCCTGGCTGTACCCTATCTCTGACATGTATTCCCCCAGCAGGTAGGGGAGCCGTCCCTTGGCTTTTTCGATATGTCCCTCAAAGGCTACGGCGGCCTGAGGCAGAAGCCCTGTCTCCAGATATTGCCAGGTCTCCTCTTTCAGGCGCTCCATGGCCTCATACCGGCCTGCGGGCACGCTTATGATCAGCAGCCTGTCCGCTGTGGGCAGCGCGTAGTAATATTCGCTGACGCCTCCGCCGCCTAAGTCCTCCAGGTTCGCGAAGCAGTCGTAGACATAGGGCACCCGGCCGGTCACGTGCATCCCTTCCTGCGCGCCGCCCTGATCTGCCAGATAGCCGATGTCATGTCCCGGCTTGATCGCAGTCACGAAATTCCGCCCATTGATCATCAGCAGCATGAATCCGATGACCAGCAGTCCGCCGATCAGGATTCCGGCTGCCAGTTTCAGCAAATCTTTTTTCCAGTCTTCTCTCCAGTTCGTCGCCATTTTCCCCTCCACGTGCTACAGCATGTCAGCCGTGTCCTCCCGGGCAAAAGCCTCGCTCAGCCATGCACGGATTTTTGATATAATATTGATGATATCCTGATTGACGAAGTCGGTCGGCATCACCAGAGGCTCCTCCTCGTGGGATATCAGGTCTACGGAAATATCTTCCAGTATGCCCAGATCGGCTTCCGGCATCTGGATTCCGATTCGGGAGAGCAGCCATTCTCCCCTGGAAAGCGCCTCCGCGGGATTCTGTACCCGGAAGCGCAGGGCCATGGGTGCGTCGGATTTTCCCTCCGGCACATCGAAGCACAGGTTCGCGGACTCTGTCTCCAGGGTGAAGCGATAGCCGTCTTCCAGCCGCTCCCGTTTCATGGCCATGAGCATGACGAAATACTGCCCAGCCGTCAGTCTGTTGTCTTCCATGGCCAGGCGGAAGCTGCGGGCCGGGCTTAAGTCCACCCCCAATACCTGCTCTACCTGCTCCAGCGTCATGTACAGGTTCCCGTCCTGCCGGGGCATCAGATAGCCCAGGACTGTATACTGCTCCGCCAGATGGCTGCGCACGGCGTTGTACAGCATCGCTTCGTTTATGACACCAGTGTCATTTTCGAAGAAGAATTCCGTCAGAGGCTCCTCCGCGCCTGCCGGGTAAATGGTCATGCGGATTCTGTCGAGCTGCGCGCGGCCTTTTATGGTGAGCCGATACAGTGACTCCTCTGAAATCCCCGTCAGCTTGGACAGGGTTCCGAACACCTTCCGCTGTTTGGCGGACAGCGTCCCCTGATCCAGCCCTGCAGTCAGTTCATATGAAAATCCGGGGGCGTCCATCTGTTCCTGGAGCGCCTTCGCCGCTTTCCATGCGGGACGGCAGTAAAGGCATGCTCCCGTGACGGAGGCTGCCAGCAGAAAGAACGCTGCCCACAGGACATATTTCTTTTTTTCCATCGTCTGTTCCCCGCTGTTCCTTCTTCTGCCTGCCGAAGGCGCCGCTGTCTTTTGACCGCGGCGGGGCAGGCCGACAATATTAGGAATTGTCGGAAAATAACTGATGCAACTTGTTTAGGAGAAAGCCCAGAAATACAACGAAAACGGCTATAAACCCGCATCAGTTATTTGTAGACAATTCCTTACGATACCTCTATAGTATATCACTCTGGTCCCCTGGGGCACAACTTATTTTTTGAAAAAGGCCAGACGCGGGGGACTTGAATTCCGCGGCTGTTTTCTGTATAATATTCCGCAGAAATGATTACAGTCGAAAGGAACGTTGGAGAGATGGAAAAAGCACGGAATATCGTAGTTGCGGTGTGCACGCTGGCTATTGCCGCCTTTCTGTGGATGCAGGCGGGACCGCAGTTCATGAAGATGCAGGCGGGGGCCGTCACCCTGCAGCCGGGGGAGGAGCTTGGACAGGCCCAGGGGCAGTATGTGGTGTATGATGCGGCCTACCCTGTGGCATCCTGCCCGGAGGAGTATTACACCGGGGATCAGAGCCGGGTGAGGACGAACGGGTATGTGGTGTATGATGCGGAGAGGAAGGTGTTCCTCTATATTGTGGAGACGGACCAGAGCGACGGGCGGTACGCGAATCTGATGTATTATCTGAATCTGATGGCGGATCTGAGGGCGGAGAAGGACATGTCCCCGGCGCAGGTCCGCGGGACCTTGGAGCCCATGGATCGGGCTGCCATAGACCGCGCCGTCCGGACGCTGGAGGACAGCGATGTCCTGGATACCTATGTGGCCTATCAAGACTCGGAGGCGTACTACGAAGTATATTTCGGCGACAGCTACGGACAGGTCATGGCTGACATGTGCCAGGAGATTTCCGGGGGAATCGGCCAGGCGGAATGGTACCGTATCGATTCCGGCGTGATAAACGGGGTGATGACTTCCGATATCCTGATTTGCGTCATGGCTGCCGGGCTGAGCCTTCTGATTGCGGTGGGCAGCCTGATTTCCCTTTTCACAGGCGGCAAAGGGAGCGCGCAGATGCCGGATTCCGTTGGGGTGATGGAGCGCTTCCGGGCCGAGCAGAGAGTATGGGTGGAGGACTGGTGCCGGTACTGCAGAAAACGGGCGGACCGCTCCGCGTATCTGGCGGTGGCGATCTGGCTGGCGGTGTTCCTTGGCATCGGCATCCTGGCTAAGACGCCTGCGGAGAGGATTTTTACGTTCAGCCTGCCGCTGGGCGTGCTTCTGGGGGAGGGTACGGCGGTGCTCCTTGTGTGGCTCCAGAAGTCGCAGTCGAAGCCGGGGAAGATGCTGAAGCGGATTGAGAAGCGGCTCCGGAAGGCATTTCCCGCCCCCGGGGCGCTGGAGGCGTACGCGGAGGATTACCTGAAAGCTGGGAAGGAGTGGGAGTTCCAGGAGCGGAAGAAGAGCTCCATGATCATCGGAAGGCTGGGGGACCATTGCTGGAGCGCCTTTTATGGCAATGGGTTCGTGACGCTGGTGGACGCGGAGAAGCTGGCCAGGGTGGAGCCTGCGGACACGGTGGGTTCTGTGCGCAGCGGAAAGGTCAGGGTCGGATACGAGTCCCACTCCGCGAAATTCTATTATGAGGGCACCCCCGCCTGGGAAGACGGCGATAAAGTCTTCGGGTTCGAGACCAGAGCCGGCCGGGACGCCTTTCTGGCTCTTGCGGCGAAAAAGGGCGCGGAGGGCGTGAAAGTCAGGGAGAATTAGGACGGGAGGCCTGCGGCAGGAGCCGCGGAGGCTCCCGCAAGGCGGCTGCGGAGAGGACATGAGAGATGAGGATATATCTTTTCAGGCATGGGGAGACGGACTGGAATAAGGAGCGCAGGCTTCAGGGGCGGCGGGACATTCCTCTGAATGAGCACGGCAGGGAACTGGCGGTGAAGACGGCCCGAGCCCTGGGGGACATCCCTTTTGACAGGGCTTTCTGCTCTCCCCTGGAAAGAGCCCGGGAGACGGCTCGGATTCTGCTGGGGGATGCACAGGTGCCTTTGGAGGCGGATGACAGGCTGATGGAGGTGGCTTTCGGCGAGTATGAAGGCGCAGGCTTCGACGAGGCTAAGCGGAATCCTGCCCATCCGCTGTATGATTTTTACTGCCATCCGGAGAGGTATGTGCCGCCGGAGGGAGGGGAATCCCTGCAGGAGGTGCAGCGGCGGGGCTGGCAGTTTCTGCAGGAGCGGATTTTCCCGCTGGAGGGAATCTGCGGGAACGTGCTGATCGTGGCCCACGGCGCTTTCAACAGGGGGATCCTGAATGGCGTCCTGGGCATTCCGCTGGAGCGGTTCTGGGAGATCGCGCTGCCCAACTGCGCGGCTTCCATCCTTTCGCTGGAGGATGGAAAGCTGGGGGTGACGGAGGCCGGTAAGGTTTATTACGGCACGCCGGTAAACGGGAGTCCTTGACGGCAGCTGGCTGTGGATGGAGCGGGATGCGTCCGTGGCAGATGCGGAACGAATAAGTAGGAGGGAACATGACGGATATCTTTGACACGCATGCCCATTATGACGACAAGGCTTTCGATGAGGACAGGGAGGCCCTTCTGGAAAGCCTGCCGTCCCAGGGCGTCGCCAGAGTGGTGAACATAGGGGCCAGCCTGGCGTCCTGCAGACGGACGGTGGAGCTGACAGAGGCTTATGACTATATCTACGGTGCCATAGGGGTGCATCCCAGCGAGACGGGAGAGCTCGACGAGGAGGGCTTCGGGCAGCTACGGGAGATGTGCGGGGCGGAAAAATGTGTGGCCATAGGGGAAATCGGGCTGGACTATTACTGGAAGGAGCCGGAGCGGGAAATCCAGAAGAAATGGTTTCTGCGCCAGCTCCACCTGGCCAAAAGGACAGGGCTTCCCGTGGTGATCCACTCCAGGGACGCTGCCAGGGATACGGTGGACATCCTGGAGGCGGAGAAAGGGGGAGAGACCGGTGGGGTGATACATTGCTACTCCTATACTAAGGAGACGGCCAGGCGCTTCCTGGACATGGGGTTCTTTTTCGGCATCGGGGGCGTGCTGACGTTCCAGAACGCCAGGAAGCTGCGGGAGGCGGTGGAATATATCCCCCTGGACAGGATTGTGCTGGAGACGGATTCCCCCTATCTGGCCCCTGTTCCCTATCGGGGGAAGCGCAACAGCTCCCTGCATCTTCCCTATGTGATCCAGGCGCTGGCCCAGGTGAAGGGCATCAGCGAGGAGGAGGCGCGCAGGGCGGCCTGGGAGAATTCGCTGAAGCTGTACCGGATGGAGGAGTGACGGATTTTCGATAAAAAACAAACGCTAAACCAAATGAAGGCTGATTGGCCGGGCGGTTCCGCAGAGGGGCTGCCCGGTCGGCTGTTTAATGGCGCTGCTGGCGGTTCTGTTCGCAGGCGTGACAGTCAGCATATTTAAAAAGGAGTTCCCCCTGTTCCGCTACAGCATGGCGGCGGTGGCGGTGCTGTATCTGGGGCTGTCGTTTGCCCGCCCGGACCTGATCATCGCCAAAGTGAACCTGGCCCAGGAGACCGGTCAGGACTATGCCTATCTGTGCAGCCTGAGCGCGGACGCGGCACCGGTGCTGGTGCCCTATCTGGAAAGCCAGGGCTACCACATGGAAGCTTTCCGGGAGGATATGCCTGTGAGATATGGCCTGGACAGAGAGGACGCGGACGGCAGTGAGCGCTATGGACAGCAGACCTTCGGCTACTATTGGATGGCGGCGCAGAAGGACAAGACACAGGGGATGCATCTGCGGAACTTTAACTTGTCCAGGTACCTGGCCCTGCGGCGTCTGGGGGGATGAGGGCGGCCTTTTTTCAGAAAAAATTCATTTGACGCTGTCCCGGGTACGGAGTAGAATGGATATCTATGACGGTAGACAGATAAGCGGGAGGGGACGGAGATGTTGAGAGACGCCACAGAAGAAAAACAGTTGGAGGACATCAGGAGGCTGTATGAGTCTTCCTTTCCGAAATCGGAGAAGAAGCCCTTTGAATTCATGAGGAAAAGGCAGAAAGAGGGGGCCTTCCACATGCTGGCCATTGAGGATGAGGCGGGGGAGTTCCGCGGGCTGGCGATTATGATGCTCTCCGGGGGATGGGCCTTGCTGGACTATCTGGCCATTGAACCGGACTGTCAGGGGACGGGCCTGGGGAGCCGCACGCTGGAGGAGCTCCAGAGGCGCTACGGGAAAGAGCGGCTTGTGGTGGAGATTGAGAGCACCGCAGAGGACGGGGCGGCAGCAATTCGGGCGGCATCGGGGCATTTTGCGGGGAATTGGGGGGAGCGCCTGCGCAGAAAGGCATTTTACCTCAGGAACGGTATGGTTCCCATGGAGTTCATGGTGAATCTGTTCGGCGTGGAAATGGAGGTGCTCACTTTTGGCGGCCGGATTACGTTTGAACAGTACCACGGCATCTATGCGGGAGTCCTGCCAAGGGAGATGGCAGAGAAAGTGAAAAAGGTGCCTGCCCCCGGGCGGACGGGCGCGGGAAAGTAAAACTGCACATACAATATATTGCGCCGGAAGCCTTTGCTGCTTTTCAACGCGGCAGCCCCTTCAAAAAATTTCGCATTGAATTCTGACATATTTCTGCTTATAATATAACTTATCAGAAGCATGCACTTTGCTTCTGATAAAAGGCGCGCCCTTTGCGCCGCATTTGATTATAGAAAGCTGCATTTGCTTTCTATAATATAACTTATCAGAAGCATGCACTTTGCTTCTGATAAAAGGCGCGCCCTTTGCGCCGTATTCGATTATAGAAAGCTGCATTTGTGAAGCATGCATTTCGCGTCTGGTAAAAGGCGCGCCCTTCGCGCCGTATTCGATAGATAGGAAGCTTTTGCCTTCTATGATATACTTAGGAATTGTCGGAAAATAACTGATGCAACTTGTTTAGGAGAAAGCCCAGAAATACAACGAAAACGGCTATAAACTCGCATCAGTTATTTGTAGACAATTCCTTACGAGGATATACTCACGAGCCATGGACGCTGCCGCGATGTCTGCAGACTCGCCCGGGAGCCTGGCGCAAGGAAGGAGAGCGTTCACGGCAGTTTTTTGCGGCCGCGAGTATAAATAGAGAAATACCACGCTCTGGCAGAAGGGAGAGAAGCATATGCAGGAATACGTGATGGCATTGGATCAGGGGACTACCAGTTCCCGTTGTATTTTGTTCGATAGAACGGGAACTATCTGCGGTATGTCCCAGAAGGAATTTACACAGATTTACCCCCAGCCGGGCTGGGTGGAGCACAACCCCAAGGAAATCTGGTCTTCCCAGCTGGCGGTGGCCGCGGAGTGCATGGCCATGGCCGGGGTGTCCGCAGGGCAGATAGCCGCCATCGGCATCACCAACCAGCGGGAGACCACGCTTCTCTGGGACAGGAACACAGGCGAGCCCGTATACAACGCGATCGTGTGGCAGTGCCGCCGCACTTCGGACATGATCGAGGCGCTGAAGGAGGACGGGTTCGACAAAAAGATTCGGGAAAAGACCGGCCTGGTGCCGGATGCCTATTTCAGCGCCTCCAAGATTGCCTGGATCCTGGACAATGTGCCCGGGGCAAGGGAGCGTGCCGAGAGGGGAGAACTGGTGTTCGGAACGGTGGACACCTGGCTGATCTGGAACCTGACAAAGGGCGCGGTCCATGTGACCGACTATACCAATGCCTCCCGCACCATGCTGTTCGACATCCACAGGCTTGTGTGGGATGAGGAGATCATGGAGCGGTTCGGCATCCCCAGGGCGCTTCTGCCCCGGGTGATGCCCTCCAGCTGTGTCTACGGACATACGGACGCGTCCGTCCTGGGCGGGGAGATTCCCATTGCGGGGGCGGCAGGCGACCAGCAGGCGGCATTGTTCGGCCAGTGCTGCTTTGAGCGGGGCGAGGTGAAGAACACTTACGGGACAGGCTGTTTCCTGCTGATGAACACAGGCGGGGACGCCATCGCCTCTCAGTCGGGCCTGCTCACCACCATCGCGGCGGGGACCTCCGGGAAGCCCCAGTACGCCCTGGAGGGCAGCGTGTTCGTGGCTGGCGCGGGGGTCCAGTGGCTGCGGGACAGCATGCGCATGATCCGGAACGCGGCCCAGTCCCGGCAGTACTGTGAGGCAGTGGAGGACACGGCAGGGGTCTATCTTGTGCCCGCCTTTGCGGGGTTAGGCGCGCCTTACTGGAACCAGTATGCCAGAGGGACCGTGGTAGGCCTGACCAGAGGCTGCGGCAAGGAGCATTTCATCCGCGCCACGCTGGAGTCCATCGCCTATCAGACTGCCGACGTGCTCCGCGCCATGGAACAGGACAGCGGCATCCGGCTGAAAGGCCTGAAGGTGGACGGCGGGGCCAGCGCCAATGATTTTCTGATGCAGTTCCAGGCGGACATTGTGGACACCCAGGTGCACAGGCCGGAGTGCATCGAGACCACGGCGCTGGGCGCGGCCTATCTGGCAGGCCTGGCGGTGGGCTACTGGAAGGACAGGGAAGAAATCCGGGCGAACTGGCGGATCGGAAAGGTGTTCGGGCCGATGATGGAACAGGAAAAGAGGGAGCGGCTCCTGAAAGGCTGGAAACGCGCGGTCAGATGCGCCCTGGCCTGGTCGGAGGAGGCGTGATCGAGGAGGATATTTTGCGCCCGGCAGGCATGTCGGGAAGCTTATTTCATAAAATGTTGGTAAGATTGGTAAGAAAGGAAGAGATGGGATGTTAGTTCAGAAATATCGGAGTATGCTGTCAGGGAAATCCGTGATCCGTGAGCTGTCGGAGTTCGCCATGGCGAGAGGGCAGGAAATCGGATATGAGAATGTGTTCGATTACAGCCTGGGGAACCCCTCCGTGCCGGTTCCCAGGGGATTCACGGAGGAGATGATCCGGCTGCTGGAGGGGGAGGGGAGCAGCGAGCTGCATGGCTATAGCCCCAGCCTGGGCATCACGGCTGTCAGGGAGGCCATCGCGGCTTCTCTGGAGGAACGGTTCGGGCTGCCTTACCGCAAGGAGCACATTTTTATGGCTTCCGGCGCGGCGGGCGCGCTGGCCCATGCGTTCCGGCTGGTGACGGAGCCTGGGGACGCGGTCTTGACCTTTGCACCCTATTTCCCGGAATATATGCCCTATGTGAACCTTACAGGGGCGGTGCTGAAGGTGGTGCCTCCTGACACGGAAAGCTTCCAGATCCATTTTGGCAAACTGGAGGAGATGCTCACGGAGAATGTGGCGGCAGTGCTGATCAACACGCCCAACAACCCTTCCGGCGTGGTGTATTCCGCGGAGACCCTCCGGAGGCTGGCGGACCTGCTGGGGCAGAAGTCCAGGGAATACGGGCACAGGATATATCTTATTTCGGACGAACCTTATCGGGAAATTGTGTTTAAGGGCGTGGATGCCCCCTGTGTCTCCGCTTTTTACGACGATACCATTATGTGCTATTCTTTCTCCAAGTCCCTGTCCATCCCGGGAGAGCGGATCGGCTACGTGGCGGTGAACCCGAACTGCGCGGAGGCGGAGACCATGGTCAATATGTGCGGGCAGATTTCCCGGGGCATCGGCCACAACTGCCCGCCCTCCATCATTCAGCTGGCGGTGTCCAAAGTGCTGGACGAGACGGCGGATTTGGGCGTCTATGAGACGAACATGGAGATTCTTTACAGGGAGCTGGCGGCTCTTGGCTTTACCTGCGTGAAGCCCGGGGGGACTTTTTACATCTTCCCGAAAGCGCTGGAGGAGGATGCCAGGGAATTCTGCCGGAAGGCCCTGGCCTATGACCTGATTTTGGTGCCGGGGGACACCTTCGGCGCGCCGGGATATTTCAGGATGGCCTACTGCATCGATACGGAAAAGGTAGAGCGGTCCCTGGAGGCGCTGCGCAGATTCGTGAAGGAGACGTACCGCTAGTTTCCGCGGTATCCCGGACGGGGCCCGGCGCCTGCGGAAGGCGGTTCCGGGGGATGCGGCGCGGGATGAAGGAGTGAGTGTTATGTATCAGGCAGGACTGATATTGGAGGGCGGCGGCATGAAAGGGCTTTACACCGCCGGAGTGATTGATTTTTTTCTGGACAAGGGGATTGCGTTTTCCAGTGTATACGGCGTGTCCGCGGGGGCCTGCACCATGTGCAGCTACCTGTCGAAGCAAAGGGGCCGCGCCAGGGACGTGTGCATCGACTATCTGGGCAACCGGAAGTACTGCAGCCTGGAGAGCCTGCTGACCACAGGGGATCTGTTCAATGCGCAGATGAACTACCAGCTGGTGCCGGAGTACCTGAACCCCTATGATTACGAGGCCTTCCAGGCGTATGGGGGGAAGGCCTACAGCGTGGCCACAGATATCAGGACCGGGAAGCCCGTCTATTTCCGGATACGGGATATGAGAAAAGATATTTCGAAAATCCGCGCATCCGCCTCGCTGCCTCTGGTGTCCAGGAATGTGAAGATTGACGGGGGCCTCTACCTGGACGGCGGCTTAAGCGACTCCATTCCCATCCAGAAATCCGTCATCGACGGGAACCGGAAGAATGTGGTGGTCATGACCAAAGAGGCCGGGTTCGTGAGAAGGCGGGCCAAGGGATATATGCTCTGGATGCTCAGGGCCAGGTACTGGAGATACCCGAAAGTGGCGGAGCTGATGGCGCGGCGCTATGTCCATTACAATGAGCAGGTGGCCTATGTGGAGCGGCTGAAAGCCAGCGGCCAGGTATTCCTGCTCCGGCCCAGGGCAGGCTTTTCCGTGAAGCGGGTGGAGAAGGACGCGGATAAGCTGCGGCTTCTGTACCGCCAGGGCTATGAGGACGCGGCGGCGCGGTATGAGGAGCTGCTGGACTTTCTGTCGGGGGAGGAAAAATCAAGGAGGGAGGATAGAAAATGACACAATTCATAGAAATCGTCAAAGCTGTCATCTACGGCATCGTGGAGGGCATCACGGAGTGGCTGCCCATCAGCAGCACGGGGCACCTGATCCTGGTGGAGAGCCTGATGCCCTTCAGGCCGCTGGAGGACGGCGTAGGCGTCAGTGAGGAATTCTTCGGCATGTTCGATGTGGTGATACAGCTGGGGGCCATCCTTGCGGTGGTGCTGCTGTTCTGGAAGCAGATATGGCCCTTTGCCCTGACGAAAAAGGAGCGGGAGCAGGAGGGCGGAACCGGCCTGATGTCATATTTTAAGAAGGATATCTGGATACTGTGGTTCAAGATACTGGTGTCCTGCGTGCCGGCGGCGGTGATCGGCATCCTGTTCGACGATGTGTTCGACGAACTGTTCTACAACCCCACCTGCGTGGCCATCGCGCTGATTGTGTTCGGCGTGGCGTTCATCGTGGTGGAGACCTGGAACAAGGGAAGACGGCCCAGAGTGCGGAAGCTGTCCCAGATTACCTATCAGACGGCCTTCCTGATTGGCGTGTTCCAGCTGATTGCTGCCGTGTTCCCCGGCACTTCCCGCTCCGGCGCCACCATTGTGGGGGCGCTGCTCATCGGGGTGTCCAGGACCGTGGCTGCGGAGTATACCTTTTTCCTGGCCATCCCGGTCATGTTCGGGGCCAGCCTCCTGAAGGTGGTGAAGTTCGGTTTCGCCTTCACTTCCCTGGAGCTTACCCTGCTGGTGACGGGGACGGTGGTATCCTTTATCGTGTCCCTGTTCGTGCTGCGTTTCCTGATGGGGTATATCAAGAAGCATGACTTTAAAGTCTTTGGGTGGTACCGCATCCTGCTGGGCGCGGTGGTGCTGATGTACTTCGGGTTCCTGGCATAGCCCGGGTGTCGGCCTGGTGGAACGTATTTGTCGATTTTGAGCACAGCGCCGGGAAAGGGCCGGGAATCCTGTGCAAATACCACAGATGTGAAGTCGTTTCCCGAAGGGGCATGTGGAGTTCTGTCATAAAGACCAGGCTGTTTCAGCGGAATATTCGGCAGTCTGCATGGCGGAATCCTGCCTGTTCCGGGAAATGAAAAAACACTATATAGTTGACTTTTTGGCAAAAAGGGAATACAATACTGCAAGGCAGGCTGGGCAGAACGCCGTTTTGCGCCTGTTTTCATAATATTCATATAAATGTGAGCAATCATTGTTGAGAGAAAGGAAGTGGGCAATTATGGCGGGAAGAAAATCGACGAAATCTGCAGTAAAGGCTGCGGAAGCAGTAAAGGTAGAAGCTATCGAACCCAAGGCAGAAGAGATAAAGACAGAAGAAATAGCAGAACCTGAGACGGCGCCGGCGAAAAAGGCACCTGCGAAGCGGACGAGGAGCGCGAAGAAGGAAGCGCCCCAGGAGGCTTCCGGGGCAGAGGCGGCAGCGGCCGATACAGCCAAAGCGGCGAAGAAAGAGACAGCCAAGGCACCGGCTAAGACGATAGCTAAGAAGGCCGCAGCGAAAAAGCCGGAGGATAATTTCGTTTTGCATATCCAGTACGGCGGGAGATCCTACGCTCAGGAGGAGCTGCTGAAGATCGCGAAGGATGTTTGGAAGTATGATCTGAAGCGCAAGGCGGGCGAACTGGAGAGCATAGAGCTCTATGTGAAGCCCGAGGAGAACAAAGTGTATTATGTCATGAACGGTGAGGTCACCGGGAACTTCGACATTTGACACATTTCGTCCCCTGGGGGCGTAAGGAATTGTCTACAAATAACTGATGCGAGTTTATAGCCGTTTTCGTTGTATTTCTGGGCTTTCTCCTAAACAAGTTGCATCAGTTATTTTCCGACAATTCCTAAAGAACATATGCCGTGGCTGCGATGGCGTCACGGCACATTGGGCACAGTCGGGAAGGCGGCACCTGAATCTGCGGTCAGGCAGAGGACGGGTGCCGTTTTTTATGGGGATCGGAGAGGATTGGCTTTTTCCTATTTAGAATTTTTTTAGAATTATTTTTGAGGAAATCGGTTGACAATGTATAGGGTAAGTGCTATTTTATGGTTAGTAGATGTTAGCACTCTTCTTGGATGAGTGCTAATAACAGAAAGGGAGGCAGCTTGGATGGAGCTGGATGAGAGAAAAAAGAAAATCCTGCAGGCAGTCATCCGCAACTATCTGGAGACAGGTGAGCCGGTTGGCAGCAGAACCATTTCCAAGTACACCGACCTGAACTTAAGCTCCGCGACCATCCGCAACGAGATGGCCGACCTGGAGGAGATGGGGTATATCTTCCAGCCCCATACCTCCGCCGGCAGAATCCCTTCCGACAAGGGCTACCGCCTGTACGTGGACGCCATGATGGCGGATAAGGAACGGGAAGTGGTGGAGATGAAGGAGATGCTGGTACAGCGCCAGGACAAGATGGAGACGCTGCTGAAGCAGGTCGCCAGGGTATTGGCGCAGAATACCCAGTACGCCACCATGATTTCCGCACCCCAGACAAAGCGCAGCAAGCTGAAGTTCATCCAGCTTTCCAGGGTGGAGGCCAATCAGCTGCTGGCCGTCATCGTCATCGAGGGGAATGTGATCAAGAACAATATCCTGTCGGTGCAGGAGGAGCTGAGCGACGAGACGCTGCTGAAGCTGAACATTCTGCTGAACACCCATTTGAACGGCCTGTCCATCGACGAGATCAATCTTGCCATGATAGCCTTCATGAAGCAGCAGGCGGGCATCCACAGCGCCATCGTCAGCGAGGTCATCGACGCGGTGGCAGAGGCGATTCGGGCGGAGGAGGATTTGGAGATCTACACCAGCGGCACCAACAATATCTTCCGCTATCCGGAACTGGCCGACCAGCAGAAGGCCAGCGAGCTGATCAACACCTTTGAGGAGAAGCAGCTCCTGGGAGAGCTTCTGCAGGAAGCCCACGGGGAGGGCGAGGAGACAGGCATCCAGGTGTATATCGGCGCGGAGACCCAGGTGCAGAGCATGAAGGACTGCAGCGTGGTCACAGCCACTTATGAGCTGGGCGGCGGCATGAAAGGCACCATCGGCATCATCGGCCCGAAACGGATGGATTACGACAAGGTCGTAGGCACGCTGCGGATGATACAGAACCAGCTGGACACCTTGTACGGCCAGGAAGGCGCGGACGAATAGCAACGATAGGAATGGAGGTTGGCAATCGGAAATGGCAGAGCAGGAACGTGATATGGAAATAGAGAAGGAGCAGCAGGCCGCCGAATCCGGTGACCAGGCGGAAGAGACCGCGGAAGCGCCGGAGGGCATGGCGGAGGAAGCGGAAAAAGCCGAGGACGCCGGGGAAGAAGCGGAGGAAACTCCGCCGGAGGGGGAGGATCCCAAGACCTGGGCGGAGAAGCGTGCCGCGAAGAAACAGGCGAAGCTGGATAAGAAGGCCCAGGGCTACAAGGATCAGATAGAACAGCTGGAGGATAAGGTGAAGCGCCAGCTGGCCGAGTTCGAGAACTTCCGGAACCGGTCGGAGAAGGAGAAGCACGCCATGTTCGAGACCGGCGCCAAGAGCGTCATCGAGAAAATTCTGCCGGTGGTGGACAATTTCGAGAGGGGATTGGCCACGGTGCCGGAGGACAAGAAAGAGGATCCCTTCGTGGACGGCATGAACCGCATCTATAAGCAGCTGCTGACGGAGCTGGAGAACATCGGCGTAAAGCCCATTGAGGCCGTGGGGAAGGAATTCGACCCCAACCTCCACAATGCGGTGATGCAGGTGGAGAGCGAAGAGTACGAGTCCGGGACGGTGGCGCAGGAACTGCAGAAGGGGTACACTTACCGGGACGGGGTGGTTCGGCATTCTATGGTGGCTGTGGTAGTGTGAGAAGAAGTGCTAAGGCTGTAAAGTACACGGCCTAAGAACTTCTAGGCTCCTATGAGCGAATGAATTCGCTCGCGGCCGTCTCACAGGTCAGAATGCCCAGGCGAATCTTTTTCGCCTTGTGCGCGGGCATTCTTCCAAGGGCAGTTTTGCGCTTTGCTTGCGGCGGTTCGGGAGTGGATGGGTTTCTTAGTTTGGTTTAAATATATGGATATGGGATATATTTAAATATATTTTTGGGGTTTTGGCCTAATTTGGATTCGTGTTGCTGGCAGGGGCTAAATGCTTGTATTCCGGCAGGGGCTATATGCAATAGGAACATGGGAGCGAATTGGGAGTGGGTTTTTGGTATAGAGGTTGAATAAATTTAGGAGGATATTTGGAATGAGCAAGATTATTGGGATTGACTTGGGGACAACGAATAGCTGTGTGGCGGTTATGGAGGGCGGGAAGCCTACTGTCATTGCCAATGCGGAGGGGGCGAGGACTACGCCTTCTGTGGTGGCTTTTACGAAGACTGGGGAGAGATTGGTGGGGGAGCCGGCTAAGCGTCAGGCTGTCACGAATGCGGAGAAGACCATTGCTTCTATTAAGAGGGATATGGGGACGGATAACGGACGTTCTATTGACGGGAAGAAGTATTCCCCTCAGCAGATCTCGGCTATGATTCTGCAGAAGCTGAAGGCGGACGCGGAGAGTTATCTGGGAGAGAAAGTGAGCGAGGCCGTTATCACGGTTCCGGCGTATTTTAATGATGCGCAGCGCCAGGCTACTAAGGACGCGGGTAAGATCGCGGGGCTGGATGTGAAGCGGATTATCAATGAGCCTACGGCGGCGGCGCTGGCTTATGGGCTTGACAATGAGAAAGAGCAGAAGATCATGGTGTATGATCTGGGCGGCGGTACTTTTGATGTCTCTATCATTGAGATTGGGGATGGGGTCATCGAGGTTCTGGCGACCAATGGCGATACCCGCCTGGGCGGCGATGATTTTGACAATAAGATCATTCAGTGGATGCTGGCTGAGTTCAAGAAGGCGGAGGGCGTGGATCTGTCCAGTGACAAGATGGCCATGCAGAGACTGAAGGAGGCGGCGGAGAAGGCGAAGAAGGAGCTTTCCAGCGCTATGACCACGAATATCAACTTGCCTTTCATCACGGCTACGGCGGAAGGACCTAAGCATTTTGACATGAATCTGAGCCGGGCACAGTTCGATGAGCTGACCCATGATTTGGTGGAGAAGACGGCCATTCCTGTGCAGAATGCCATGAAGGACGCGGGGCTGACCAATTCGGATCTGGGGCAGGTGCTGCTGGTGGGCGGTTCTACCCGTATTCCCGCGGTGCAGGATAAGGTGAGACAGATCACGGGCAAAGAGCCCAGCAAGTCTCTGAATCCGGACGAGTGCGTTGCCATCGGCGCTTCCGTACAGGGCGGCAAGCTGGCGGGCGATGCCGGCGCAGGCGATATTCTGCTTCTGGACGTGACGCCGCTGTCCCTGTCCATCGAGACCATGGGCGGCGTGGCCACCAGACTGATTGAGAGGAATACGACGATTCCTACCAAGCACAGCCAGATTTTCTCGACTGCGGCTGACAACCAGACCGCTGTGGACATCAATGTGGTACAGGGTGAGAGACAGTTTGCGAGAGACAATAAGTCCCTGGGGCAGTTCCGTCTGGATGGGATTCCGCCCGCAAGGAGAGGTGTGCCCCAGATTGAGGTTACTTTCGATATTGATGCCAACGGTATCGTGAACGTGTCCGCTAAGGATCTGGGCACCGGCAAGGAGCAGCATATCACTATCACCGCAGGCTCCAATATGTCGGACGATGAGATTGAGAGGGCCGTGAAAGAGGCGGCTGAGTTCGAGGCTCAGGACAAGAAGCGCAAAGAGGCTGTGGAGGCCAGGAACGAAGCGGATTCCTTCGTGTTCCAGACCGAGAAGGCCCTTGGCGAAGTGGGCGACAAGATCAGCGACAGCGAGAAGTCCGCGGTTCAGGCCGATCTGGACGCTGTGAAGGCCATTCTGGACAGGACCAGGGATCAGGAGATGAGCGACAGCGATGTGGATGAGCTGAAGGCCGCCAAGGAGAAGCTGATGAACAGCGCCCAGAGCCTGTTCACCAAGATGTACGAGAACATGCAGCAGGCCCAGGGCGGCGGGGCAGGGCCGGACATGGGCGGCGCAGCAGGCGCAGACAGCGCGTCCGCTCCCGATGACGACGTAATCGACGGGGACTTCCGGGAGGTATAAGCCGGAGACAGGTTCCGCGGGCTGCACCGCAGCGGACGGAAGAGGGAAACAGCCGACTGCGGGCGGCGGGCTTTACGCAGCTGCGGCAACCGGGAAATGAGATAGAAATTCAGGGCAAGAGGAAAATCTAAGTCGGCGGCAGGGAGATGGTGTCGGCTTAGATTTTCTGTGATAGATTAGAACAATACGTATATTCGATTATGAGGTGTTTGGTATGGCGGAGCAGAAGCGGGATTATTATGAGGTCCTGGGCGTGGATAAGGGTGCGGACGATGCGGCGATCAAAAAATCATACCGCGCGCTGGCGAAGAAGTATCATCCGGACATGAATCCGGGGGATGCGGAGGCGGAGAAGAAATTCAAGGAGGCCTCCGAAGCCTATGCCGTGTTGAGCGATCCGGACAAGAGACGGCAGTACGATCAGTTCGGCCATGCCGCTTTCGACGGCGGAATGGGCGGAGGCGGAGGGTTCGATTTCAGCGGGGCTGACTTCGGCGATATTTTCGGCGATATCTTCGGCGACCTCTTCGGAGGGGGCCGCAGCAGAGGCCGCAGCAACGGCCCCATGAAGGGCGCGAACCTGCGGACCAGCGTCCGCATCACTTTTGAGGAGGCTGTGTTCGGCTGCAAGAAAGAGATTGAGCTGAACGTGAAGGAGACCTGTAAGACCTGTAACGGCTCCGGCGCAAAGCCCGGCACCAGTCCCGAGACCTGCCCCAAGTGCGGCGGCAAGGGCCAGGTGGTCTTCACCCAGCAGTCCCTCTTCGGCACTGTCCGCAACGTGCAGACCTGTCCAGACTGCCAGGGCAGCGGCAAGATCATCAAGGACAAGTGCACGGATTGCCGTGGAACCGGATATATATCCATGAAAAAACGTTATTCCGTGGACATCCCCGCGGGAATCGACAACGGCCAGTCCACCCGCATGCCGGGCCTGGGCGAGCCCGGCGTCAACGGAGGCCCCAGAGGGGATGTGCTGATCGAGGTGATCGTGGGGCGGCATCCTATCTTCCAGCGGCAGGATTTCGACATCTATTCCACTGTCCCCGTGTCCTTCGCGGTGGCGGCCCTGGGGGGCGAGATCCTGATCGACACCGTGGACGGCAAGGTCATCTATGACGTGAAGGCCGGCACCCAGACGGATACCCGGATACGGCTGCGGGGCAAGGGCGTGCCCTCCTGGCGGAACAAGGACGTGCGGGGCGACCACTATGTGACTTTGGTGGTGCAGGTGCCCGACAAGCTCAAGCCCGAGGCCAGGGAGCTGCTGCGCCAGTTCGACGAGCTGACAGGCAATTCCCTGAACGCGGCCAAGAACATGTCCTCGGAGCCGGAGCATGGGGAAGAGGGCAAGGAGAGCCATAAGGAAGGCAAGAAAAAGAAATCCTGGAAAGAGATTTTTGACAAATAAATTTTTTGCAGAATAAATGCAAGGTTTCCCTCCGGTCTGTCGTATTATAAGTAAAGACATGAAAACAACGGCATTTATCAGATCGGAGGTATGTGAGGATGGAGAAGAAAATCATTACAATGGGGACGGCTCTTGCGCTGGCGCTGTCCATGGGCATGACCGTTTCCGCAGGGCATCACGGGGCCTGCGCGGGCAGTGTGATTCAGGGCAGCGGCCTGCGCCAGTACAGAGGGAGCCACGAGGGCGGACATCATCTGTACTGCTATGGCGGCGGACAGGACTGTGCCTACTGGGGCATCGATGTGAGCGGCGTCTGCGATTACTGGGAGTACTGCCACGGCGGGGCGGCGTATGGCACGCAGGGCGGGATCGGTACGGCCCAGGGCGTGGCGGCAGAGGATCAGGCTCCGGCGGCAGCGCCTGAGAGCCAGCCTGGAGCCGGTGTGGCGGCCCAGGGCCAGCCCGCAGTGAGCACGGCGGCGGAGGATCAGGCCCCGGCAGAGGAGGCGCCCCAGGCGCAGGCCCAGACGGTATACGGATCCTATGACGGAAGCACCGTATGCCCGTACTACGACGGCACGGGGCATGGCTGCGGCATGGGCCAGGGAGGATGGAACTGCTATTCCGGCAGCTACGGAGGAGGCCGCCACGGCTCCGGCCATCACGGCCGCGGACATCATTGAAGGTAAGGAGCGGGGATTGCCGTAGCATGCGGCAGTCCCTTTTGCGGTATGGGGATCTGCGGGCAGGAAGCGGAGCGCCCGGGCAGGGCGGCGGGGCAGGAAGCGGCGAAGGATAGGCATCCCGGCGGAGGCAGTGGGGATGAGAGGCGGCAAAGGCGGTGGAGCGGTGCGCAGCGAAGTTGAGGTAGACAGTGCGGTGGAACGGTATTCGGACATGATAAGACGGATTTGTCTTTATCATGTGAAGAACGCCGCGGACACAGAGGATGTGTTTCAGACAGTGTTCTTAAAATATTTGCTGTATGAAGGGAGCTTTGAGAGCCCGGAGCATGAGAAAGCGTGGTTCATCCGCGTCACCCTGAATGCCTGCCGGGATTATCTGAAAAGCTTCTTCCGCCACAGCGCCCTGCCTCTGGAGGAGCTGGCGGAGGAGGCGGCATCGATCCCGCCCGAGCAGACAGAGGTGCTGGATGCGGTATTGGCCCTGCCGGCAAAGTACAAGGACACCATTTACCTGCATTATTACGAGGGCTACTCGGCCGGGGAGATCGGAAAGATTCTGGGCAAAAAGGAAAATACGGTCTATTCGCTCCTGTCGAGAGGGCGGACCATGCTGAAGGAAGCGCTGGGAGGTGATTTGTGATGAGGCAGGAGAACAGAATCGGGAAAGCGTTTGGCTGCGTGCGGGCAAGCGAAGAGCTGAAGGCCTCCACAAAAGAATTCCTGCGGGACGCCAGACAGCTTGAGCAGGGGCGCTCTAAGAATAGAGGCCTGTCCCGTCCCGCTTTCCGCCTGGCGCTGAGCGCCGCCGGGGCCATGCTCACGGTATTCCTGTGCATCGGCGCCTATGCCATGCTGTGGATGCCCGTGGCCTATGTCAGCATCGATTTGAATCCCTCTCTGGAGCTTACTCTGAACCGGCTGGACAGGGTCATCGGTGTGGAGGCTTATAATGAGGACGGCCAGGGAATCCTGGAGGGGGTCTCGGTGAAGGGGATGCGCTACGGGGACGCCATCGAGAGCATCGTGGGCAGCGAGGGCATGCAGCCCTATCTGACCCGGGACGCGGCGCTGACCTTTACGGTGGCCACGGACAGCGCTCCCAGGGAGGAGCAGATGCTGGAGGAGATTGCCCGTTCCTCTGGCTGCGTGGAGCATGGAGGGGTCAGCGTCAGGGCGGACATGAGCCTGGTGGAGGAGGCCCACGGGAACGGGCTGTCCCTGGGGAAGTACCTGGCCTACCAGGTGCTGCTGCGGTACGAGCCCACCGTCACCGTGGAGGACTGCCATGAGATGAGCATGTCCCAGATCAACGGCAGGATCGAGGAGCATGAGCACGGCGCGAACCATGGAGACGGACATGGGGGAAGGCATGGAGGCGGGACGGAGCCTGAGAAGGAGGATGAGGCGGGAGACGGGGCCGGGAGCGGGAATGAGACGGAAGATGGGACCGGGAGCGGGAATGAGACAGGAGACGGAGCCGGGACCGGAAATGAGGCGGGAGCCGGAATGACGGATGAAAATAGTCAATCTACCGGACAGGCCGGGGAAGCGCCCGGCGAATCCCCTGCCCTGCAGCCCACAGAGCAGGACACAGAGCAGCCCGCAGGGCAGGATACGGACCGCCACAGAGAAGAGGGCCATGGCCACAGATCCGGCCATGGCCGCTGAGGGCGGAAGCTTTTGCGGGATTCTCCGAATCCTGCTGCGCGAATTGCGACCGAATTGCGCTGTCTCTGACGATTTTGTTGACAGAAGGGCTGTGAAAGGATATCATAATGTGAAGAGATTTTCCGGACAATTCCGGACGGGAAGCGGGAGACTGGTAGATGGAAGCGGACGAATCTGGGGCGATGAAGAACGGAAATAACGAATTCCTGGGGCTTTTGTGCAATCTGTACCTGGTGGCCCTGCTGGTGGCTCTGCCCCTGTATACGGGGAAGGGCTATTGGAGCCTGGGCGATACGAAGTACATGCTGTTCAAGAACCTTTCCCTGCTCTGCCTGGGAATCTGGCTGGCCGCGGCGCTCTCCATGGGGATATGGCGGGCGGCGAAGCGGGCCGGGAGCCGGAGCGCGGGAGCAGGCAGGCGGAGGGAGCCCGGCATGGTGGACGCCGCGGTGGCGTCCTACGGCATATGCGTGCTCCTCTCCGCCCTGCGCAGCGAGTACGGGGGCCTTGCGTGGACGGGCTATGAGGGCTGGTATATGGGGGCTGTGTCCCAGCTTTTGTTCGTCGGCATCTATTTCTTCGTGTCCAGGCAGTATGACGGGGCGCGCTGGCCCCTGTACCTGGGGGAGGCGGCGCTGGGCCTGGTGACGCTGTTCGGCCTGCTGCACAGGCTGGGGATCGATCCGCTGAGGCTGTTGGTGCACTGGAACCCCGGGGACTGGGAGTACAGCCATATGCTGTCCACGCTGGGGAACATCAACTGGCTGTGCGGCTACTACAGCGTGGTGCTGGCCCTTCCGGCGGCGCATTTCCTTCTGGAGCCCAGGCCCTGGGCCAGGCTGCTCCTCTATGTGGAGGCAGTGGCGGCCTTTGTGCTGCTGGGCGTGCAGGGCAGCCAGGGAGGCCTACTGATCCTGGCGGTCTGCGCGGCGGGCTGCTTCGTGCTGGGGCGCAGGCGGGCCGAGGTGCTGACCAGGCTTTGGGCCCTTCTGGCCGGATTCTTCCTGTGCATGCCGCTGATGGAGCTGGGGATGGAGCTGCGGAAGGAGAGGGCGGCCGTGGTTGCAGACGGCAATGTCTTCTGGAATGTGGCCTGGTATGTCTGGGCGATCGCGGGCGTGGTATGCCTGGGGGCGTGTCTGCTGTCCGCAAAAAGGCGGCATGCTCCGGGGGAACGTAGGTCTGCGAAAGGCGGGCATGCTCCGGGGGAACGTGGGTCTGCGAAAGGCGGGCAGGTCCCGGAGGAACGGACATCCGGGAAAAAGGGACATGTCCGTGGAAGCAGGGGGCCGCGCCGTCAAGGGAAGAAAGCCCTGATTGCCGCGGCGGCAGTCTGTCTGGCAGGATGCCTGGCGGCCGCCCTGCTGATCCTGGCCTCACGGGGGATTGGGGACGGCTTCGGCAGCGGCAGGGGCTTTCTGTGGCGCATCGCCCTGGAGGGCTTCGTTCAGGGGGACATGAAGGACAAGCTGCTGGGAGCGGGCCCGGACTGCTATGGGGTGGCGGTCTTCGGCAGGCTGGGCACAGGGTCGGATGTGTGGAAGGGGGAGCACTGGGAGGGCGCGGTCTTCACCAACGCGCACAATGAGGTCCTGAGCCAGCTATGCAATGTGGGGATACTGGGGACGGTGAGCTATCTGGCCATATTCCTCACAGGGCTCTGGCGCTATGGCAGGGGAAGCGCGGAGAGACGCCGGAGCCTGGTACAGAGCCGGGGCGGCGGGCCCGGAAAGGATGGGGGAGCCTTGGCCTTTCCGGCGGATTCGGATGCCTGCTGCCTCTGGGCGGGGGTTTTGGCGATTGCCATGTATGGGGCCCACTCCCTCATCAGCTTCCAGCAGGTGCTGAACACGCCGCTGCTCTTCCTGGTCCTGGGAGTCTGCGAACAGAGGATGCGGGCCAGGAGAGGTGCATCAGGCCCGGGGAATGACGGGCAACAGGAAGGCGAAAAAGCGAACAAATATAGAAGAATGAATGATAAACAGAATATCGGGAAACGGAGAACAAGGCCATGAAGTGGAAGAAATTCAGGATAAAGACAGTGACGGAGGCCGAGGACATCATCGTCAGCGCCCTCTACGACATCGGGCTGGAGGGCGCCCAGATTGAGGACAAGGTGCCCCTGACCGCCCTGGAGAAGGAGCAGATGTTCGTGGACATCCTGCCGGAGGGGCCGGAGGACGACGGAATCGCCTATCTGAGCTTCTTTGTGGAGGAGAGGGAGGACGGCAGCCTGACGATTGGGGACGAGCCCACGGACCAGGCGGCCATTCTGGAAAAGGTGCGCGTGGAGCTGGAGGAGCTGCGGCAGTTCTGCGACATCGGCGAGGGCACGGTGACTGTGGACGAGACGGAGGACATCGACTGGATCAACAACTGGAAGCAGTATTTCCACCAGTTCTATATAGACGATATCCTGGTGATTCCTTCCTGGGAGGACGTAAAGGTGGAGGACCTGGACAGGACGGTGCTGCACATCGACCCGGGCACTGCCTTCGGCACGGGGATGCATGAGACCACCCAGCTCTGCGTCAGGCAGCTGCGCAAATACATGACGCCCGGGGCCAGACTTCTGGACGTGGGCACGGGCAGCGGCATCCTGTCGATCCTGGCACTGATGTTCGGGGCGGGCCATGCGGTGGGCACGGACCTGGACCAGTGTGCGGTGGAGGCGGTGGCAGAGAACTGTGCGGCCAACAGCATCGACCCTGCCCGCTTCGAGATGCTGATCGGCAATATCATCACGGACAGGGCCGTGCAGGCGCAGGTGGGATACGGGCAGTACGACATCGTGGTGGCCAATATCCTGGCGGAGGTGCTGCTGCCCCTGACCCCTGTGATTACGGAGCAGTTGAAGCCGGGCGGCATCTATATCACCTCCGGCATCATAGACGACAAGGAGGAGACCGTGGTGGAGGCCGTGAAGGCGGCCGGATTCCAGGTGCTGGAGGTGAACCGCCAGGGCGAGTGGGCCAGCGTCACCGCCAGGTGGAAGGCCTGATGACCTGCCGGGGCATCGCGCCCCGCAGCCTGTCTGCGGCAGGCTCCCCTCCCTCGGACGGCAGGAGACGGGGGAAAGCTCGGCGGCATTCTGCCGGGGACTGCCCGCGGCGGCTGCACCGGCGCGGCGGGGAAGCAGGGGGATTTCAGGGCCCGCGGACAAAGGGGCGGGGCCGGACAGGAGAAAGCCATGTATCAGTTTTTTGTGGATCCGTCACAGATCGATATACCTGACAGGTGTGTCATAATCATGGGGGAGGATGTGAACCATATCAGGAATGTCCTCCGCATGCGCCCCGGGGAGGAGATTTCCGTCAGGGACGGCCGGGACGGCAGGGAGTACCGCTGCGGCATCCTTTCCCTGGGGGAGTCCGAGATCGTCTGCGAGCTGCGCTTCATCAAAGAGGACGCGGTGGAGCTGTCTGCGGAGATTTACCTCTTCCAGGGGCTCCCCAAGGGGGACAAGATGGAATTCATCATCCAGAAGGCAGTGGAGCTGGGGGTGCACCAGGTGATACCTGTGGCCGCCAGCCGTTGCGTGGTGAAGCTGGACGGGAAGAAGGCCGCAGCCAAAAGAGCCCGCTGGCAGGGGATCGCGGAGGCCGCGGCCAAGCAGAGCAAAAGGGCTGTCATCCCGGAAGTGACGGAAGTGTCATCTTTTGCCCGGGCGGTGGGGATGGCCTCGGGGATGGACGTGGCGCTGATCCCCTATGAGCTGGCGGAGGACATGTCCCGGACGAAGAGCCTGCTGGAGGGCATCCGGCCCGGCCAGCGGGTGGCGGTGTTCATAGGGCCGGAGGGAGGCTTTGCGGAGGCGGAGATCGGCCTCGCCCGGGAGAGCGGTGTCCTGCCGGTCACATTGGGGAAGCGGATCCTGCGGACGGAGACGGCGGGGCTTGCGGTGCTGTCCTGGATCATGTACCTGCTGGAGGCATGAGGGGAGCCTGCGCTTTGGCTGCGGAGCAGATCCCGGAATCCGCCAGGGACCGGAATCTGCCTTTTGGGAATCGGACGGCAGGGACATAGACAGCGGCTGCGGCATATGATAGTATAAGTGAACTGCAGCTGCAGCCGGAGAGCTGTTTGATTTGATAAAGGAGTAAAGTCATGGAAATTTATCTGGATAATTCCGCCACCACCAGAGTCTTCCCGGAGGTGGCGGAGCTGATGGCAAAGGTCATGTGCGAGGACTACGGCAATCCCTCCAGCCTCCATATGAAGGGAGTACAGGCAGAGCAGTACCTGAGGAGCGCCAGAGAGACCTTTGCCGGAATCCTGAAGGTGAACGAGAAGGAGATCTTCTTCACCTCCGGGGGGACGGAATCGGACAATATGGCGCTGATTGGCTGTGCCAGGGCGGGTGTCAGACAGGGAAAGCATCTGATCACCACCCAGATCGAGCACCCGGCGGTCCTGAACACCATGCGGTATCTGGAATCTCAGGGCTTCCGCGTGACTTATCTGCCGGTGGACGCCTGGGGGCGGATATCCCTGGAGGATCTGCGCCGGGCCATGACCCCGGAGACCGTTTTGGTGTCCGTCATGCACACCAACAATGAGGTGGGATCCCTCCAACCCGTGGCGGAGGCGGCATCCCTGGTGAAGCGCATGAATCCCCGCACCCTCTTCCATGTGGACGCGGTGCAGGGCTTCGGAAAGGCGAAGATCTACCCCAGGCGGATGGGCATCGACCTGCTGTCCGCCAGCGGGCACAAGATTCACGGGCCCAAGGGCGTGGGCCTACTCTACGTGGGCGGCCAGGTGAAGATTCAGCCGATCATCCACGGCGGGGGCCAGCAGATGAACCTGCGCTCTGGAACGGACAATGTGCCGGGAATCGCGGGCTTCGCCAGGGCGGCGGAGCTGCTCTGGGCCCATTACGAGGACGATGTGAAGCGCCTGTACCAGTGCAAGGAATATTTCTGCAACGGCGTGAGGAAGCTGGAGGGGGTCAGGATCAACGGCCTTCTGCCGGGAGAGCCGGATGGTGCCGGAACGGCGCCCCATATCGTCAGCGTGTCGGTGGAGGGCGTGCGCAGCGAGGTGCTGCTCCACGCGCTGGAGGAGGAGGGCATCTATGTGTCCGCGGGGAGCGCCTGCGCCGCCAGGAAGCCCCAGCCCTCGGCCACGCTGAAGGCCATGGGCATCGGGAAGCCCCTGCTGGAGTCCACCATCCGCTTCAGTTTCTCCGTCTATACCACCCAGGAAGAACTGGACTATACATTGCAGGCCATGTATGATAAGATTCCCATGCTGCGCAGATATACCAGGAAACGCTGAGGGCGCGGGGACAGGCTCCGGCGGGCCCTGGGGGCAGGAATGCCTCCCCAGGCGCCGTCCGGAGCTTTGGGATCCGCGGGGGTTTCCGGGGGCTGACGAACGCTTCCGGAAATCCGGCGCGGAAGAAAGGACAAGCCATGTTTACAGCTTTTTTGATAAAATATGCCGAGATCGGCATCAAGGGAAAGAACCGCTATCTGTTCGAGGACATGCTGATGCACCAGATGAAGCTGGCGCTGAAGAAATGCGAGGGGGAGTTCCTGATCCACAAATCCCAGGGGCGCATCTTTGTGGAGGCCAGGGGAGAGTTCGACTTTGAGGAGGCGGTGGAGGGGCTGAAGAAGGTGTTCGGCATCTCCGGCATCTGCCCTGTGGTCTATGCGGAGGACGAGGGCTTCGAGAAGCTCTGCCAGCGGGTGGTGGAATATGTGGATCAGGTCTACCCGGACAAGCATAAGACCTTCAAGGTGCACTCCAGGCGGGCCAGGAAGGACTATCCCAAAGAATCCATGGAGATCAACGCGGATCTGGGGGCCGCCGTCCTGCAGGCCTATCCGGAGATGTCCGTGGACGTCCACGAGCCGGAGATCCTGCTGAATGTGGAAATCCGTGAAAAGATATACATTTATTCGGAGACCATCCCCGGCCCCGGGGGCATGCCCGTGGGGACAGGGGGCAAGGCCATGCTGCTTCTGTCCGGGGGCATAGACTCCCCTGTGGCGGGGTACATGATAGCCAAGCGGGGCGTGAAGCTGGACGCGGTGTATTTCCACGCGCCGCCCTACACCAGCGAGCGGGCCAGGCAGAAGGTGGTGGATCTGGCCAGAACCGTGGCCGGATACGCGGGGCCCGTCTGGCTCCATGTGATCAATTTCACGGACATCCAGCTCTACATCCATGAGAAATGCCCCCATGAGGAGCTGACCATCATCATGCGTCGGTACATGATGCGGATTGCGGAGCGGATCGCAAAGGACACGGAGTGCCTGGGCCTGATCACCGGAGAGAGCATCGGGCAGGTGGCCTCCCAGACCATGCAGTCCCTGGCCGCCACCAATGAGGTCTGCACCATTCCGGTGTACCGCCCCCTGATCGGCTTCGACAAGCTGGAAATCGTGGAGGTGGCCCAGCGGATCGGCACCTTTGAGACCTCCATTCTGCCCTATGAGGACTGCTGCACGATCTTCGTGGCCAAGCATCCCGTGACCAAGCCCAACCTCAATGTCATCCGCCGCCATGAGCGCAATCTGGACGAGGGGATAGAGGCGCTGGTGGAGAGGGCCCTGGAGACCAAAGAGCTGCTCATCGTGGAATAGGGGCGCGGATATAAAAAAGGCCTTTCAGGATGCGCTCCTGAAGGCCTCTTCGCCCGGACATTCCTCTTTCGTGCGTTGTCCTGGCCCTATGTACCCGCCATCCACAGGACGGTCACTGTACGATGTAGGGCTTTAAGAACTCCAGCACCTCGTCCGCACCTTCCTCTGTATGGATGTTCAAATCGATGGGTTTGGACAGATCTAAGCTGAAGATGCCCATGATGGATTTCGCGTCAACAACGTATCTGCCGGATACCAAGTCGAAGTCGTAGTCGAACTTGGAGATGTCGTTTACAAAGGATTTGACTTTGTCGATTGAATTAAGGAAAATTTGTACTGTCTTCATCTTCTTTACCTCCTGTCTGATTTACCTTCCAGTCAACATATTAACGGCTGGCGGCGCAAAAGTCAAGGCGAAAACAGTACAAAAAAGTGGGGAATAATCATGAAAACTGTGGCATTGTATAATCTGGGCTGCAAGGTCAATTCCTATGAAATGGAAGTAATGCGCCAAATCCTCCGGGAAAAAGGATATGGCATTGTGGCATTTGATGAAAGAGCCGATATCTATATCGTGAACACATGTACGGTCACCAACATCGCGGACAGGAAGAGCAGACAGATGCTGCACCGTGCCAGGCAGCTCAATCCCGACGCTGTGGTGGTGGCGGTGGGCTGCTATGTGCAGACGGGGCGGGAGGCCGTGGAGGCGGATCCGGGCATAGACCTTGCCATCGGCAACAACCGGAAGAAGGACATCGCGGCCATCCTGGAGGAGTATCTGGAGAGAAGGCGGGAGGGCGGCCCGGAGAGGGACAAGACCCTGGAGGGCGCCACCGTCCTGGACATCGGGTATACCTACGAATATGAGGAGATGCGGCTGAAGCACACGGCGGAGCGCACCAGGGCCTATATCAAGATCCAGGACGGCTGCAACCAGTTCTGCTCCTACTGCGCCATCCCCTACGCCAGGGGCAGGGTGCGCAGCCGCAGGGCGGAGGATGTCCTGGAGGAGGTGCGGGGCCTGGTGGACGCGGGCTACCGGGAGGTGGTGCTCACGGGCATCCATATCAGCTCCTACGGAATCGACTTCGGGGAGGACGGGTCGCAGGCCGGGAGCGCCGGAGGGGCGGGATCCGGACAGGAATCCGTTCTTCTGCGCGGGGGCTCCGGGCAGGTGCCGGGGAACCAGGGGGCCCTCCGGGAGGAACCGCGAACAGACGACAGGGCGCGTGAAAGAAAACGGCAGCCCGCATACAACGGCCGCAGCAGGCTGGTGGAGCTGGTGGAGCAGATCCATGGGGTAGAGGGCCTGGAGCGGATCCGCCTGGGCTCCCTGGAGCCGCGGATCGTCACGCCGGAGGCGGTGAGGCGGCTGGCGGCGCTGCCCAAGCTCTGCCCCCATTTCCACCTGTCCCTCCAGAGCGGCTGCGACGCTACCTTAAAAAGGATGAATAGACATTACACCGCCGGGGAATACTACAAGAGCGTGGAGCTTCTGCGGGAATGCTTCCACCGGCCGGCCATCACCACGGACGTGATTGCGGGCTTTCCCGGGGAGACGGAAGCGGAGTTCGCTGACACAAGGGAATTCCTGGAGAAGGCAGGGCTCTACGAAATGCATGTCTTCAAATATTCCAGGCGGGAGGGGACGGCGGCGGCCTCCATGCCAGATCAGGTGCCGGAGCCTGTGAAGGCCAGGCGCAGCGCCGAGCTGATCGCCCTGGGGGAGCGGCAGTCCTTGGAGTTCCGTAGGCGCTACATAGGAAAGGAAGCCGAGGCGCTTCTGGAGGAGACCCGAGAGATAGGCGGGCGGACATACTGCATCGGCCACACGAAGGACTACGTGAAGGTGGCGGTGGACGTCACGGAGCGTCTGCAGGAGGCCCCCGCCATGATAAATACAGTGGTGAAGATACCGGTCAGGGATTTTCTGACAGATGAAATTTTGATGTAGCTTGAATTTTTGGCGAAAATGAGGTATGATGAAAGGAAGTAGTGGCATTGGGCGCTAAAATGCCGCGGGTTGAGCCTGCCGGAGCGGGCAGATGGGAGTCATGGCATGCAGAATCTGGAAAACACACAATACTTCAAGGTAGACTCGGAACCTGCCGCCGGAGCGAAGGTGGTGCTGGCCGCCGTATATGAGGCGCTGACGGAAAAGGGATACAACCCGGTGAATCAGATCGTGGGCTACATCATGAGCGGCGACCCCACCTATATCACCAGCCATCAGAATGCGCGGAGCATGATCATGAAGGTGGAGCGGGACGAGCTGGTGGAGGAGCTGCTGACGGAGTACATCCGCACGAAGGAATGGGAGTAGGGGACGAAAGGGAGGCGGCTATGCGCATAATGGGTCTGGATTTCGGCTCTAAGACGGTGGGGGTGGCTGTCAGCGACAGCCTGCTCATCACGGCCCAGGGCCTGGAAATCATCCGCAGGGAGAGAGAGGACAAGCTGCGCCGGACATTGGCCCGGATCGAGGAGTTGATTTTGGAATACGAGGTGGAGGAGATCGTGCTGGGCCTCCCCAAGAACATGAACGCCACCGAAGGAGTACGGGTGGAGCTGACGGAGGAATTTCGGGAGAAGCTGGAGCGCCGGACAGGCTTGCCCGTTGTCATGTGGGACGAGAGGCTGACCACGGTGGCGGCGGACAAGGCTATGATAGAGGCCGGCATCCGCAGGGAGAGACGGAAGGATTATGTGGACAAGATTGCGGCTGCCCTGATACTCCAGGGATACCTGGACAGACGCAGCCACGGACAGACAGAGAAAGAGGATTGAAATGCACGCCTCCATGTGAAGGTGTGCGTGAGGTGCGGAAATGGCAAAGCAGGAGAAGATTACGTTCACGCCGGAGGGAGAAGAGCCGGTGGAATTCTATGTGCTGGAGCAGACGAGGATAGGCGGCATTGACTATATTCTTGTCACGGATGAGGAAGAAGGCGACGGAGAGGCGCTGATTTTGAAGGACATGTCTCGAGACGGGGAGCCGGAAGGGCTCTATACTATCGTGTCCGATGACCAGGAGCTGGAAGCTGTAGCCGGCGTATTCGAGAACATGCTGGAGGACGTGGAGCTGGAGAATGCGTGAACGAAAGCTTCGGGGCCTGGGCGGAGGCTATGCCCTATCAGTCAGGACAGGAGCCTGCAGGCAGGGGGTACGCGCGGAGTTGGGATATGGCGTTTGATAAGGGGAAAGCAGAGAGGCTTTTGAAGGACAGAGGCCTGAAGGTCACCAGACAGCGCATGGCGGTGCTGGAGGCCATCGATTCCTGTCCCCGGGAGCATCTGACTGCGGAAGAAATATTTGAGTTGGTAAAAGCAGACTGCCCGGACATCGGGCTGGCTACTGTTTATAGAACCATACAGTTGTTGGGGAGCTTGCATCTAATCGACCGGGTCAGTTTTGATGACGGGTTCGTGCGCTATGAGATGGGGAGTGCTCTGGAGGGCACGGTGAGACACCGCCATCATCATCTGATCTGTATCAAATGCGGCAGGGTGATTTCATTCCAGGACGATTTATTGGAGGAGCTGGAGGGGAAAATCATCGCGACTACCGGATTTCGTGTTGTGGATCATGAGGTAAAGCTCTACGGCTACTGTGTAGAATGTGGAGGAGATTTGATTGAAGAAAAAAGAGAATAACAACGGTTCCAGACTAAAGATAATCCCTTTGGGGGGCCTGGAGCAAATCGGCATGAACATTACTGCGTTCGAGTATGAGGACAGTATTGTTGTGGTGGACTGCGGCCTGTCGTTCCCGGCGGACGACATGCTGGGCATCGACCTTGTGATCCCAGATGTGACCTACCTGAAGGACAACATCAGCAAGGTGAAGGGCTTCGTGATCACCCACGGCCATGAGGATCATATCGGAGCGCTCCCCTATGTGCTCCGGGACATCAATGCGCCCATCTATGCCACCAGGCTCACCATGGGCATCATCGAGAACAAGCTGAAGGAACATGAGATGACCAAGAGCGTCAAGCGCAAGGTGGTGAAGTTCGGCCAGTCCATCAATTTAGGACAGTTCCGGGTGGAGTTCATCAAGACCAACCACAGCATCGTGGACGCGGCGGCGCTGGCCATCTACTCCCCGGTGGGGGTGGTGGTGCACACGGGGGACTTCAAAGTTGACTACACGCCCGTATTCGGAGACGCCATCGACCTGCAGCGCTTCGCGGAGCTGGGCAAGAAGGGCGTTCTGGCGCTGATGTGCGACTCCACCAACGCGGAGCGGCCGGGCTTCACTCCCTCGGAGCGCACTGTGGGGGCCACTTTTGACAATCTGTTCGAGGAGCATAAGAATACCAGGATCTTCGTGGCCACCTTTGCCTCCAATGTGGACAGGGTGCAGCAGATCATCAACACGGCGTACAAGTTCGGCAGGAAGGTCTGCGTGGACGGCCGCAGCATGGTGAGCATCATCGAGACGGCCAGGAACCTGGGCTGCATCAGCATCCCGGACAATACCCTGATTGAGATAGAGCAGATGAAGGACTATCCCAGCGAGAAGCAGGTGGTGATCACCACCGGGAGCCAGGGGGAGAGCATGGCGGCCCTGAGCCGCATGGCCAGCGGCATGCACCGCAAGATTACCATCGGCGCGGGGGACACGGTGATTTTTTCCTCCAACCCCATCCCGGGCAACGAGAAATCCGTGACCAAGGTGATCAATGAGCTGATTCGCAAGGGCGCGGACGTGATCTTCCAGGATGCCCATGTGTCCGGCCATGCCCGCCAGGAGGAGATCAAGCTGCTCTACGCGCTGATCCGGCCCAAGTATTCCGTCCCCGTCCACGGGGAGATCAAGCATCTGAAGGCTCAGGCGAAGATTGCCCAGAGCCTGGGCATGGAGAAGGAGAATATCTTCATCCTCTCCTCCGGCGATGTGCTGGAGCTGGACAAGAACCGCGCGGGCATCACGGGCAGGGTTCCCGTAGGGGCCATTCTGGTGGACGGCCTGGGCGTGGGCGACGTGGGGAACGTGGTGCTGCGGGATCGCCAGCATCTGGCGGAGGACGGCATCATGGTAGTGGTCATGAGCCTGGACCGCGTAGGCGGAGAGCTGGTGGCAGGGCCCGATATCGTGTCCAGGGGCTTCGTGTATGTGAAGGAATCCGATGAGCTGATAGAGGAGGCCCGCCAGATCGTGGACGAGGCCATCGAGAGGTGCCTGGACAGAGGGATTACGGACTGGGGGAAGCTGAAGAATACCACAAAGGATGCCCTCAGCGACTTCGTCTGGAAGAAGACCAAGAGGCGGCCTATGATACTGCCGATCATCATGGAGGTGTGAGAAGAAGTTCTAGGCGGCCAAAGGACGCCCGCCAAGAACTTCCAGGATGGTACACGAACAAGTTCGTATTGCAATCCATCCGCACAGGTCAGAATGCCCAAAGGGCGGGCATTCTTCCAGGTTGTGGAAGGGCGTTGGGGCGAGGCGCTTGGCCTGCCGGTCGGGCATGGAGGTTAGTATGAAAGTAACGAGCATAATAGCTGCAGTGGCAGGGGCTATCTTCCGGGTGGTGATGGCGGTGGCGGTGGTGTATGTGATCTACCAGGGGGCCGGGATCTGTTATGACTACGGCTACCGTATCTTCACGGAGCCGGCCATGTCCGCCGGAGAGGGCCGGACGGTGACGGTGACGGTCAGCCCTGACATGTCCCCGCTGGACATCGGAAAGCTTTTCGAGGGCAGGGGGCTGGTGCGGGACGCCAGGCTCTTCGCGCTGCAGTATTATCTCTCGGAGTACAGGGAGGATGTGGGCCCCGGCACATTCGACCTGAGCACGGCCATGACCGCAGAGGAGATGATGCAGGCCATGGTGGTGGCGGAGGCTGAGGAAGAGGAAGGCGAAGGGGATTCCGCAGGAAGGGGAAGCTCCTCCGGCCAGGGAGAATCTTCCTCGGAGAGCGGCCCGCCCGCCGGGGGAGGAGCGCCCGGCGGAGAGGACGGCACAGGGGATGCGGCCGGGGATGGGACGACCGGGGACGGTGCGCCCGAAGACATAGAGGGGCTTGACGGGGAACCGGAGGCAGAGTGACGCCATCCCGTATATAAAGAGGAAGTATGATCATAGATGAGAGAATGGCGGCTTTCATCGATTCGCTGGACAGGGGGAATACGGCCTTCCTGGACGGGATAGAAAAAGAGGCGCTGGAGAATCAGATTCCAATCGTGCGCAAGTCCACGCAGAGCCTGCTGAAGTTTCTGCTGGCGGCCAGGCAGCCGCGGCAGATTCTGGAGGTGGGGACCGCGGTGGGCTTTTCCGCGCTGTTGATGTGCGAATACGGCCCGGAGGGCTGCCATGTGACCACCATAGAGAAATACGGAAAGCGGATTTCCGTGGCCAAGGAGAACTTCCGGCGGGCCGGGCGGGAGAATCAGATCGCCCTGTTGGAGGGGGATGCGGCGGATATCCTGCCGGAGCTGACGGGAAGCTTCGACATGATCTTCATGGATGCGGCCAAGGGGCAGTATATCCGCTTCCTGCCGGACAGCCTGCGGCTGCTGGCGCCGGGGGGATTCCTGGTGTCGGACAATGTGCTGCAGGACGGGGACGTGACAGAGTCCCGCTTTGCGGTGGACAGGCGCAACCGCACCATCCATGCCAGGATGCGGGAGTACCTGCATGAGCTGAAGCACCATCCCCTGCTGGAGACCGTGGTGCTGCCGGTGGGGGACGGGGTGACATTGAGTGTCAAGCGTGAAAAAGAAAAGGAAGGGGCAGGATTATGGCGGGGAGAAGGAAACCGGAGCTTTTGATACCGGCGGGGAGCCTAGAGGTGCTGAGGACCGCGGTGATATTCGGGGCGGATGCCGTGTACATCGGCGGCGAGGCCTTCGGGCTGCGGGCCAAGGCGAAGAACTTCTCCCCGGAGGAGATGGCGGAGGGTATCGCCTTCGCCCATGCAAGGGGCGTGAAGGTGTACGTCACGGCCAATATCCTGGCCCACAATGACGACCTGGAGGGGGCGGCGGCCTATTTTCAGGAGCTGCGGGACATGGAGCCTGAGCGGTGCGACGGGCTGATTATATCCGACCCCGGGATGTTCGCCGTCGCCCGGGAGGTATGGCCGGAGGCGGAGATTCACATCTCCACCCAGGCCAACAACACCAACTACCGCACCTATCGGTTCTGGTGGGAGCTGGGGGCCAGGCGGGTGGTGTCCGCCAGGGAGCTGAGCCTGGCGGAGATACGGGCCATCCGGGAGCGGATCCCGGAGGAGATGGAGATAGAGAGCTTCGTCCAGGGCTCCATGTGCATCTCCTATTCCGGGCGCTGCCTCTTGAGCAATTACTTTACAGGGAGGGATGCCAACCAGGGCTCCTGCACCCATCCCTGCCGCTGGAAGTACGCGGTGGTGGAGGAGACCAGGCCCGGGGAGTACCTTCCGGTGTACGAGAACGAGCGGGGCACATATATATTCAATTCCAAAGATTTGTGCATGATAGAACACATACCGGAGCTGGTGGAGGCGGGGATAGACAGCTTCAAGGTGGAGGGGCGCATGAAGACGGCGCTGTACATCGCCACGGTGGCCCGGACCTACCGCAGGGCCATAGACGATTATTTCGTCTCCAGAGAGCGGTATCGGGCAAATCTGGACTGGTACAGGGCGGAGATCTCCAAGTGCACCTACCGCCAGTTCACCACGGGCTTCTACTTCGGCAGACCTGCCGGGGAGGCCCAGATTTATGACAACAGCACTTATGTGAACGAATATATCTATCTGGGGAACATCCGGGAGGTGGCTGCGGGCGATGCGCTGCCATGGATGCAGGGGATGGAAGACGGAGACGTCTTCTCCCTGGCCCGGCTGGAGCAGCGCAATAAATTTTCCGTGGGAGAGGCCATTGAGATCATGAAGCCGGACGGGAGGAACGTGCCGGCGACCGTGGAGGCCATGTACAACGGGGAGGGGGAGGCGGTGGAGAGCTGCCCCCATGCCAGGGAGATTATATGGGTGAGGCTTTCCGAGATGCCCGCGCCCTGGGATCTGCTGCGGCGGGAGAACCGCGCGGAGGCGTAGGCAGAGGTGCCTGCCCGCCGCCCTTCCCGGGTTCTCTTTGGGCGGTTATTCTCCCTTTTCGTTTTCCTTTCCCGGCTCCGGCTTGCGCTTTCCTTCGGTGTATTCGATGCATTCAACTACTTTGTCATTGTCGAATCCCCGGGCCCTCAGCCGGTCGATTAGGTTCAGGGTTTCTTTTGCTGCCATGGCCTCCATGTATGCCCCTTCCTCCCTTCCGGGTGATTAGCTCTTACTTTTGCAATTTCTAGCAATTTCTTTAGCAGCCCGCACCTCTTCCATATTTTGCGGCCCAAGCCTTGTGCATTCCGCCAGGACTGGAAAGCCGGGAGACCTTGAAGCTCTATGCAACCTGCGCTGCCTTTGACAGGAGAGAACTCCTTTTTTGGAAGAAAGCGAGAAATGGCATTTGGGGTATTGCATTTTGGGGGAAATTAGGGTATTTTATAGAAAACGAAACGTTGGCGCGGCTGTATGCCACCATTTCTGCACATCGGCATTCAATGAACGAGGAGGTTCCATGGTAAGGTGTTACTTTGGGACTTTTTTTATGTGGCGGATTCCCGGGATGCGGCCGATGGAGGACAGGGAGAGAAGGGAGAAGGAAAATGTGTGAAGTAGTGAAGGTAGAAGAGATTTTCGCCAGCAAGGTATTCACCTTTGGCAAGATGAAGGAAAGGCTGCCCAAGAGCGTCTATAAAGAAGTCAGGAAAATCATGGATCAGGGGGGCGAGCTGTCCCTGGCGGCCGCGGACGTGGTGGCCAAGGCCATGAAGGATTGGGCCGTGGAGAACGGCGCCACTCATTACACCCACTGGTTCCAGCCCCTCACCGGCATCACGGCGGAGAAGCACGATGCTTTCGTGACGCACCCGGACGAGGACGGCAAGATGATCATGGAGTTCTCCGGCAAGGAGCTGATCAAGGGCGAGCCTGACGCGTCTTCCTTCCCCTCCGGAGGTCTGCGGGCCACGTTCGAGGCCAGGGGTTACACGGCCTGGGACATCACTTCCCCGGCGTTCCTGAAGGAGGATGCCACGGGAGTCATCCTCTGTATCCCCACGGCATTCTGCTCCTACACCGGGGAGGCCCTGGACAAGAAGACCCCGCTGCTGCGCTCCATGGAGGCAATCAGCCAGCAGGCGCTGCGCATCGTGCGGCTCTTTGGCAACGAAGGGGCCACGAAGGTAGTGGCCAGCGTAGGGCCGGAGCAGGAGTACTTCCTCGTGGACAGAGAAAAGTACCTTCAGCGGGAGGATCTGATCTTCGCCGGGCGCACCCTGTTCGGCGCTCCCGCGCCCAAGGGCCAGGAGCTGGAGGACCATTACTTCGGCACCATCCGCGAGCGGGTGGGCGCTTATATGAAGGATCTGAACGTGGAGCTGTGGAAGCTGGGGGTGACGGCCAGGACCCAGCACAACGAGGTGGCCCCGGCCCAGCATGAGCTGGCTCCTGTCTATGAGTCGGCCAACATCGCGGTTGACCACAACCAGCTCGTCATGGAGACCATGAAGAAGGTGGCCGGCCGCCATGGCCTGACCTGTCTGCTCCACGAGAAGCCTTTCGACGGGGTGAACGGCTCCGGCAAGCACAACAACTGGTCCCTGGGCACGGACAATGGGGTGAACATGCTGGATCCCGGCGAGACCCCCAACGAGAATATCCAGTTCCTTCTGGTGCTGGCCTGCATCATCAAGGCCGTGGACACCCATGCGGACCTCCTGCGCCAGAGCGCGGCGGATGTGGGCAACGACCACAGGCTGGGGGCGAACGAGGCCCCTCCCGCCATCATCTCCATCTTCCTGGGGGAGCAGCTGGAGGATGTGGTGAAGCAATTGGTGGAGACCGGCGAGGCGGCCCATTGCCTGGAGGGCGGCAAGCTGGAGACCGGCGTGTCCACGCTGCCCGACCTGGAGAAGGATGCCACGGACAGGAACAGGACATCGCCCTTTGCCTTCACGGGGAACAAGTTCGAGTTCCGCATGGTAGGCAGTGCGGATTCCATCGCCAGTCCCAACACCACCCTGAATGCCATCGTGGCGGAGGCTTTCTGTGAGGCGGCCGACAGGCTGGAGGAGGCGGAGGACTTCGATCTGGCGGTGCATGACCTGATCAAGGAGTACATGGGGGCCCATCAGCGGATTATCTTCAATGGGGACGGCTATTCCGAGGACTGGGTGGCGGAAGCGGCCAGGCGGGGCCTGCCCAACATCAAATCCATGGTGGAGGCGGCCTGTACCCTGACCACGGACAAGGCGGTGAAGCTCTTCGAGAAGTTCGGCATCTTCACGAAGGTGGAGCTGGAGTCCAGGGAGGAGATCATCTACGAGACCTATGCCAAGACCATCAACATCGAGGCCAATACCATGATCGACATGGCCGGCAAGAAATACATCCCTGCCGTGGTGAAGTATACCAGGCAGCTTGCGGACGCGGTGGTGGCCGTCAGGGAAGCCGGGGCGGAGCCTGTGGTGCAGGCAAGGCTTCTGAGCGAGGTGAATGGGAAGCTGACGGCGGCCCAGGAAGCGCTGGGTAGGCTGAGCCGGGCCATGGCCCAGGCTGCGGCTATGAAGGATGCCAAAGAGCAGGCGTTCTTCTGCAAGGATGTGGTCAGGACCGCCATGGAGGAGCTGCGGGCTCCCATCGACGCGTTGGAGATGATCGTGGACAAGGACGTGTGGCCGGTGCCTTCCTATGGGGAACTGACGTTTGAGGTGTGAGAGGGGCAGGATAAGCGCGGAGGGGCTGCGGGCGACAGGAGCTGCGCAGTTCCTCCTTTTTTGGAGGGAAGAGGGAGGTGGGGAAATAAAAAAATAGTAAAATAGAAAAATAGAAAAATTTGAAAAAATTTGAATTAGGGTATTGCAAATTGGAAATACTTCGTGTATAATATTTCAAGTAACAAGACATAGGGC
>OFFF01000177.1_pt1 | contig 50591 bp, 51 predicted proteins | sample 1521301 | NCBI WGS metagenome assembly OFFF01 (sample SAMEA3504101, study PRJEB24116) | mouse gut metagenome | biome: mouse gut; feature: mouse-associated habitat; material: faeces | place: Denmark | collected 2011
TGGCGAAACCTCGCCCCGGCACTGGTATACTTTGTGGCGAAATTTGGCCCATTTTACTTGACTGCTTACATCAGTTTGAGCCACCCCACTTTTCGAGAGTGGAACTACAACTGAAAACCTGTTCAATCTGTCAGCGTGGCGGCTGTGGATGTTCTTGACAGCTGTCACGGGATCGCTATACTCCAGCGCCGTGCCGATCTGCTCTCTGGTAAAGAAAAGCTCACCATCACAGGAAGCACGGTAGATGGAACACTTTCGTCCAAAATATTTGCGAAAACCACCGGATTCCCGCGACGGCCCGGAAAACCAGGCCGTTTCGGCTGGTAGCCAACCAGCCATCATCAGGCGGGCAAAGAAGGGAGAAAGAAAGCGGCAGAAATCAAATGGAAACATAGGCCGAATGACCGCTTCCCCATTTGACGCAGACGCTGGGGCTGCTCAGGTTGCCGATAATGGTCACACCGTCAGAACAGTGGGCGAAATGGCGACCATCATCACCATGGTGAAACCGGACGCTGGTTCCGGCCTTGGAAGCAATAGCGGAAACCCGCTGTTTGAAAGTCTCAAATGCCATAGCAGAAAACTCCTTTATGTATGGGTGTGGTGTGAAATGCGGCTATCCGCAGACGGCTGGAAACCAGCCGTTTCGCCGTCATTACGGCTCATCAGTGCGGCTTCGTGTACGACTCTACAACGCACATACCCATGGGATTCGGAGGGAATTTGTCAGCATACTTCCATGCTTCCTCGGGGCTGTCGAAAACCCCAACCTCGTCATCGCCAACGAACAGGTGATAGCTGTACATATTGCACCTCCTTCATAGGCAGATTGTCCGGGCAGAAGAAAACCGCTGACAAACCCGATGGGTCATCAGCGGCTCTTCAAAACCCGATATTCAGTTGTCATGGGGAATCAGCCGTTCTCCCGCTTGGTCTTATACTCCAGCTCGTAGGACTTGCCGGTGACGATGCGGTGGCAGACCTCCATCACATAACCCCGGAAATTCCGGTGGTTGGCGCAGGATACGGTCAGGGCTTTGCGGTTCTTCTTGCTATACACGGACAGCAGGAAGTTGACATCGTGGGAAGTGGCCTTATAGCCATCGCCGATCATAGCGTTGACGACCATTTGGAGGGTCTTGAGCAGGTTGGTCTTGCTGGTGGGATTCTTGCCCATCTCGAACTGCCGGGCAATCTCGGACATAGCATAGGAGTCATTGACCTTCGCCGGGTCGAGGCCCAGGTCTTTGGCCTTCTGGGCGGTCAGCAGGAAATTCATCTTCTGGGCGATGTGCATCCAGTCCGGGTCAGCGCCGATACCGCCGCAGAACTTATCCAGCTTTAGGAGGTCAATCTGGCGCTCCTTATCGACGATAACCCGGACGGGAACCTTGTCATCGCCCTTCTGCTCGTCCTTCACGCCGACGGTGACATAGGACAAGGTCTTGACTGCGGCCAGCATGGGGTCATCCGTGGCCTTGCACTCCTCAAAGCACATATCCCGGACGGTGGCAGTGTACTCGTTGATGGTGTCCGTCATAGCCTTGTCGGCCTTGGTGGACTCCTCAAACCGGCCATTCTGAACGGCATCATTAAACACCTTGACCTGATCCTCAACGGATGCCCTCAGCATTGCCAGTTGGGCGGTGCCTTCTTCTCTTGTCATCTTCAAAACGCTCCTTTATGTGAAACTTTTGAGCAATACCAGTTCATGGTTCATCACTCAAGTGAACCGCCGAAGTGCTTTCCACTTGGTGGGTTGACCTCGGCGGCTCTATCAGTGATAAACCGAAGCCTATGCGGGAGCTCCACGCTCAAGCCGCCGGGTACGATACCCGGCCCACTTGTCATGGTATTCATCGCCGTTTAGCGGCATTTCTACCGCCATAGACCTGGTTTGAAGTCGTTTTATTCACGATACTAAACCAAATTCGGCTTTCATATCTATACGCCCTCATTCCCGGCTCCTCGGAGCCGTTCACCCTTGGGTGGGGAACTCGGACGATACTACTAACCGTCCTCAGCCGTTCTCGCATAGCCATCAGTTATGCAAGCCGCACTTAGGTTCATAGGCGCAAACCTCTGGGGATTTTCACAATCTCGAACCCGTGGCTTAATTCCACGGCACCAGCGACGGCTGATTTTATCAGCTAACCTTTGATATAGCGTGAAGGTCGCTCGGGCAAATACCCAATTAGCCATTATAGTGACGCTGACAAACCCTCCCAGCGCCTGGAATGACCCCATCACGTCGGATATCCCGCCATATGCTGCCCATATGGTGCCCCGAATTAACGGGTTTGCTATTCTATTCGGAATAGCTCGCTTACAACCGGCGGTCGTAAGTCCCCTCAGTCCCATCACGTCGGACTGAATACCCGCCTATGGTATGGCCCACCATAGGATTCTTTTTCCCTCGCCTGTGGCGGCGGGGACTGACCGGGGCGGCGGGGCCGTCCCTGCACCCTGGCGGGAGGGGCTGGAGAGGCCGCAGAGGCCGTCCCGTCACTCCCTACCGCAAAGGGGCAGACACCCTGGCGGGAGGGCAAAAAAAAGAGGCGGCTTGCGCCGCCCCCTGTAACTAGTCATTATTTCCGGTCATTTCCTCCCACATATCTGGAGTAAATCCGAACTTTTCGCACTTTTCCCGTAAACGTGAAAGCTGTTTATCAATCGTTCCCTTTTGCACACCTAAATAGGCCGCAATCGCCTTTGTGCCGTATCCTTGCATACGGAGCCTTACAATTTGCGCTTGTCTATCCGTCAACGACAGTAGTTTCACAACCTCCGTATACCTGGACAATGTTTCCTTGTCCGCCGTATACAGTCCGTTACAGTCCGTTCCGCCGATATCGGCGTACTTGTCCATACGGTACAAAATGGAATCAATACCATCCGGCGTAACGTCCTCTATGTACGTGTAGCCGTTGCGGGGATCTGTCTGGACGGCGCGGCTTTGCTGAATGGCACGGCGCACGGCCCTAAAAACTTCTTGCGCCGGAGTGGTGGTATCGTCCCTATATGCGGCACTGTCCGTTTCCTTGATATAGACCTTGCGGGACAAGCGGCGCACGGTGTAAGGCTTGTCAAGCCACCCCGGGCCGTCTGCGTGGTCTGCGGCTTGTTCCAGGAGGGCGCAAGCGGCAGTTTGTACCAGGTCCATACCATCGGACAACGTTTCCCCCATAATTTCATCAAGGGCTTTTTTTGCGTCCTTGTCAGCCGTTACGGTTACCGGATCGCCGTCCTTGTTCAGCGTGGAATGGGTGGCGGCGTTGGCGGCGGAAGCGGTGTTGTCCAGCGTCCGGCGATCGGAAGCAATTCCCCGTTTCAGTGCGATCATAGCGGGATTCTGTCCATTGTCGCTGATCTTGTCCAGATCTCCAGCGGTCTTGCGTTGGGGATCAATGCACTTATTGACCACGCTGTAAGCAAAGACAGTTGCTAGGTCTAACAGCTGTTTCCCGTAGTCTTTGCCGCTTGCAAACGCCGTTTCAAAGTCCCGCTTGAGTTGTTCAAAGTCCTTGACTTTTCCGGCGTTTTCGGATATACTACCCATATCCCCGAACATATTCACTTTTGTGTTTTTCATGATGAAGCTCACTTTCTCCCCGTCTTTCCGGGGTGTCAAAATTGTTTGGGGTAAGCCCTGTCCAGTGATACCGCACTGGATGGGGCTGATTTTTTTGTTTTTCGCTTTCCCCTTGTGTTGAGTATCTTATCACAGTTCCCCGGATACGTCAATACTTTTTTTTGATTTTTTCTGTATGGTATTTTTCCTTGTGCCGTGTAGGCCGTCCAGGGCTTCCACCGTCCGTTTGTTCCGTGGCTTTCCCCGGCTTCCCTACTTGCTCTTTCCAGCGAACGGCAAGTAGAAGGGGGGTGGTTATGGTATTTTTGCACCCCACCATACCGCAAAACATATGTAGTCGGTTCGCAACATTGACATCCACTTATTTTTTAATTCTTCCCATCCTGACACATATTTGCAACTTTTTAAGTGCATTTGTATCCAGAAAGATACCGATAGTTAAGCCACTTGCGAGGTTGGCTATACAGCAAAAGCATAGCGTCAACAAGAGAACGTGGCTTAACCCAGAGTTGTCTTCCTTGCTCTTAAGCTGAGGGGTTTTTCTTAAATTTTCCTATAAATTGGGTTGACAGCGAACCACGATCTGTGCTATAATACCAGTGCAATCAAATCAATAAAATAGTTTTTAGGGCACACCTCAGTCTACCGAGCCTGAGTTCTGAGCCCACCATGCACCTTGAAAATTGAATCCCAAACAAAATCACTCTAGGACAGTGAGCTTGTCCTGGCCATTCCCGCAAAGCCTTGCGCTGCAACGCTTCGAGAGATGTGCCTTATAAAAGAAGAAAAGGATTCTCTTGAATAAAAAAGCCATGGAACCAAGTGACAGGAGCTCTTGCGCATACCACAGTATAACCAGACGAGCCACCGAAAAGTGTCCTAAACATTTTTTGCTTATAACAGGCGTAAATCTAGTTATTTTAACAAAAATCATAACTTATTGGAGGCGAACTTGTGAGCAGCTTTGGAAACAGCCGCACAGATACCGGAATCATGGTGCTCGATAACCCTGATTCGGGGTGCATCCGCTCCCTGGAGATCGACGGAGAGACGTGGTTTGTGGGTACGGATGTGGCGGAGGCGCCGGGGTATAAGAACACCTGGCAAGCACTCTTCACCAATGTGGATGCTGAGGACGGGGCGTCCATTCGGCGGGCATTCCTTCCGTACCCCCAAGGTATGACATTGGATGGGGCGGGGGCAATATCATGAACAGTATCACCGTAGTAGACGCACGTATGGGCAGAGGCAAGTCGTCTGCCGCCATTCGGTTCATGAATCACAACAAGGGATCTAAGCGCTTCCTCTACGTCACTCCGTATCTGGACGAAGTTGGCCGCATCTGTGAACGCTGCGATTTTGACCAGCCAGACAGCGACCACATGAGCAAATCCACTGAGCTGAAGCTTCACCTGAGAGCTGGGCGCAACGTAGCGGCCACCCATTCTCTCTTCTACCTGATGGACGAGGAGGCTATCGAGCTCGTTCGGGAAGGGGGCTACTCCCTTATCATAGACGAGAGCATAAAGGTCATTGAGCGGCTCAACATCTCTGACCGGGATTTCGAGCTGATGATCGCCCAGCTTGCTAGCGTAGACGAGGATGGTCACATCCGATGGAAGGACAGAGAATACACTGGACGCTTTTACGATTATAAGGAAATGGCCGATACTGGTTCTCTGTTCCGATTGGACTCAGCTCTAATGAATATCCTGAACCCAGATCTGCTCCGGGCTTTTGACGAGGTGTTCATGCTGACCTACTTGTTTGATGGACAGTATCAGAAGGCATACTTAGACTTCTTTGATTTTGAGTATAGAGTGGTAGGCGTAGAGAAAGACGGCGCTGGATTTTGCTTCTCTGATAAACCGGACGCGCCACCCCCTGTAGACTACTCAAAGCTGATAGCCATCGTTGACGATAAGAAGCTCAATGCCGTTGGCAATAATACTTACGCTCTATCAAAGGGATGGTACGATAAACGTGGATACAGCGACCCCGGCATTCGTGCCCTGCGGAATGGGTTGAAGAAATTCTTCCAAACCATAGGTGAAGGCGGCGCTGATGCGCGGATGTGGACTTGCTTCAAAAGTGATGTCAGTAAACTTGTGGACAGCAAAACTGGACGGTTCCGCAAGAACTTCGTTCAGACCAACGCAAGAGCTACAAATCGTTATAAGAATAGGACTGATGTGGCCTACATGGTAAATCGTTTCGTAGACCCAAACATTATGAAGTTTTTTAGGGCGCAAAACGTAAGCATTGACCCGGAGGCGTTTGCACTGTCGGAGATGCTCCAGTGGATCTGGCGAAGCGCCATTCGGGACGATAAACCCATTGCCCTATACGTACCGAGTAGCCGTATGAGGGCATTGCTTACCGGTTGGATTGAAAAAGAGAAAGGAAACGCAGACGAATGAAAAAATATATTGGTGTAACGTGGGAGGACATTGGCATGTATGGTCACATCCGCCCTATCGCCGGACTTGACGCAGTATCCACGATCCAAGTAGCTGAGTTTTTAAATACATCCGCAAAGGAAGTTCAAAAATTAAGAACACCGATCATGGATGAGTTGAAGCAGCTTGGAATGTTCACAGCGTCCGCCAAGCAGATCGCGCAAAAGGTTAAGCATACCGAGAAAATGGACGGATGTCGCTACTTGCTCTGGCTTGATAACGGAGAAACAACCATAGTGCCGTGCGGCCCAATCGTATATTACCCAGCTCCGGCGATGGCCATGCTTCTAGGGATGCCCTCATTCAAATCCGCAGAAGCTGGCGAGGATACTCCACAAAAGGGTAAAAAACAGGAAAAAAAGAACATTCCTGCCGCACAGTCTCAGACGGCTGGCCGTGTTGCCGAGTTCACAAAGAGCACTGTTGTCGAAGATCCTGTCTGCACTGGTGGAGTAAAGATCTTTGAGAACCCGCAGTTTGGGGCTATCAGGGCAATTGAACTAGATGGCGAGCCGTGGCTGGTGGGCAAGGACGTGGCAGATATTCTCGGATACCAAAACGGTAGTCGAGATATAAATCGCCACACAGATGAAGAAGACCGTAGAAAAGAGATGGTTTTCGATGGAAGACAGAACAAAGAGACAATAATCATCAACGAATCCGGCCTCTACTCCCTGGTCCTCTCCAGCAAGCTCCCTGGCGCGAAGAAGTTCCGCCGCTGGGTGACATCGGAGGTGTTGCCATCTATCCGTAAGCACGGATTGTACGCAACAGACAGTAGATTGGAGAGCCTCCTTGCAGACCCAGAGAATGCAATTCGGGTATTTACCGCGCTGAAGGAGGAGCGTGAACAGAGGCTTTCTTTGGAGAATCATGTTGCAGCTCTTGAAGAACGTAACCATGCGCTGGATAACGAGAACCGTATGCTTGCCAAAGAAACTCAGACATGGGATGTCAGGAGCCAACTGGTACGGCTTGTCCGTGTGTACGCGCACAATGTGTGCAGCGGAAACTTCCGCACTGGTTGGAACAATTTTTACCGGGAGCTATATTACAAGGTGGGAATCAACCTGAAAGCAAGGAGCGGAACAGGAAAGGCCATTGACAAGATCCTTGATATCGAACTAAAAGACGCGCTACATGTGGCGGCGGCTATGTGTAAGGCTAATGGGATCGACTTGGAGTGGGCAGTCAACTCCACAAACGCGCAGTTACTGGAGGAAAAGCTGTGAGACGATATTACCCCCCAATATATGCGGGAACGAAGGATACCCTAGAGTATAGGGACGCTATAGATAACCCGCTTGAAACAGACGATGATATTGAGAAATACATCGAATCCAAACGTTGTGAGTTCTACGCAGAGTGGTTCCAGTATTTGGATGAGGCCAGCCAGTAGGGCTTTTCTATTTTGACATATCAAATCAATTAAATAAAATTGAAGAGAGGGTGAAGCGTCCTGGCGAATATAATTAGCATGACCGGACAGCGGTTTGAGAGCTTGACCAAGGTGGGTGATATTCATTGAGTAAACAACTAACTTGCCAAAAATTCGTATTCAAACTGCATAGCAGTAGGCTGCGCAAGGCGAAGTGGAAGCTGACATTACCTATCGCTGAGGCCCGGCGAAACGACGAGGTCATCTCTCTGGCCGACAGTCAAATACTCCGCTGGTTGGATGAGCTGAACGGTATTACAGACGCAGACGCCAATGCTAAAGCTATCAAGGGTGAAATCAAGCGCCTGCGTAAGGAGGATGGGAGCGTACAGATCCGGCGTCGTATCAAGCAGCTCTATGCCAAACTGGATACAATTCAGTTCAAATCAGACTATCTATGCGTCATCATCGACAAAGAGAAGGATTATCACCGGGCCTGCCGTGGGTTTACCGTCAATGGGGTGAAATATGTGCGGTTGCTTGGCACCAATGGCGGTGTGAAAAATGAAACCATCGTATTTATCAGTGAACGCCATGCAGAGGAAATCCGCCGCCGTATTGACAATGGGCGGGACATGACCCAAGCTATGGTTCCGGCCAAATTAGAGGCGTATAAGGCGCTGACGTGCAGTGCGTCGATCCCCGTATCTATGCCCAACGGCATCCTGGTAGTCAGTGACTGCGAGACGGAGTTCTTGTCTGACGTGGTTTATCTGAATGATGAGGGCGCCGGCGAACCGGCTATGGAAGAGCAGTATCAAGTCCCGGTCCAACTGGACGAGTCCGATGGTTACGGATTGATGATGCCGTCGCTGGCGCAACGATGGAGTGAAGAACTCGGCCTCGATTATATGGTGTCTGGCGTAAACACCCGGTTTTCTTGGGAGAAGGGTATGGTCTTCACATTCGATTTCCAGGATTTTGCCGGCAAAGTGGCTGGAACCTATATGGTGAAAGACGCCTGGGGTAATGAGGTGGATGTTCGGGATGTGGAGCTTGTGCTGACCACGTCTATGTTGAAGCTGTGGGATAGCTACCCAAGCTGCGAGGGATATCTTACTAAATGTATGGAGAATGGATATACCTTCGGTGTCGCTAAGACATGTCCGAAAGAGCTGGAAAATGAGCGCAACTTGAATTATCAGTTTATCCAGAGCTATGACCTGGACGACGACGATATTGAGCGGCTCATCAAACCGACGATGAACGAGATTCAGGATGTGCTCTATGCCGATGTGGCAAAGACTATCCTCTTCCTAAAAGGAGCTGGGCTGACCGCCGATAATGTGGGGCGGGCTGACAACGACTACGCCAAGGCGGTGATGATTGAGCCGTCCATGCTTGACGACCCGTACATCCAGAGTAATGTGTACCAGATGATTAAGAGCCGCATCAACGAGGCTAAGGTGGGTGTGTTGAAGGTTCATGGCAACTACTCTATCGTTTGCGGCGACCCGTATTCGTTGTGCCAGCATATCTTTGGGCTGGAGGTCACCGGTATCCTGGGTGAGGGCGAAATCTACAACAAGTATTGGGCTAGCCTGGAGTCTGAAAGTTTGGCTTGCTTCCGGGCTCCGATGACTTGCCACAATAACATCCGATTGGTTCGCCCGAACCGAAGTGAAGCTGCCCGATATTGGTATCAGTATATGACTACCTGCACCCTGTTCAATTCCTGGGATACAGCAGCTCATGCGCTCAATGGAATGGACAAAGACGGAGACCTTGTTCTGCTTACCGATAACGAAGTGCTGGTTGGCCGTCTGCAGGTTCTTCCTGCTCTGATGTGCGTCCAGCGCAAAGCACAGAAGCGCATCGTTACGGAGTCCGACTTCATCCAGGCCAATATCGACAGCTTTGGAGATGACATTGGAAAGACCACCAACTGGATTACGTCCATGTTCGACGTACAGGCGAGGTTTCAAAAGGATAGCGCCCAGTATAAGGAACTGGACTACCGCATCAAGTGCGGCCAGCTTTTCCAGCAGAACGCTATCGATAAGGCCAAGGGTATCATCGCCAAACCTATGCCCCGTGAATGGCACGACCGGCACAGTGTCAACCAGATTGAAGACCCGGAGCGCCGCCGCTTCTATCAAGAGATTGTTGCTGACAAGAAGCCATACTTCATGCGCATCATCTATCCCGCCCTGATGAAGCAGTATAACACTTACATAAAGAACACCAATAAAAGTGCTCTGCGTGAGTTTCAGATGACAGTTGATGAACTCATGTCAATATCCGAAGAACGTCAGACAGAACGGCAGAGCGACTTCTTGCGATACTATCGGAAACGGATGCCCGTAGGTATGAACGACTGCGTGATGAATAAAATCTGCCGCCGGTTCGAGCGGGAGTTTGATGGGTACCTGGGCAGACACAACTCCACTACCGAGTTTGATTACACAATAATGAAGAGCGGCATAGAGTATACACGCTCTCAGTACAACGCCATTCTAAGCTTGTATGATGACTACAACAAGCGCCTACGCAGCTATGTAGTGTTCGCAAATTATGAGCGGATGGACGAGTACGACACCTTCTCCCGGATGTCTGAGATGCGGGCAGAGTTCGAGCAGGAGTGCGCCAAGATCTGCCCAAGTCGTGAGGCGTTGTGCGACATTGTTCTGGATATCTGCTACACAAAAAGTTCTACAAAGCGATTTGCGTGGGAGATGTGCGGCGATGAGATTATCAAGAATCTGCTGCGCAGGAATGGCGGTGAAATTTCCTATCCAACGATTGACCCCAACGGAGAGATTGAATATGGAGGGAAGCGGTTTACCCTGCAAAAAGTAAGATTGGAGGAGTTCGATGAGCATTGTCCTGAATGAGTATGAGTGGACAGAGCGTATGATTAACAACCACGACCTTGGCAAGAGGCCGATGGAGACACTGAATCGTGTGGCCAAGTATTACTTGGCTACCGGCTACTCCAAACGGGAGATACGGAGAATGCTGGATACATTTCTCATCCAGTGCGACCCGTCGGCCTCTCTGCCAAGTTGGTCGGATATACTGGATAAGATAACCAAAAATGTGGACAAATACCCCATCATTCGAGTGGATGGTATTGATGTTACGGTTAAAGAGATGGGGACCATCGAGAAGTTGGACGGCAAACAGCTTCGCAGACTCGCCTTTACGCTCTTGTGCGTAGCAAAGTATTGGGATGCGGTTTCCGAGCGGAACAACCATTGGGTGAACACTTCAGACCGAGAGATTATGCAGATGGCCAACATTAACACCTCTATCAAGCGGCAGAGCGCCCTGTTTGCCGAACTAAAAAATGCCGACATGGTACAGTTCTCCAAGAAGATTGATAACCTGAACGTCAAGGTTGCCTTTATGGAGGAGGGCGAGGTCGCTTTACATATTCATGATTTCTGCAACCTGGGATATCAGTATCTTAAACACTATGGCTCACCCTATTTTGAGTGCGAAAATTGTGGGCTTACGGTCAAGATTCAGGAGCCAGCCAGAGGCCGCAGGCAGAAGTATTGCCCAAGCTGCGCCATCGAAGTGAAGACAAGGCAGAACGTCAACGCCGTTATGCGCCGAAGAAATGCGCTTAAGTGCTCGGTTCAAATCTGAATTGTTGGAAAAAATGACCCCCTAAAGACCATTGTGTAACAATGGTTTTAGGGGTGTTTGATGGGTTGTTATTATGATACAAAATATATAAAACTTTTCCCAAGAAATTCGCATAACCAAATCATATATAGAAAAGGAAGGCAAACCATGATTGAAATTAACCGGTACGAGAGAGACGCCATCTCTGAAAAATATCCAGGGGTGCATATCGTGGGCACTATGAAGCATCGCTCCGGTCATGGGCATTACTACTGCGAAGAGAGCAAGAAAGTGATGAAGCTCTTGCGGGAGCTTAGAAAGGGAGTGTGACCTATTACCAGTACAGTAAGCTACAAAGAGATGCGTGACATCGTACTTGGTAAAATGGTAGACCACACTATCGACGATGATTACGAGGAGCTGAGCGAGCGTCTATTTGGTGATGGGAGCTGTTTCAGTGCAACCGAAGTCCGCAAGAGAATGTACGGCATGAAGGCCGTTATCGACACCATTGAACGTGAGGGCGAAGACGCTATTCGTTCCACCGATAAAATGTCCGAGCTCGACCGCAAAAAGACTGAACTGCAGGCAGAGCGCCAGAAATTCTATGACCAACGTAACGCTTTCAACAGGCTGGTTCGTGAACGCTCCCGCCAGGAGGAGCTGAATGAGATTCTGGTCAAATCCATTCAGGAGGGCGACCTGCCCCGGCTGGACTACGAGTTTGACCCATATGGCGTTGTGAACCAGTCTGACAATGACCTCTTGGTCAGTTTGAACGACATCCACTATGGGGCCACTGTAGAAAATTATTGGAATACATATAACTCCGACATCTGCCGGGAAATGATGTGCCGGTATCTTGACCGTATCATCCAGATTGCCCGTACTCATTCCAGCCAGAATTGCATCGTCTGGGCAAATGGAGACGAGATTTCCGGCAATATCCATAAGTCCATCACTGTGACCAACAAGGAAAATGTCATCGAGCAAATAAAGGGCGTGTCCGAGCTGATTGCGGAGTTCATCGCAGCACTGAGTAAGCATTTTTCCATAGTCACCTTTGTCAGCGTCGCTGGCAACCATAGCCGTCTTGACCCCAACAAGGATACCGCCTTGGTAAGCGAGAGGCTGGACGACCTGGTGGAGTGGTATCTGGCGGCTCGCCTTCAAAACTTCGATAACGTCATCATTGGCGGCGGGGAAAAGATTGACGAGACTATGTACCTCATTGACGTGCGCGGCAAGACCTACTGCGGCGTTCATGGTGACTTTGACGGTTCTCCCGGGAAAGTTCAGGCATTACAGACAATGGCTCGCAGGCCGCTGTACGCAGTTCTGTCTGGTCATCTCCATCATTGCAAGACAGACGATGTGCAGGGTATCAGAACAATCATGGCCGGGAGCTTCCTCGGTATGGACGACTACTGTGTCCAAAAACGTATCTACGGCAGGCCAGAACAGATAGTATGCGTGTGTGACGAGTCGGGCGTCAGGTGCACTTATAGCGTACCACTTCAATAGATGCTACCAGTCCAACGCAGAAGGAAAATTTAGGTGGAGACGCATTGTGGGGTATGCTCCCGCAGCCACCACACTAAATTTAGAATAAAAGGGTATTTACAAATGAACGAACTGAAAATTTTTGAAAACGAGCAATTTGGAGCAATTCGTGCCATTACACAGAACGACGAGCCGTGGTTTGTGGCGGCGGACGTGTGCAGGGCGTTAGAGCTTGGTAACAGCAGGCAAGCCCTGGCACGTCTTGACGATGATGAAAAGGGTGTCATTTCAACTGACACCCCTGGCGGTGAGCAGAAAATGAACATTGTCAACGAACCCGGCCTGTACACCCTGGTGTTGGGCAGTCGCAAGCCGGAGGCGAAAGCCTTTAAGCGGTGGGTCACGCACGAAGTCATCCCATCCATCCGCCGCCACGGTGTCTATGCCACTGCGGAGACCGCCGAGCGGTTGATGAACGATCCTGACTTCATGATCCGCACCTTTACCGCTCTGAAGGAGGAACGGGAGATGCGCAAGGCTCTGGAGAATCAGATCGAACTCGACCGGCCCAAGGTAGAATTCGCTAACGCCGTTCACGAAACAAAATCCAACATTACCGTGGAGAAATTCGCAAAACTTGTATACGATGAGACCGGACTAAAAGTTGGAAGAAATAAAATGTTTAAGCTTCTCAGATCCAACGGTTATCTGAACGAAAGCAATATCCCGTATCAAAGGTACATAGATTCCGGTTATTTCTCAACATGTGAAGTCATGAAATATGGAAAGCCGTATATTGTTACCCTCATTACCGGAAAGGGTCAGCTGAAGCTGTTCAAAGAAATATCCGGTGTAAAGAGTCGATGTGGCAATGACAACCACTAATATATTCTGATGGTCGCAGTCACTGGAGAGGGGCGTGTCCTCTCTCCAGTTCTATTACATGACGAGGAGGTGACCAACTATCCCCAGAAAGACAAGGCAGAACGATATTACAAGCCCCGAGATTTTGAGCCAGGTCAACCCAGACAATATGCGGCTGAAACAGGATTTTCTAGACTACCTGAAGTCTGTACAGCGCAGTCCAAAGACGATCTCTGGCTATGATAACGATCTGAATATTTTTTGGGCATGGAACCTGAAATATAACAGCAATAAGTTCTTCCCCAAAATCTCCAAGCGAGACTATGCGGCCTATCAAAACTGGCTTATTAATGAAAATGGGAACTCCCCTGCCCGTGTGCGCCGCCTGAAATCCGCAATCTCCTCCATGAGCAACTTTGTGTCAAATATCCTGGACGACGAGGAAGAGTTTAAGGATTTTCACTCTGCTGTCCGTAAAATCGAGAACCCCGTTCTGCAGCTGGTCAGAAAAAAGACCGTGTGGAGCGATGAAGACTTGGACAATCTTCTCAATAGATTAACAGAGCTGGGGCAGTATAAAAAGGCGTGCGCTCTGGCGCTTGCGATGTGCAGTGGCCGGCGCAAGGCCGAACTGAGCCGGTTCCGGGTGGATGACTTTAAGGAAGAGAATCTCGTTTGTGGCGGTGCGCTTTATAAGACAACCGAGCCCATCCAAACAAAAGGTTTTGGCCTTGGCAAGTTCATCCACTGCTATACGTTGGCAAAGAAGTTCCAGCCGTTCTTTGATGCCTGGATGAACCAGCGCAAGGAGCTCGGTATTGAGAGCAAGTGGCTGTTCCCGGACACTAATGATCCGTCGAAACAAGTGAAGGAAACAACCATGAATAGTTGGGCCGATACGTTCAGTCGAATGACTGGCGTTGACTTCTACTGGCACAGTCTTAGACATTTCTTCACCACACATCTTGCAAAGCTCGGTCTGCCGGACAATGTTATCCAGGAGATTGTTGGATGGGAATCGGCGGATATGGTACGGGTCTATAAGGACATGAGCGCAGAGGAACAGATCTCTCAATACTTTGACGAGAACGGAGAAATCAAGGCAGATGCGCAGAAGTCTTTGGCAGACCTTTGAGTAAAGGAAGGTGTGAAGGATGAAGGTTAAAAGGGCTGATTTGATTCAACAGCTTGCCGGTGAGTATGGCTATACCAAAAAGGCGGCGGCCAATATCGTGGATGATTTTACCTCGCTTATCATCGAAAATCTTGAACGGGGTAACTCTATCCTTGTTCGCAACCTGGGGTGTTTCGACCTCCTGGTGAGAAAAGAGCGAAGCTGCCCAAATCCTGTGACCGGCGAGAAGGTGATTATCCCTGAACACTATATTCCCCGCTTCTACCCCAGTAATCGTATGCGTATTGCTGTAAAGAAGTGGGAGGATAATGTGAAAAGGGGGTTGGCGTAAATGGCAGAGACACCGCGAAGGCGCAGCCAGGAAAGGACGCCCGACCCCACTATCAGTACGCAAAAACACTATTGCTGCCGCTGTGGCACAGCATATAGCCGCAAAAAGGGATATTTCCCTGTGAGCCACAGTCCGATGTATCGTGGATCTGGCTATCTTCCGTTCTGCGTTGATTGCGTGGATGAGATGTATGACCAGTACGTCCAGGAACTTGGCGACGCCAAAGAGGCGATGCGCCGTATGTGCATGAAGATGGATTTGTACTGGAGCGAAAGTATCTATACCATAGTCGAACGTTCAGCGGGAACAAATTCCAGAGTCCGGAACTACGTCGGGAAAACGAACATCGTTCGATATATCGATAAAACGTTTGACGACACCATCAAAGAGGAGATTGCCGCAGGTGGTGGTACAAGCTATGTTTTGCCAACTACTCAAGGCAAAGAGCCTGCTGCGGAGGATGATATTCCGACTGACCAGGCTATCGTTGACTTCTGGGGCGCTGGCTTCCAGCACGACTTTTATATGGAGCTGGAACGCCGGTATGACAACTGGACCGGCGGCGAAGAGAAAGCGAAGAACCTGCAGCCAGCAGAACGGGCCCTATACCAGCAGATTTGTATGCAGGAGGCAATCATCAGCCGGGCGGCTGCCGCAGGTGAACCGACCGATAAGGCGGTCAACACACTGAACACCCTTCTGGGCAGCATGAACCTGAAACCGGCTCAGCGGAAAGAGAACGCCGATATTGAGTTAGAGAAAATGCCGCTGGGCGTTGGTATTCAGAAGTGGGAGTACAGCAGACCTCTCCCTGAGACGCCAAAAGAGAACCGGGATATCCGAGGCGTAATCAAGAATATCACAACATGGTATCTCGGCCACGCTTGCAAGATGGTCGGCTTGAAGAACAGCTACTGCAAGGCATATGAGGACGCTATGGAAGAGCTGCGAGTGAAGCGTCCAGAGTATGACGAAGAGGATGACGACTCTATGCTGAGCGACATCTTTAATGGCAGCGGCGGCTCAGATGGTGAAGAATAATGGCCGCTGAAGAGAAGTCCCGGCGTGAACGAGTTGTTGAGGGGATGGCAATCTGGGGCAGCTACTACAGAGAAAATTTTGACCTCTTTGTAGAGGAGTATTTGCAGCTCGACTACTTAAAGTGGTTCCAGACCATGCTGCTTGTGATGATGAACAGAAGCCGTGTGTTTCTATGGATCGCCGCTCGTGGTATGGGTAAATCCTTCCTTATCGCAATCTTCGCTGTGGCCCGGTGTATTTTATATCCGGGCACAAAGGTCGTTATTACCTCTGGCACCAGAGGGCAAAGTATTAACGTCCTGGAGAAGATACAGGCAGAGTTGATGCCCGTATCTCCAAACTTGCGCAACGAAATTGACATGGCCAAAACAAAGTTTTCCGGGCAAGATGCAAAGGTCATGTTCAAAAATTCGAGTTACATCAAGGTCGTTACGGCCTCTGATAACGCTCGAAGCAACCGTGCGAACATCCTGATTGTGGATGAGTTCCGCATGGTAAAGAAAGACACTATTGACACGGTTCTGAAGAAGTTCCTTACCAGCCGCCGGATGCCTCCTTACAAGGATTTGACCGACGAGGAGCGGAAGGTGGAGTATGCAAAGGAGCCGAATAAATCATGCTTCTTATCTTCGGCTTATTACAAAGATCATTGGGCCTTCAATAAAATGCTTGATACGTTCAAGCTCATGTTGGACGATACAAAATCTGATTTTGTATGCGGGTTTCCGTATCAGCTTTCTGTTCAGGAAGGACTGCTGTTCTCTGAGGATGTGGAGAGCGACATGCTGGAATCCGATTTCAACGAAATAAAGTGGTCTACCGAAATGGAGGCGCTCTGGTTCGGCGATGAAGAGGGTGCGTTTTTCGACTTCAATTCCATATCCAAGAACAGAAGGATCAAGTACGCCATGCTTCCGGACAAGTTGTCTAGTTTGCTTGGGAATAGTCAGAAAGTGAAGATTCCCCAGAAGCAAAACGGAGAAAAGCGCATCCTGTCTGCTGACGTTGCATTGATGTCGAGCAGCAAGCATAACAACGACGCCACAGCTATCTTTATCAATCAGATGCTTCCATCAAAAGGAGGACGTTACACAAACAACATTGTTTACAGCGATTCCTATGAGGGGCTGCATACGGAAGACCAAGCCCTGATTATTCGGCGGCTATACGATGAGTACCTATGCGACTATATCGTTCTGGACTGCATAGGACTTGGTCTTGGCGTTTATGATGCGCTTGTGCGCGACATCGTTGACCCCGATACCGGAGAGGTATATCCCGCCTTGTCCTGCTGTAACGACCAGGAGATGGCGGCACGATGCACAACGACCGGGGCTGACAAAGTCATCTGGTCTATCAAGGCTTCGCCGAAGCTGAACTCCGACTGTGCGGTTCTTTTGCGTGAGGGATTCAGAAGCGGCAAAATCAGGCTGCTGATGACGGAGTACGATGCCGATGTGGTAATGTCGGAAATCAAGGGGTACAAATCCCTGTCGCCGTCTGAAAAGGTGAAGCTGCAAATGCCGTATGTCCACACGACGCTGCTCATCAACGAGCTGGTCAAGCTGCAGCACGAAGAGTCCGGCGGTCGTGTGCGTGTATATGAACGGTCTGGTATGCGGAAAGACCGCTATTCCAGTCTGAGCTATAACTACTATGTGGCCCTTCAACTGGAAAGCAAATTGGGCAAGCAGCGAAGCAACAACTTCGAGTCTGATATGTTCCTGTACAGGCCACCCAAAGTCAAATAAGAAAGGCGGTGATTATAACGAGTGAGGGAAAGAAAATTGACGGTATGATTGGTATTTCCGAGCGTTTTGCGTTGCTAAACCGGTTGATTACACGGGACGTGAACAACAACACAAATGCGCCAACGTTCTCGCTGTATACCAAGGATGAAATTACCACGTACCTTTCCAATCCATACCAGTATCAGAACCAGCTCCGGCGAGCTGTTACATACATCTATGGCGCAAGTCCGCATTTCAGGAGACTCATTCAATATTTTACCGGACTTTCTGATTTGTCATTTGTGGTGTCGCCATATCGCATTGACCCTGCCAGTGCTAATGTCAAGTCTATCAGCCGGAATTACCGAAAAGTTCTGAACGCGATGTCGGCCATGAATGTGCGGACACAATTCCCCAAAATTCTGACGGTATGCTTGCGCGAGGATGTGTTCTACGGAACCATGTGGGTGACAAACGACAACATCACAATCCAGCAGTTGCCATCTGACTACTGCACCATTTCTACGATTGAGGGGAATGTACCGAATGTCACATTCGACTTCTCCTATTTCGACGCCCGTTCTGCTTTGCTGGATTTCTATCCTGCGGAGTTCAAGACGAAGTATTCGGCGTATCAGAGAGACCGCAGAACTATGCGCTGGCAGGAGTTGGATTGCCCCACCTCGTTTGCCATCAAGTGCAATAGTGATATTTTGGACTATGCAATCCCCCCGTTTGCGGGAATTCTGCGGGAAGTGTATGATCTTGAGGATTACAGACAGCTCAAGCTGACAAAAACCACGCTGGAGAACTATGCTATGCTGGTTATGACGCTTGGCACGGACGAAGAGGGCAACTGGACTTTGGACTATAACAAGGCCAAAGAGTTCTGGCGAAACCTCGACGCTGTTCTGCCTGAAGAGGTCGGCTCTATCCTGTCCCCTATGCCTATCAACAAAATCAGCTTTGAGAAGTCCAACACTGGCGACACAGATACTATTGCCGAAGCGGAGCAGAATCTGTTCACTGCTGCTGGCGTCTCTTCGCTGCTGTTCAACAACGATAAGGCGTCTGCAAACGCATTGCTGCTCTCTATCAAGGCAGACCAAGCGATTACATATGGAATCGTGAAGAGCATTGAAGACGCTGTGAATCGGTACATCCAGGCGCAGGGGTATGGCAAGAACTTCAAGGTGACGTTCCTTGATTGCAGTCCTTATAACCGCAAAGAGCTGGGAGACCAGTATCTAAAAGCCTGCCAGTACGGATTGCCGTTTATCTCCATGTATGCGGCCAGCCAGGGACTCTCCCAGAGCGAAATGGACTGCATGAACTTCTTGGAAAACGATGTGCTTGGTCTGATTGACAGATTCAAGCCGCTGCAAAGTTCAACGCAGACTTCGGCAGGTTCGACAGGCGAAGGGGAGGGTGCCACAGATGAAGGCGGCGCCCCGGTAAAAGATATTGGAGACTTGACTGACAGCGGCGAACAGACAAGAGAGGATGGGGATGACTGGTGACAGGATTCATTTATGTCTTTAGTGACGAGGGTCGAGACATCCTCTTAGCTCGCCAGTACGAATTGCTGAAAAGTGATGAGGCGAAGCATATTTATGTTTTTGTGAACGAAGGCGAGCAAAACTTTGCGTGTGATGGTGTTCCGTATGCGCTGTCCAACACGTTGACTTTCTAACCCGCATGGCCGCTGTCATGCGGGATTTACTATGCCAAAAGGTGGTGAACTGTTATGAGCGAGCGGAATATGAGAATTGTTTTCTCATCTGGCATCAGTAACCTCACAGAGCGTAACACCTCCTTTGACTCTGGTGTGCTTCGGGTTGCCTATGTCGGCAAGAACCGCAACAACAGCTTCATCAGCAAGGAGACCTTTGAGCGTTGTATGCCGAGCATCTACAACTGTCCTATCGTCTGCCGCTACGACAGAGAGGAAGATATTATCGGTTCTCACGATATGGAACTTGTCGTCAGCGATGACGGCAGTATGCGTATTGTGAACATCACGCAGCCTGTCGGTATCGTTCCTGAAAGTGCCAAATATTGGTGGGAGGAAATCGAGGACGATTCTGGCGTGCATGAGTATCTGTGTACCGATGTTCTTCTCTGGAAAAGGCAGGAAGCCTATAAAAAGATTAAGGAAGACGGTATCACAGACGAGTCGATGGAAATCTTGGTCAAAGAAGGCAAGATGGTTGACGGCGTCTATGTCATCGAACGCTTTGAGTTCACGGCATTCTGCCTGTTAGGTACGGCTGAGCCCTGCTATGAATCTGCATCTCTGGAGGTTTTCTCCTGCGGAGATTTCAAACAGCAGCTTGCTGATATGATGCAGGAATTCAAGGAAACATTCGCAAAGGAACAACCCTCGCAGGAGGTTGTTATAAAAACACAAAACTATTCGGAAGGAGGAGAAGGGGTATTGGACGAGAAGAATAAGCTGATGGCCGAATTTGGCCTGACCGCCGATATGCTTGACTTCAGTATTGAGGACTTTTCTCTGGAAGAGCTTCGGGCCAAGTTTGAGGCAATGAAAGCCGACGGCAATACCAAGTCTGTGGGCGCAGAAGGCAACCAGGAGAACTTTGAACTGGAAGGCCAGTTCATGCAGGAGCTCTTTACCGCTCTGTATGCGGAGACCATTACGACCGATTGGGGCTCCATGCCTCGTTACTGGTTCGTTGATTACGACCGGGACGCCTCCGAGGTCTACGCAGAGGACTATGAGAACGGGTGGAACCTGTATGGGTTCCCGTACTCTATGGACGGCGACCATGTCGTTATCGACTTCGGGTGCGGAAAGCGCAAGAAGTATTCCATTGTGGACTTCGATGAGGGCGAGCAGGCGGTTCCCACGAGCAAGCTCTTTGAGCTTGTGACCAAGCGGTTCAGCGAGGTCAATACCGAGTGGGAGCAGAAGTTCCAGAAAGCGACCGAGGAGGCCACGGCGAACAACGAGGAGCTGGCCGCTCTGCGCAAGTTCAAGGCCGATGTTGAGTCTGCTGAGGAACAGGAAAAGCGCAAGGAAGTGTTTGCCCAGTTTGAAGACCTGGCAGGCGTAGAGGCATTTGAGAGCCTGCGTGAGCACTGCCTGGAGTTTGACCTGGAGACGCTGGAGGAGAAGTGCTTCGCTATTCGTGGCCGGAATGGCGCCATGGCAAAGTTCTCCAATGAGCCCAGAACACCAAAGCTGCCGGTGGATACGCACAATACAGAGTTTGAGCCCTATGGCGGTCTGTTCGCCAAGTATGGGGTTTCTGCAGCAAAGTAAGCATTGATGCAAGAAAAGAGAGAAGATGTCTAAATATGTGGGGTATATCTACTGTATTACCAACAGAATAACTGGTAAGCAATATATCGGTCAGACCAATACAACTGTCAAGCGGAGATATACTGAGCATTTATGTTGTGCTGCTTCAAGTGAAGACACCACATCTCTCCTATATCGTGCTATGCGCAAATATGGAGTTGATAATTTCAGCGTTGAGAGCTTGGAGTCAGTTACGTCTGATAGTAAGAATGGATTAAAGAGCATACTGAATGACAGAGAGATTTTCTATGTTGCCAGTAAAAATACATACAAGCCAAACGGATACAACATGACTGCTGGTGGATATGCATTTGCGGAGCACATTGCTGTGCCTGTTGTGCAGGTTCTTTCGAGCGGTGAAATTGTTGCGTCCTATGAGAGTATGCAAGATGCTGAGAACGCATTACATATTCCATATGGCTCCATAAAGCGGGCGTTACACTCTAACTCACACTATGCAAATGGATTCTTCTGGTATCGGAATGAAAACAACTACTATCGTGTTGGATCTTTTATCGGTGAACAACGAAGAGGCGACATAACCGCTGTGTATCAGTTTAGTCTAAGCGGAGAACCGATTCAATCATTTGATTCGTTCACGGAAGCAGAACATAAAACCGGTATAAATCACGCAAAAATTTCGGCGGTTTGTTGTGGAGTCCGAAAAAGCACTGGTGGTTATCTTTGGTCGTATTCTTCTGTAGTGACACCCTATGTACCGGAAAAATCAACTCATAAACGCAGGTCGGTAACCCAAATGGATATGGATGGAAATGTTATTCAGACATACTCTTCTGCAACAAATGCAGCAAAAGAACTTGGGCTACAGCAAGCACTGATTTCAAAATGTTGCAACGGGAAACGCAAGTCCACTGGTGGATACCGGTGGGCATTTTTATTACCGAAAAAGGAGAACTAATAAATGAGTTATGCTGTGATTAGAACAGATTTGCTTAGTGGCACTAAGCAGCCCACCGACCTTGTCTCTCTGCGCTTTTACGGCGCTGATGGCAAGGTAGCGGAAGTTGAGAACGGCGTCATCGTGAAGCTGGAAGGCTATGAGGACGGTGAGCGTGAGGTGATGAAGGCTGTCGCCGCTGCCGCAGGAGCCGACCTGAACGAGTGCGCCATCGTGGCCGGTGTTGAGGTCATGTACGATGAGCGCAAGAAGAACCTGGATGAGTTTATCAACGAGGCGGGTAAGGCCACCCGTGGCTACATTCCCCGCAGCCGCAACATTTTCTCTGTGACCGCAGAGGGTTTTGTCGGCGGCACCGTACCCAATAAGGGTGATACCGTCGGCATCGGCGCTAACGGCAAGATTGCCGCTGGCGGCACTGGTCTTGGTGTGTGCGTGGATGTTGAGGTCGTTGGCCGCCATACCTACTACGCCATCAAGATTGATAAGACCGAGAAATAAGAGAGGAGGTACATACAATGCCTGATATGAAAGATATTGTCAAGGTTGCTGTTGACGCATACCACGGTAATGTGGAACAGTATTCCGTTGGCCAGTCCCAGGAGGTTCTGCGCAAGGCGCTGGTTGATGCCAACGGCGGCAGCACCAAGCTGGACTACCGCAAGATTCGTGACGGCGAGTGCAAGGGTCTGTTTACCCTGATTGAGCAGATTCTGTCCCGTACCGCTGTTGAGGGCCTGCAGGGCGACGAGTATTTCAACGCTCTGGTGGACTTCCGCAATGTTGCCGAGGGCGATAAGAACCTGTTCGTGATTGAGGACAGCAACCTGTTCATCGTCTCCGAGGCTGCGGACGGTACGCAGGGTATCCGCCGTCAGCGGCTGAGCGGTGTCAGCGAGACATCCATTCCGACTTCTCTGAAGGTCGTGAAGATTTATGAGGAGCTGAATCGTGTCCTGGCTGGCCGTGTGGACTTCAACACCTTCATCAATAAGGTGTCTGAGTCTTTCCGCAAGAAGCTGCTGAACGATGTGTACACCCTGTGGAGCACCGCTACCGCCAACGATTTTGGCGGCACCACCTACTTCCCCGCCGCTGGCACCTACGATGAGGACGAGCTTCTGGAGCTGATTTCTCACGTTGAGGCTGCCGCCAACGGCAAGCCCGCCACCATCATCGGCACCAAGAAGGCCGTTCGCAATCTGGCTCCCTCTATCCAGGGCACCGATTCCAAGAGCGACCTGTATAACATGGGGTTAGTATTTTTCTAATATAGCCCTCGTTCACAGAGATGTGTTTGAAAAATTACCTATCGAATTGCTGGAAACCCCTAAAGCTCACACTGCTACAGCATAAGCATGAAATATGGCCAGGTGCGAACGCGGCGAAAGCAGAAAGAAACGTGTGAGATGGCGCAAGGTTAAATCCTAAACGTCTTTAAAATGGGCAATCAGCAGCGAAGCTCCGAACAGGAGAACGTTCAACGACTATCCCCTATGGGAGTAGGGCGCAAGCGATTGGCGCTCGAAGTGGTAGGCATCCATTTGTGGATGAAGATATAGTCTCCTCCCTGCCGAAAGTCAGGGGCTCTACAATAGAGCTGGGTGGGTGTAGCGACCCAATGTGTGTATTTATAAATAGTCCAAAAAAAGTCCAAAAACAACGTACAGAAGGGGCATTTCTAATGGGTTCGTTCAAAGATTTGACTGGATGCTCATTTGGAGAGCTTACAGTGCTAAAGCGCCTAGACACCAAACTTGATAAAGGCGGGCGGCGCAGAACGATGTGGTTATGCAGGTGTAGTTGTGGAAATGAGACTGCTGTTTCCGCAGATGCGCTAAAAAGCGGAAATCAGGTGTCCTGTGGATGCTATAGGAAGAAACACGCATCTGAAATGTTTATGAAGCACGGGATGGCAGACACACGATTATACTATGTGTGGTCTGGAATTAAAAGCCGTTGTTATAACAGCAACGTTTATGAGTATCGATTCTATGGAGCTCGTGGAATTTCAATGTGCGAGAAATGGTGCAACAATTTCGAGGCATTCTACGACTGGGCAATATCAAATGGTTACGACAACTCTGCGCCAAGAGGTACATATACGATAGATAGGATCGACACTGACGGAGATTACTCGCCTGAAAACTGTCGCCTTATTACACAGAAACAACAGATGAATAATACCAGAACAAATCACATTCTGGAATATAATGGCAACTTTCACACAATAGCAGAGTGGTCAAGGATTACGGGTATCAGCCAATTCAAAATACGGAATAGAGTGTCTAGACTCGGATGGACTGTCGAGAGGGCACTTACAACAAAATAAATACACATATATCAACCAAAAGAAAAAGGATTATGGGAAGTTCTACGGCTCCCCTGTGGTTGTCACTCCTCAGCGCCATAAGGTCGGCTCTACCGATTTCGTCATGCGTGACGATGTGCTGACCATCATTGCTGGTGACGACAAGCCCATCAAGTGTGTGTATGAGGGCGACCCCATTGTCATTATGGGTGACCCGCTGACCAACGGCGACCTGACCCAGGAGTATCTGTACGGCGAGAAGTACGGTATGGGTATCGTTCTGGCTGGCGGCAACGCTGGCATTGGCCGCTACGAGCTGGCCTAAACAGCAATCATCTGAGCGGGGCTCACAACGGGCCCCGCTCTTTGTATAAAAGGGAGGTAATTATGGCTAACGAAACTACCGGCGGGCGGGGCCGTCAGAACACCGCACCAAAAGAAAACGTTAAGCCTGCCGTTGAGCGGGAGAAGCGCCCTATCGTCCCCAAAGATGTTGACCAGCACCAAATCGTGACTGTTCGTAATGGGTTCCAGGGGCGGCTCGTTTATAAGAGCCCCAAGACTGGCGAACGGTTTGTGTGGGAAGGGTTCGGCGCTGAACAGGATATGGAAATCGCTGAACTGCGGAATGCCAAAAGCGCCAACAAGAAGTATTTCGAGAACAACTGGTTTATGTTCGACGAGCAGTGGGTCGTGGAGTATCTCGGGTTGAGCCAGTATTATAAGTTCGCAATTCCGATTGCGGAGTTTGACAAGTTTTTCGAGAAACCCGCCGCCGAGTTGGAGAAGGCGCTTGCTAAGCTGTCTAAGGGACAGAAGCGGTCTGTGGCATACCGGGCCCGGCAGTTGATCAGCGAGGAGGCCATTGACTCCAACAAGACAATCGCAACCCTGGAGAAGTGTCTGGGTATCGAGCTGGTTGAGCACGACAAATAAGGGGGAGTGACAGATGGATGAAGAGAAGAAGGTCATCCCTGGCGTCCCATATGATTTGTTTACCGGGGCTTTCCTCTCAAAGATTACGGAGTATGAATTCTCCGGTATGACAGACTTTGAGCGGACTACCACTGTAGATGGCTACATGAAGAGGGCTATCGCTGCTTTCAAAAATATTTGCAAGTACGATTTAACCACAACGGCTGACGACAACGTGCGTGAGTTTACCGTCGAAATCAAAGACGAAGATTTGGATGAGATTGTGGACATCGTATCTGAGGGTATGCTTGTGCAGTGGATGAAGCCCTATGTCTACCACCAGGACAGTCTGGAGAATATTCTGAACACCAAGGATTTCTCCACCTATTCCCCCGCCGAACTGCTGTTGCGTATTGGGAATGCCCACGCTGCGGCTAAGAAGGATTTTACGAATATGATGAGGGAGTATTCGTATAACCACGGGGATTTAACGGATTTGCACCTGCATTGATGATTCAGACAACGACGGGCGTTCCGATGAGCGCCGCAGTCTTGGACAACTATCTCCGTTCTCTTATCAATCTTTTCTTTAAGATTCTCCCTCTCAAGGAGAGCGGCGAACGCTCGCTGGGAACTTACATGAGAAGTCTCCAGGCGGAGCTGCTGGGGTGCAATGCCCTTGTGGATGCCATCCACGATGACTCCATGTTTTTGTCTCTTATCGCAATCTTGCAATACCTCATTGACAACCCGGACTGCGATGTCTCGTTCGTCAGACGTGAGGTGTTTCGCGCAATTTCTATCTGCAACAAGCTGAAAGAGAAATACGCAGTACCGCAGGAGGTGTAGTCATGAATCCTTGGGGTACATATTGTTCGAGGATTGAGTCGAGGGGCGGCACAAAGCGTGAGGCTAGACTTCAACGAGGAGCTCGTACTCTGACCAGGAAGTATCCAGACAGTTTGGCGTATCACGAGATGATGATTGACGATATCACCCGCAATGTTGCTGTTATCGACTCCGATAATCTCAACATCAAAACACTCTGCTCGTTACCAGGCGAAGACCTGAAGCATGGCGGAGTGGTGAGCTGGATGGACAACCACTGGCTCATTATCGCACGGGACGCCAATAACGAACTGTACACCAAGGCAACTATGCAGCAGTGCAACTATCTGATTCGGTGGATTTCCAAGGATGGGAACATCATTGAGAGATGGTGTATTGTTGAAGACAGTACAAAGTATCTGACAGGTGAATACGGTGACAACGATTTTATTCTTGTCCGAGGTGATACCCGTTTAACGCTGACGTTGCCAAAGGATGAGGAAACTATCCGGTTAAATCGTGATAACCGCTTCCTGATTGACGATTATGACTCCCCTAATGTGCTTGCCTACCGGCTGACGAAGCCGTTCAAATTGGGTGGTACTTTTGCGGGCAAAGGAGTTCTGAGCTTCGTGCTGCAGGAATGCAACACCGAGGACGGAGACGACCTGGAGCGTCATATCGCAAACTACTATGACTACTTTCCAAGAACGACCGAGCCAGAGGTCGAGCCTCCTATCGAACAGGGGGCCGTACCGCCGGATAGACCGGAAGATTCCGCAGCAAAGAAGGTGTGGTTCTAATGCAGCTTGATGAGTTTTTCAACTATAAGAACCAGCTTATGAACGACCTGCTGACAAGTGACGGGATTGTACACCTGCTAACCGATGATGAGGATATATGGTGTGAGCCAGAGCAGCTCGTCTATTCTCAGGTGTTCCCCTACGAATATATGCCGGACACCGTTGTGCATGGGCAAACGTTTATCTGCTGTGATGTTGACATCCAGAAAGTAGAGAATAAAACCTTTTTACGGCCAACGCTATACATCTGGGTTTTCACACACAAAAGCAAGATGCGCTTGCCAGAGGGTGGTGTTCGTGTTGACAAGCTGTGTTCTGAAATTGCCAAGAAAATCAATGGCAGCAGGTATTACGGACTGGGAGAGCTGGATTTCATGTCCTCCAGACGGTTCGCTCCTATAACGGATTATCAGGGTAAGGTTCTCACATTCCAAACCAGGGATTTCAACCGGTTGTCACCCAGCGGAAGGTCCGCTCCATCAAACAGGAGGAGTGGATAATGGCAACTCTCAATCTCCTGTATAAACAGGAGTACGCAATCAACGAGCATATCAAAATCCGAATCCCCACAGTTGGTGAGGTGCTGGATAACGAGGACGACTACTACACCATGGTGACTATGCTGACCGCCATGCCGATTGACATGATGGTTCAGCTTGATGACATTGGCGTAGACTTCACGGCAATCAATGAATATGAATTGTTTTTGATTCTGTTCAACGCTTTGAAGGACAAAGATACCTCGCTGATTTTTGGTGAGCTTGATTTGAGGCCATTCAAGTCTGTTGTCAACCCGCAGAACAGCACCATTGTTTTGCGGAATAAGGAGACCGGAGTGGTCATTGACCGTGGCATCCAGGGTCAGATTGCGAGTGTTTTGAGGAAGATACACAGTCTGAAACGAAATAATCGCAAGCCAGCCAACCAAGAAGCAAGAGAGTATATGCTGCAACGAGCAAGGGAAAAGATGCGCCGGAGAAACAGGCGTGTCAATGACTCCCAGCTCGAAGAATTGATTGTCGCAATGGTGAACACTGAACAGTTTCACTATGGATTTGAGGGGACACGAGAACTCTCAATCTATCAGTTCAACGAGAGTGTGCGACAGGTTATCAAAAAAATTGACTATGACAACAGGATGCACGGCGTCTATGCTGGCACGGTCAATGCAAAAGAACTTAGCCAAGACGATCTGAATTGGCTGACTCACAAATAAGGGAGGTTTTTGATTATGTTTAATGTCAATGACGTTACCATCACCAGTCTGGAGACAATCACCGCCTTTGACATCACGACCGGCAACTTCAAGTTCGTGCTGGACGAGCTCCAGAGTGCCACGATTGCTCAGAGCCAGGATAAGACCGACATCACCGGTAAGCAGGGTCGTAAGCTGTCCAGCCTGAAGCGCAATAAGGCAGTGACCATCAGCGGCAACAACGGTCTGGTTTCCGGCGGCCTGATGGAGCTGCAGACTGGCTGCGCCTTCGAGAACAAGAAGACCACTGTGATGTGGACTGACTATCTGGTTGTGGACAACAATCAGGTCACCACCAGCTATAAGGCTGTTGGCACCACCGGCAACGAGATTGAGTCTGTCTATGTGAAGAACCCTGACAGCACTCTTGGTAAGAAGCTGATCCAGGGTGCGGCCCCTGCCGAGGGCGTTTTCGCCTATGACCCCGCCACCAAGATTATTTCCTTCTACGAGGACACCGGTTCCAACACCAAGGAGATTGAGGATGGCACCGAAATCGTGGTGTACTACTTCCGGCAGATTCAGGCCGATGTGCTGACCAACATGAGCGACACCTATTCCGGTAAGTGCGCCCTGTATGTGGACTGCTTCGGCGAGGACAAGTGCGCCAACGTGTTCCGTATTCAGTTCTACATCCCCAAGGCCGACTTCAACGGCGACTTCTCCATTGAGATGGGCGACAACCAGGCCGTCCATGCTTTTGAGGCTGAGTCCCTGTCCGGCGCTTGCGGCAAGGTCGGCGCTGCCACAGCCCTGTGGACTTATACCATCTTTGGCGTCAACACCGAGGATGTCGAGTAAGGAGGCGAGTGAAGTATGCCGGCTGCGGTAAGAACGTGTCGTGTGTGCGGCAAGAGCTATGAAGCCTGCCGCACTATAAACAAGACCGCAGGCGTATTTCGCTGGCAGGAAGTTGCGTGCTCTCCCGAATGCGGTGCGGAGTATCTGCGCCGTGTGACGGAGGCTCGCAATCCTACCCCTCCTGCGCCTAAGCCAAACAAGGCAAGCAAGGCAAGGCGCAAGGCGGCTCCCATTATGGAGGCGGCCAAACCGGCGGCGACACCGGTGGCTGAGCCCGTTAGTGAGCCCGGAAATCAGGCTCCGGCTGAGGCATCTGCCGAAACGCCTGTGGAAAATGAGTGACCAAGTGGGAGGGTGGAGTAATCCATCCTCCCCATTTCCTTTCGGAGGTGTATATGCAGCGTATCAGGTTGGTCATTGACGGCCACACTCTGGAAGAATATGAAAAGCATTACTTTTCTATCCATACGAGAGCAAAGAAAAAGCCGATACCGAACGCCTATCACCCGTCAATAAATGTCTGGATGATAATGAAACGCGCACCTATGAACGCTTTGAAGCAGCGGTGGAAAGACTTCATCGTCTGGTTTATTGACAACCAAGGTTATTCTAACCTACGCATTGAGAAATGCGACTTGAGTTTTTCTACATACTACCCAAACCACCGCAGACATGATGTGGACAACAGTTGCCCCAAGTTTATCTTGGACGGACTGGTGGAAAGTGGGTTTATTGTCGATGACGACAGCGAGCATTTATCCAAATTGACGATGCGGTGTTTCGTTGACACTAAACACCCAAGAACAGTAATTGATGTTTACATCAAACAGGACAACAAGGAGGACAACACAAATGGCAAAGACTGAAAAGAAAGTATCTATCGCCCAGTTCGATAAGATTGCAAAAGAGCACTTCCAGAACGAGGCTACTATCCAGTGGCACGAGGTTGAGGTGCGTGTGAAGCGAACCCTTTCTCTTACAGAGATGCTGGGCTTTGTTGATGATGTCGTCGGCAGTTGCTTCCATGACAAGTATGGGTATATGCCTGAAGTCAAGGATTTTGCCATCAAGAGCAATATTCTGATCCGGTATGCCAATTTCTCTATGCCGGACAACCTGGAACATCGTTATCAGATGGTCTACGGTACAGATGCGGTTGATGCTGTCTGCGCCGCCATTGATACCACGCAGTTGCAGGAAATTGTCAACTCCATCAACGGTAAGATTCGGTTCCTTTGCGACAGCAAGGCAAATCTGATTCAGGAGCGTATCAACGCTGTCCTGGAGACCATGGAAGAGATGAGCAACAGCACCAAAGACATCTTTGGTGGGCTTTCTCAGGACGACCTGAAGGCGCTGATGGGCGCCATTACCGAGCACGGTCTGTCCGAAGAGAAACTTGTTGGAGCGTACATGGAGCAGAAGAGAGCTGAGCGGCTGGATGATGAGGCTGACGCCGCTGCATATGATGGACCACAGATGAAAGAAGCAGAGACCACATGAATATCAACATGAGCTCCATCATGGGCAAGGTGAAGGCGTTTAGTGAGTCCCCAGAGGGGAAAAGACGGATAAAGGAGTGCCTTGAAAAGTACAAAAAGGAAGGCCGGACAGTCACAGAGGCCGGGAGCGTGCTGTTCAACGACGAGACCATGCTGGAAGCGGCGGAAAAGTTCATCAACGTGTTGAAGGATGCCGCTCGGGACGCGCTGTTGCCCACTGTCCGGGACGAGGAATCGTTAGACTCTGTTATGAAGCACTTCGACAGTCTGGATTATTCGGCCCCTGTGAAGATGCCGGACGGCAGCGCGGTCATATATGTGTATTTTAAGGACGATCTGCACCGCGACTCGCTCCAGCCGGACAAGTGGGACGGAGTTGAAAACATTATCGCCGTTCTGAACAACGGTTATGACAAGCATGAGAATATGGGTAAGGTGTGGGGCGTTTGGCACGGTGCGAGGGTTCATGCGCTGACAGAAAGAACGGGACTCCGCTTTATCCAACAGGCGATCATGGATTTCAATGGCAACTACGGCTCTGAATACAATGTAACTGCAGAGGCAGGGAGTGACTATATTTAACGAACAAATGAAATAGCAAAAAGATAGCCTGGGCAACGCCGCTCATCGACGGACGATGATACGGCGCTTCACGGTCGTTTTGACCGCTACTTTGACGGTGACACGCACCTTCGCCATAGCGAACACCTCCTTCCTGGTTGTCCACAGCTTGACTCGAAGGTCTCCGACTGTTGAGCAGTCGGTGTGGCTGTGGTCGGAAAAGATTTCCGTTCCCGATAGGAAATACGAACCAAGTGGCAGGTAATCGAAAGCGCCCAGGCTATCTTTTTGCATTATATCAGCAAATATCCCAAATTACAACCAGATAAACTAATTTAGGCTTGGCTTCGTGCCAAGCCTTTTCTTCAACTTAAAGGACGGTGAGAAACGATGGCGAACGCAGATATTTCCCTTCTGTTTGGCGTCTTAGGAGATGGCACCCTGTCCTCTGGAAGCGGTAAAGAGATAAAAGATGGCCTTGAAAACATTGTGAAGCTGATAAACGATGAGAGGCTTCTAAAAGTAAAGGTCGGAATTGACACCAAATCTGGGGGTAAGCAATCTTGGAGCGGCCAGCTTCAGCAGAAGTTAGACCAGATTAGTGCAAGCGGCAAGTTCTCTGCACAGATATCTACCCTCAAGCTGAGCCCCGGCGCTGTCAGTGATTTCAAGAAACAGTTGACCGCCATCGTCAACACAGTTGGACTCACAACCGGTACACAGATTACAATTTCTGCAGAGGGCATCGGAGATATCAAGAGCAAACTTAAAGACGCACAGGAAGCAATCAAAAAGACAGGCACCGATGCCGATGAAGCGACGAGAAAGATTGCCGAGTTCAAGGTGCAGATGGAGGCTCTTAGCGGTCAAAAGAGCTCTATCAAAAAGTCTATTGACAGCCTTACAAAAACCGCTACCTCTGACGATGAACGGGCTCGTATTGCTGAAATCACTGCACAGTATGAGCAGTGGGCAATTAAAATTGAGGAGATTCGTGCGTCTAAAGCTGCGGTTACAGGAGAATATCGTGCTCAAATAGAAGCTGAAGGCGCGGCAATCCGCGCAAATATTGAGAATATCAATCTGGAGCGGGCGGCGACAGAGGATGCAACCAGGGCAAAAAAAGAGTATTCCAAAGTGAATGACGAGTGCTCAAACACCGAGGATCGCCAATCCGATAAAACAAAAGAAACAGTTGCGGATTTAACTGCTAAAAACAACCTATATAAGCAAATCAACGCCACTCTTATGCAGGTGCGAGACGCCCAAAGGAACTGGACGGCGGCCGAGAATGGGAAGGCCAGTGGCGACTATGCGGCTCTTGGAGACTACATTAATCGCCTGGAGGATCTCAGAAGGAAATACATGTCACTTACCCCTGCGGAAATCAGACATGAACTTTCCGGAATCACATCCGAGTTCAAAAATTCGTCTGAGGCTATCCGTGCCGCTGGCGAGAATACAAAAACATTCGGTCAGAGAATCGGTACTCTGGCGCAAAAATTCAGCACCTGGTTCAGTATTACAAGGGTAATAATGGCCGGAGTTCGGTCCATCCGCCAGATGGTGAGAGCAACCATCGAGCTGGATGACGCTATGACTCAGCTCAAAATTGTTACGCACACAACAGAGGAAGCCTATGACAGCTACATGGATACTATTTCCAAGACGGCAATGCGGATCGGCTCCTCTATCACAGATCTCATTAGCTCTACGACTACATACGCCAGACTGGGGTATTCACTGGATGAGTCCAGTGTTCTGGCTGAATTTACGGCTATGCTCCAAAACGTTGGCGACATCGATGTCTCCGATGCGCAGGACGCCCTGACTGCTATTATCAAAGCATTCGGCATTAGCGTCGATGAGATTGAGTCCGTTATGGACAAGCTGGTCATCACCGGTAACAATTTCCCCATTTCTGTGTCGCAGATTGCGGAGGGGATGAACAACGCCTCGTCGGCTCTGGCTGCGGCTGGTAATACCTTCGATCAGTCTGTCGCTCTGATGACGGCGGCGAATACCACTATTCAGAATGCGGCGAAGTCGTCTACTGGCCTGAGAACGATTGCAGCCCGACTCCGTAGCACCAAGACTGAACTGGACGAGCTAGGCGAGACGATGACCGAAGCCGAGTACGGCGACCTTGTTGCCGCTCTGACCAAATATAAGGTTGCTCTGACCAATGTAAATGGCGAATTCAGGAGCACTTACGACATTGTGGCAGATATTGCGGCAATTTGGGAAGATCTATCTACGATGGAACAGGCCGCACTTGCAAACGCTATTGCAGGTGTACGCCAGCAGTCTGTTTTCTACTCTATGGTAGAGCAGTTTCAGGAAGCGGCTGGCGCCATGGAAGATATGGCAAATAGCGCTGGTACGTTACAGAAATCATACGCTACCAACATGAAGAGCACGACTGCTCATATTAACCAGTTCAAAGCCGCGTTCCAATCTCTGAGCCAGACCACCTTCTCTACGGATTTCCTGAACGGTATCATTGACTTTGGCACGGGACTTCTCGGTATCATTGAGACGTTGATGCGTCTGACGGAAGTAGTTGGCGGTTTAAACAGAATCCTTATGGCTACCGCTGGGGTTATAGCCATTATCAAAGCTGATGTCATTGTAGGTGCGCTTACTACTAAACTGAAAAAAATCACTGGCGTAATTTCTACGCTGGTTGGCATTGTCCCAAAGTTGGTAACTGCGATACCAGCGTTTTTCAAAATGATGAAACAATCCGCTTCCAGTACGTCTACAGCTATTTCAATGATTGGGAAGCTCACAGCCGCCCTGAATGAAGCCGGGATTGCAGCTACCACTGCACAGGTCGCTATGGGCGTGTTCATAGTGGCAGTTGCTGCCATTGCTTTGGCTGTTACTACCTATAAGAAACTGCATAAGTCCACCGAGGAGCTTGTGGAAAGTTCCAATAAACTCAAGGAATCCTTCAGAGAGTTCAAGGAGCAGGCCGATAGCAATATCAAGACGTTGGACGGCCTGTCGGATGAGTTTGAACGCCTGTCAGAAGGTGTGGACCAATATGGGCACAACATTTCTTTGTCCGCTGACGACTATGAGCGATATAAAGAAATTATCGAGCAGATTGTCGGTATATCCCCTGAGCTTATCGAAGGATACGACAGAGAAAATGGCTATCTTGTAGATAAGAATAATCTGCTGGAACGGGCTATTGAACTTCAGGAGAAGGAATACCAGAACGAACTGCGCCGCATGACGGCAACATCCAATATTTCCACTGCTGTTGCCGGGTCTGTTGCAACCTACTCTGACTTGAAGTTTGGCGATGCTCTCAAGGCAGACACCTCTTTCATGAATGCCATTTATAAGCTCTTTAATATAAATGAGCGTAATGACATTCCGAGAGAGATGGAGAGCGGCGAGTTTCTTGCCAGACAAATTCTGAACGCACTTGGCGTGGAGAACGTCGATAAGGAGCTGGAGAAGTATTTCAATGAGAGCGGGTATTGGCAGTCCAGCCAATTCTTTAACGATTATATTGATCGGATTGCAGAAGATATTGGAAGTGGGCACAGCATTATTCTGCCAGGTATCGATTTTGAAGCTGCCGGCTTTGATTCGCGGGATGACTTCTTAGCTGCTGTCGAGGACATCAAGAGCGCGGCCATAGAATACGAAGATATTCAAAGCGAGCTCGCGCAAGCAAATAAAGATGTATCTGACCAACTGAAACTCGTTGCTGAAAACAATCAGCAATATGCGGATCTAAGCTCCAACACCAAAGAAATTATTTCCGACTTTGTAGAGACTTTTGGTGTAGACGAGATCGCAAAGGACGGATGGTTCGGTAGGAAACTTCCTGACGAGGATGCAATCAATCGGGTTAAGGTCCAAATCAACGATTTCATTGAAAAATTTACCCCCGAAATTCAGAAGCTCGTGGATACGGGAGTTTCCCTGCAGCTTGGCTTGGACATTGACAATACGGAGCTCTCTGTCGAGGAATACAGGCAGAAGGTATCAGATCTCCTTGCTGAATTTGAAAATATTGAAGATGAAGAGTTAAAGCTTCACCTTCGTACATTTCTTAGTATCGACACAAACAATGAAGCGTTAAGCAATGATGTTGAAAAGGCGATTCGGCACGCAAAAAATCTTTTGCTGGATGAGTTCGACGGCGAAATTGACAAGCTCCCTGTCAGCGACGTTCTACAAATTTATTACCAAATATCCGAGAAGCCAAACAGCATGACCTTTGACGGGCTCATGAAGACGCTCGATTCTATCAAGGCCAAAGCGGAAACATTTACGCTATCGAATCTTTCTGATACAATTTCTGAGCTACAGTCTGCGTATACGTTAGTGGAAACGGCTCAGAAAGAAATGGATTCTGGAAGCGGGCTGTCGGCGGAGACGGTTAAGGCCCTTGCGGACGCCGAGGAAACTTATCTCGATTACCTCTATGAGGAAAATGGCGTTGTTAAACTCAACACCGAGGCATGGAAAGAAAATGCCAGCGCCAAAATGAAAGGCGAAATCAGCTGGATTGAGAAACAGATCAGCCTTCTCGAAGAGGAAAATGTCTCCCTTCGGCAAAATATTGCGGCATACAGGGAGCGGCAGGCAGCTGAAAATGGCGGATCGTGGGACGAGGAGATAAGTGAAGCCACAGATAAGATCAGGGAAAATACAGCCGCCATTGAGGCCCATCAGGGAAAACTAGCTATATACACAAGCCTGTACGGCAACATTACCGGCAATTTTGACGCCTATTCCGCTGCGTTGGCAAGCTTCTCAAATGTAGCAAGTACCGTTGACACCATCTCTGGCTCTTTCCAGACACTGGCAAACCTACAGGCGGAGGTCGCTAACGGGTTCGCTCTGTCGCTGGAGAAAGCGTTGGAATTTGCCGCAGTATACCCAGAAATTCTCAACAGTGCCCAGATGTCCGCAGACGGCCAGATCCTTCTTAATGAAGATATCGTCAATTCTTTTATACAGAGCAAAAAGGCAGAACTAAATGCTCAAATCGATACGCGGGTAGCGGAGCTTGAATCGGACAAGGCGGTTTTACAGGCAAAGATAGAGGCCGCACAGACACAGCTCGAACTCGCCAAAAGTGTAGGCGAGGGTGAAGGCCAGATCGCACAAGACGTGGCGGAGTACCGTATCAAAGCCTCTAACGAGATGATACGGGCCCTTATCGATAACGGGATAGAAGAGGCTGAAGCGTATAAGCTCGCTGCGCAGTCAATGTCGCTCAATGTTGAGGAATTTAGCCGCGTTGCCGCTGAGGTGTGTAGAGATCTTGACAGTAACTTCAACGCCGCCGCCTACAATGCCGCCATGGGTATCTATGAGAACATGGAGCTGGCAAAAACCGATATCGCCTCTGTCGCCAAGCAGGCTCATGAAACGGCGAATGCAATCCGTGGTATGGCGAATGGCGCTATAGCTGGCGCTTCAAAAATCATCAGCGGTTCTGGTGGAGGAATGCTGCGCAAAGGTATCGAAGCCAGCATAGCCAGTGGCGAATTTAACGGATTCGACTTTGACTTTGATTTCAATGGCGCTTCTCTGGAAAAATTTGTCTCCCAGGTTGAGTTGGATATCTCCAACTATACAAAGGCAATTGAACAGATTGACGGCCAGATTGCCCTGCTCCAGACACTCAAAAACGCCCCTCTTGAAAGCTTCAGGAGCTCCAAAAGTGACAGCGGTAGTTCTGGATCTGACGCCGCAAAGGAAGTGGAAGAGTACATTGCGGCCATCGACGATTACCGCGAGGCAATTGAGCGGCTGAACCGCATACAGAATGACAAGTCCGCTCTTGAATTCCAGCTTGCCAGCAATGATGATCTCTTAAAGCAGATAGAGATCCAAAAGCAGCTACTTGCGGTATATGAGGACGAGCAGGAAGCGCTTCATACTCTGAATGAGCTTCGTGACCAGAGTATCAAGGAGGGCGCCAATTCGCTCCGCCAGCTTGGATTTAAGGTAGAATTCGATCCAGACGCAAATCTGTTTTACGTTGAAAATCTCGAACATCTCAATGAGCTTGTAGCGGACAGCCAGGGGAAATATGACTCCATGCAGGAGGCCACCAACGCCCTGCGGGAAGAAACAGAAGCTCTTATCAACTCGCTGACAGATCTGAACACAGCAAACAGAGAGAATTCTGAAGCCTGGTGGGAGCTCTATCGTGCAATGCACGAGGCGCAAATTGCCATCTATGACAATATGCGCAGGGAACGGGAAAACACCATCACGTTGACAGAGAATTGGATGGATGATGCGATTGCCGGTAAGGATCTTTCCAAGGTACAGCAGTACGCCAGCGATATAGTCGCCTGCTACCGGAATATGCAGGAGACCATCCACCAACAGGCAGAATACTACCGTTCTCAGGGCCTTTCCGATACCAGTGACGCTGTTAGCGAGCTCAGTGATTTGTGGTGGGAATACGAGGCCAACATCACTGCCATTAAGCAGAAAGTCGTTGATAATCTGATCGCAATCGTTGATACAGCCCACGATGCAGTAGATGAAATTCAGAATGTATTGAGCACCCTGAAAGGTGCGGCGGATGAATTTGCCGGTAATGGCGGATTTATAACGGTTGACACGCTGCAAGATATCATCCGGCTTGGCCCAGAGTACATGCAGTACCTGGAAGATGAAAATGGTCTTCTGGTTATCAACGAAGAGAACATCAACCGTGTAATTGCCGCAAAAACGCAGCAATTGGCGCTGGAGAACGCCATGAGCTACGTAGAGCGCATCAGGCTTGCCCTTGAGGAGGGCTCTATTGAAAATCTGAACCAACTTCTTTTTGCGACAACGGACGCTACCAACGCCACATGGGGCCTTGTATACGCCAATTTGGCTCTGTTGGATTTGGATGAAAACCAGTATCAGGCCGCGCTGCACAATATCAACACCATCCGCTCTATTGCTGACACTACTGTTGAGAATATCGGCAAGGTAACCAACGCTGCAGCTGACGCAGCAGAGGAGGCGGCAAAGGCTGCGCGAAAAGAGCTGGAGTCACTACGGGATGAGCTGAACGAGATGCAATCCGCCGGAGACGACATTATCAAATATGTCATGGACATGCTCAGGCGCCGCATTCAGCAGCAGATCGACGCCCTGAACGACCTGAAAGAAGCTTATTCCGAGATTATCAGGCTGAAAAAGGAGTCTCTGAAGGCCAGCAAAGAGGAGAATGACTACCAGAAATCCATTGCCTCTAAAATCAAGGCTATGGCCGAGTTGCAGGCCAAGATGGACGCCCTGTCTCTGGACGATAGCCGCGACGCGCAGGCGGAGCGTGCATCGCTCGCCGAACAGCTGGCAGAGCTGCAGGAGGAACTTTCTGAACAGCAGGCCGGTCACGCTCTGGACGCAACGATGGACTCCTTAGATAAGATGGAGGATGCGTACCACAAGGAAAAAGATAAAGAAATCGAAATCCTTGAAGAGAGTATATCGTCTTATCAGAAGCTCTACGATATGGCCATCGAGTATATATCTACTCATTGGGATACCCTGTATTCGGAGCTGATTGCATGGAATACTGAGTATGGCAATGTGCTCAACTCTGAGATCACAGACGCGTGGAACAACTGTCTCGCCGCAGCAGAACGGTATGGCAGCTTTGTTGACGCGATGCTGGGTGGTATCAAAGCTGAAATCGCCGAGATCAACGCGCAGATCGAGAGTATAGACCTCGGCTCCGGTGGAAATCACGGCACAACAACGGGCGGTGGAAGCGCAAGCGATAATGTGGTGGTCGGAGGCAGCAAAGATTATGAGGGCGACTATACGTCTGGCTACATAGCAAAAATATCAGAGCTTGTGGCGCAGATGCGGGAAAACAGCAGCAAATGGCATACTGTAGCAAGCGCAGAAGAGAGGAACCGTCTTCACGAAGACTCTGTGCAAAAAGCCGCCATGATCTCCCGGCTTGGCGTAACAGCATCATATGATCCGGCAAAGGGCGCTTGGACCATTGTTTCAGACAAATGGAATCCTTCCAACATCGGCAAAAACCTGCTTTTCTCCTATCACACGGGAGGCATCGCTGGGAACCAACCAACACTCAAACAGAATGAAATCATGGCTGTGCTTGAGAAGGGCGAAGCTGTGCTAGACGCTAAGAAAGAGAAGACGCTTTATAGGATGATCGATTTTACGACCACCCTTTCCGAAAAGTTTGCCAAAGCTATAAAATCGCTGGATATGCCACGGCTGTTTGCCGGCATGAGCCATTTCAGCGACGCAAGCAAGGAAACGCCCGGTAGCGTGTCTTCAGCACAAACAGCCAATATTCAATTTGGAGATGTTTATATCTACGGGGCATCCGAAGAAACTGTTGAAAAACATAGAGCGGTAACACGTGAGCAGACGAATGCCATCTTATCGCATTTGAACATTAAACGGTAGCCTGAACGGCACCGGGGAGAGGAGGACTTCAAGCCGTCCTCTCCCCTTCTGTTTATGTATGATTGGGGGTGGAAGAAATATTTAATAGTTACGAATTTACTTTCGCTGGCGAGTCGTCTGCCATGTATGACCTCATGATATATGACTTTGATGGTAATGGGCAGGACAACGTCAGCTTTGGAAACCAGGCGTCTATTGTGGAGACCAGGATCTACAATCGAATCAAGCCCATCCACTTTGGCGTTAATTACCATAAAACGCCGCTACAGTTCAAACTAGTATTTGGTGCAATGCGTGCCTTAGACCGGTACGAACTAGAAAACATCTCTCTTTGGCTTACAGGACACCAGGACTATCAATGGCTCTCCATCGACCAGCAAGATTTAGAGCATGTACAATTCAGGTGTCTAATCACGCAACTTACTCCCCTCACCCACGGCTGGCTGCCGGTGGCCTTCGAGGCTATGGTCATATGTGATTGCCCGTATGCTTACGGGTATCCATTTGAAAAGCAGTATCAGATTGGAAATGCCACAAGCATCTTGTTCAGAAACGAGAGCTCTGTTCGAGAGTATGTGAAGCCGGTCCTTACTTTTAAGCCACTGGCCGGCACAAAGAGCCTGCGGATTGTCAACTACAGTGATAACAACAGAACATTCCAATTGAGCAATATCCCATCTTCTGAGGTATGCGTTTTCATCGACAACGGCAACGGAATCATCCAGGATACGAAGAATGGGTACAACCTGTATGATGGGTTTAACCTGAATTTCTTCCGGCTCGTCCAGGGCGATAACCATCTTATTGTATCCGGCAGCGGCACGCTTACTATAGCTGGAAGGTTATTCCATAATGTTGCGGCATAGGAGATTAACATGTACCTAGACTATTCAAAACTGGAATTTGATAAAAACGGCGTTCCAGAAATGCCTGAGCTCTCTTTAAAGACGCTTGGAGGAAAAACAATCGGAATTATTCCAGGCGTATTTAACCTGAAGCTGAATATCAAATTTTCTGAACCAAGTGAGATTTCCTTTGATATACCATCTGTGATTGACGGGACGAAAAACCCTTTTTATGATCTCGTGGTTGGGCACAGGCAGATCTATACAAAACACTATGGCATATATGAAATTCTGAACCCGCAAACAGAAGAGGACGGCATTTCCGCTGTCAAACACGTTCACGGGTTTTCTTATGAAAAGACATTAGAGGCCAAGAAATTCTTCCTAGAAGAGGGAACATTTAATTTCTGGAACCCTGCCGCCCCCACCGATACTGTAATTGGACGCATTCTGGAGGTAGCAATCGGGTGGAATATTGGATATGTCTCACCGTCGCTTATAGGACGATACCGCACATTTGACAAATACGATGATTATCTTTTGTCATTTATGTATAACAAAGCGCCAAAGAAATTTCGGTGCGTATTTGTTTTCGACACGTATCAGAAGACGATTAATGCATATGATGCGGACGAGGAACTTCCCACACTGCCAATATACCTCGATTTTGACAACCTATTGGAGTCTTTAAACATTGAGGAAAAGAGCGAAGAACTTGTCACTGCGATTCGTCCATACGGTGCGGATGGCCTGGATATCAGGAATGTGAATCCGATTGGTACAAACTGGATTTATGACCTGTCCTATTTTATCGAAAATGGAGACATCAAAGATCCTCTTGCCGCCAAATGGAAAGCGTGGCAGCGGAGCGTCATAAACAATCAGCTTTACTACAAGGGTCTTGTGGCAATGCAGGCGTCAGCAACTGCCAGATTGCTCTCTGAGAAAGCCGCTCTGGCAGAGTTGAAGGGGGAGCTGGAGAACCTTACCACGCAGCAGAGTGTTGCCATCCAGGCGATTGCTATGGAGAAAACAGAAGCGGGGAAAGCCGGGCAGCAGGCGGTACTACAGGAAATAAATCGAAAAATCTCTGCAAAAAAGGCGGAAATCAGTTCTCAGGAGCGTGTGATTGCTTCTATCAACCGTGAGTTAGATCCCGAAAATACTTCCTCATACACATACAGGATTCAGTCATTGGCAAAAAGCCTGTCTCTCTCGAACTACTTCACAAGTGCAGAGTATACGGAACTGTCCCGCTATTTCATTGAGCAGGATATCACGGAGGATACGTTTGTCGCCTCTTCTGTTGACGTATCCGTCACAGGATCATCCTATTCTATGGCAAATGGGGCCGTGTCTATCACCGGCTCAAAGATATATGAGATAGATTTGACCGCAAATTTCGGCAAAAGAATGTTTGTCATGTCTGAAGGGACATTCTCATTTCCTGGAAGCCAATCCATTTCCGGCGATATTATTCGAGGAACGTTGGAGACTAGCACAAATAACAGCTATGTTCTAAGTTTTTACGCTGGCTCAATTCGGGCAGGGAGCAAAACCTCGCCAAGCGGAATGATTACGGTGTCGGGTACTCTATCCGGCCTGGAAAATAACATCTCGTCTGTTTCAGTTGACGGAGTAACGTCCATGGAAGGCTCGTCCCTGAGTTTCACTTCCCGGTCAGGGTCGCTCTTCCTCACCGCAAATGTCAGCGATTATCAAAAATATTCTGTGCAGATGGAACTCTTTGACTATGCGGTAAACGTGCTGGACGATCTGGCCACGCCTACGTATGAGTTCTCTGTTGATTCGGGAAATTTCCTTTTTGCGCAGGAGTTTGCTCCATTCCGAAACAAATTAGAGCTCGGGAAAGGTGTCTATCTGAATATTGGAGATAAGCGTGTCATCACACCATACATCATTGAATTTGAGTTGGATTTTGAGGAACACAACCATTTTTCTATTATCTTTTCCAACCGGTTTAAGCGGCATGACTATGTAAATACACTGAAGGACATGCTTGAATCCAGCTATTCCACCAGCCGTAATTTTGACGCCAGCAAGTACATCTATAATCAAACTGTTGGCCAAACCTCTATGGTGTCCAAATTTCTGTCAGACTCCTTGGAGGCCGCAAAAAATACCATCGTTGGCGCAGCAAATCAGAGTGTTGTTATTGACGGCGCCGGCATCCACGTAGGCGGAGACTCTAAGTATGAGATCCGGATTGTTGACAAGATGATCGCCATAACTGACGACGGTTGGAATACCGCAAAGCTTGCCATTGGACTATTTTCTTCAGATAAAGTTGGAACATACTTTGGCGTGAATGCGGAGGTGATCGGTGGCAAGCTCATTGTAGGCAATAACCTCATTATCGAAAACACAAATGACCGTGGCGTAATGCAGTTTAAAGTTGATTCTACAGGTGCGTGGCTGTATAACGCAAGCTTTGTCCTACAGAGCGGCGGCAGGAGCCGCGCCAACGGCGGCCTGATGATTCTTGATCCTGATTATGGCATTGTCGCCGGAACAAGCCTGTTATTTGACACAAATGGAACCACTGTAACGCCTGAGTTTTTAGATAAAAAGGGCTCCATTACCTATGATAGCGAAGGAATGCCAAAGAACGCCAATTTCTTTTTGGATATTCGGGATGGCAGCGCGTATTTCAGAGGGCACCTTAACGCAAAGTCCGGAACAATTGGCGGATGGACGTTGGAAAACCAGTATCTGAGGGGCGGTAGCGGAAATTCGTTTGTCGCGTTGAATGGCTCCAGCAACAACAGTCAATATCTGTATGCTATCTGGGCAGGCGCGGCCAATCCAGACGCAGCGCCATTCTGGGTCAAGAAGGATGGAACCCTCCATGCGAAAAAAGGAACCTTTGGGGGCACCCTGGAGGCTGCTACCGGAACCTTTAGCGGAGCGCTCAAGGCTGCTACGGGCACATTTAGCGGTACTCTGGTGGCCGCGAGCGGTACTTTTAAAGGGGTCGTACAGGCGTCTGATTTTCTGGATAGCTCTGGGCGCAGTATGATGAACGGTGGAAAGTTCAAATCAGACTACCTCGACCTGTATGGGATAACAATCCGTAACAAATCCACTGGCGCAACATCCTTCCAGGTAGATAAAAACGGCGCTGTCACCATCAACGGCAAGGTGATGATGGGAGCGGGCAGCAGTATCAGTTGGGGCTCTATTGATGAAACCGGCAGTAGCGCTTATAAAGCGGCCATGGATGCCAGTTCCAGCGCGTCTGCCGCCCAGAATGCTGCAAGCGCCGCCCAGAGAGCGGCCAATCTTGCGCAATCGACCGCCAACGCGGCACAGCGGGCTGCAAATTTGGCCAGTGCGGACGCGGCGTCGGCGTCTTCCACGGCGAATGCCGCCAAAAGAGAAGCGGTTGCGGCTGCTGAAAACTTAGTCGATCAGCTTGCGTCAGGTAACTACTACGGCCACACCTTTATCAATGGAACAACTATAAGCGCCCCTTTGTTGGCTGGAAATATTTCGGTTGCCGGTACATTTGTTGGTAATGAATTCAGAGCCCGCGTAGGCACAGGAGATCGGGGCGGGTTCGTTCTAAGTACCGATATGAATGGAGAAGTATTCAGGATCTGTTATGATACAGGTGCGTTTTGGAATCCAATTACCACTATTTACGGCAATGGAGGAACTCTTCGTTTTTCTGGCTGGAGCAAAATTGAGGGTATCTCCTCAAATGCGGTGTTCGCATAAAGGTAGGCGTATAAATGGCTAATTACACATATACCACATTCCCGCAGGCCATCACTATATCTGTCTGGAATGTCTCCCCTGGCACAACAATACGCTTTTTCATTCGTTTCAGCTATAGCTCTTCTGCCACTGTGCTTGACCAGAAGTATACATCCAGTGGGAACTCTCTGACAAAAACTTTCCCTGGGCTACAGGAGAGCACCAGCTATACCGTTAACGTTGGCACTGTCTCTGGGACGGCAACAACATGGATGGGCGCTCAGACTTTTACAACACCGTCCAGCAGCGGTGGGGGCGGAGGCGGTAATGAAGGAGGCGGATCGTCTGTTGTCAGGCCGGCAAACTGGTCGTGGTGGAGCTACATTCGCTCTGGGAACCCCATTGCAATTTCAGCTAATGAGTGGATGGCGTTCTGTGACCGAATTGACGAATTCCGTGCCTATAAAGGTCTTGGCTCATATGGGTTCTCATGGGTATACAGTGGAACGCCTATTTCCGCCTGGATTGTCAATCAGGCGGTAAGGGCAATTTCAGACATGTCCTACTACGCGCCAAGGACAGTCTCTTCTGGAGACACCATTACCGCCTCTTTTTTCTTGGATCTGCAAGACGCCCTGAATAGGATTTCATAAACCAAGTAAACAGGAGTGATTTACTATGAAAGAAAAAATTATGCAGCACCTTGTTGCTGTTATCAACGCCCTCAATACTGTCAGTGTCTGTGGGAAGGCAAATCTGGCCAATCTAAGCGGCAGCATCTGCGCCTTGGAGGAAATTGGCGAGATGCTATCTAACTCCGAGGTCAGCGAGCTGCCGGACAAAAGCGGCGGCTAATGCATCCATACAGAAAGCGAGAGGAGGTATGCGGACAGTATGAATTGCAGCTATAATCCATATACCCTTCCGACAATCGATTTTATCGGAGGCTCCACACAGGAACTGGTTTTTCATAGCTACTCCATGCACAATAAGGGACCAATCGATCTATCGTCTTGCACGGCAAACTTCTCCATCATTAATTTTGTCAACAAGCATGGAGCCCCCATCTTTTCAAAACAAATGCAGATTCTTTTGGGGAATGATAAGAATGAGCGAGTCCAAAACATATTGAAAGTGATTCTCCGTCCCTTAGATACCGTAGACCTGGAGGGGAAATTTATTTATCAGATCTCCATCCGCGACATTACCGGAGAAACCGAGGTGCCACAGGGCATCCTATACATTTTCAATAATATCAACAAGCAATTTGTTCGTTGAGCCGTGGAACATGGGTGCCCGTACAGGGCGCCCTTTAATTATGCTTAGGAGGAATTTTATGAATACGACTTACTTTCTGAATCTTGTGGCTGGGAATATCATGAAGACAAAGACGACTCCCGCTATCCCCGGAAAGATGTATCTGGGACTGAGCAGAACAGCGCCAACCTTGGAAGGCAGAAACGTTAGCGAACCGGCTACGTCTGCCGGGTATGCTCGTGTTGAACTGACAAATCTGAGCGAGCCTGCTAATGGCGTCGTCACCAATCAGACCTCGATTGATTTCAATGAAAGCACAGCGGAATGGGGAATCGTGACGCATTTCGTTATTTTTGACGCAGAATCCGGTGGTAATTTGCTGATGTACGGCGAACTTAGCACCAGCAGATCCGTCGAGACAGCTACTATCATGACCATCAAAGCCGGGTCTTTGAATCTGTCCGTTTTGAATCCGACTGCGACAGCATAAGGACGCGCCCAAATGAAGTCATATGACATCTATCTGAAGAAGCCTCTAATAGAGGCCCCTCTATACATCTGCTCTATTCCATACCGCAATGGTTTGACTATAACGAATAGGGTAGTCATAAAGGCTGCAATTGACTCGTTCCAGCTACATAGAGAGGCATTGATCGCCCATGAACTCTGGCTAAGCCCGGAAGTAACTAGCATGATTCGTGTTTTATGTAATCAGGCAAACAGTCAGGCGATTCTCCACGCAGATGTGGACACACTCGCCCAACGCTTCAGCAAGACAGAGGGTAGCGCTATGGAACTCCGCATTTGGGATATGGATACGTTTTTCCACGGTTTTCTCCCTGGCATGACAAGCGGCGCTTTAATGGAGGCATCTGTGGAGGAGCGGATAGCGCGTCCTATGACCGCCCAAAGCGGATTGGAAATTTTGACCTCTCTTGCGACACTTGGTATCACGCGTAACACGGCGATCTCCTCCCCTGGTGGCCTTGAGATATCGGCATCCGTAAAGGATACGTACAAGCAGGACTATGAATATATAGAAGCTACCGCATACCTGCACACCTCCAAGCCAGGTCTATTTTACCTTACCACATCTGGAGCAGAGAACACAATCTCCATATCGTCACAAATCATTGGGATGGACCAAAAGTATACGGTAGGAAATGTACATGGAGATATTCTGATCGTCGCCCCGCCGCCCGAAGCATTTAGTGAAAAAAAACTAACAGTTTCCACGCCTATCGTCCTATCCCCATTAGTAGCGGAGACAGCCATATATCACCGCTCTGTCTGGAGCGGTATACAATTGGACGTGCAGGCCGCAACCTGTATGAAGCGATACCGGCTTCTAAACGACGTTGATCCATTCGCAATGGATACCATGGATGATATGACATTGGAGGAGCTGGATTACATTGTTTCGGAGTAGAGGAACCAGTAGGCATTATTAAGAGAAACGAGGTGATTTGAGTGATATACATCAAGTTAGATGAAAATATGAACTTGTCAATCACAAAGTATGAACCAATCTATAGAGGAGACCATTTGAATCAGAAAATCATCTACCTGATTCCACCTGTCGTTGGAGATATTCACATGGCGTCCGCCTCTTTATACCTGAGTTACATCCGTGCGGACGGAACAGCAGACATTGTATTGCTGAGGCGGCTTGAGGAAAAATACAATGAAACCTATTGCCAATATGCACTGCCAGTCACCTCTACCCTGTCCAGATATCCTGGTCAAATCTGTACATGGTTGCAAATTTACAGCGGACCTCCCACCTGCCCCGTAATAGCAAAAAGTAGTGAGTGTTTACTACAGGTTCTGGCGTCTCAAAACATGGACGATTATATCAGCGACCGCAATTTGAGCCTTATCTATGAGATGCAGCGCAAAATGGAAGAAAAGATCGAGAAGACAGAGGAATCGTTGAGTGGCCGCTTGGAGGAGGGCCTTGCCAAAAAGTCCGACAGCCTCATCTTCCATGGGGACGACAGCACCATCCAACTGGCGGCAACTACAACCGTTTTAACTGAGGACGGCGAAGAGGAGTCTGTACAGACACTATTGGGCGACCCTATCTTTGTCCGCACAAATAGAGCCGCATCGATTATTGATCTTGAGATTAACAGCGCCGGTGAACTTGTGGTTGTCTTTGAGGACGAGACCGGAAAGAATCTAGGCCCAGTTGGCGGAATTGAATTCTCTATTGAAAAGCAGGATGAGATGCCAGACGGCTTCTGCGCTACCTACCGCCTCAAGCGGTCGGTAGGCGGGAACAGTTCGTATGCCGGTGATGAAATTAATATTCCTGAAGATATGTCGCTCCTCAGCGGAACGCTTGAGACAGTTACTCATGCTGGAGTTCCATACGATGACGCTGTGGTCGGAGAAAAGTATGTCGATCTTATTCTCAACGACACAAAAAATACCCATATCTATGTCCCATCAAAGTGGCTGGAGTCTTATGCCGCTGGTCAGGGCTTTGTATAAGAGGTGATGGATTTGAGTGAAACAAAAAACTGCGGCCTGTATATCACAGACGATAGCACAACCAAATTTCAGGAATGGCGCAGACGGATGGGCGGCGAGACAGACTCCAACATGGTTAAAATCGACGCCGCTCTCGCCGCAAAACAGGATAAGCTGAGCGGTATAAAGGGACAGGTAATCGGTTTTGATGAGGACGGGAAAGCTGTTGTGCAGGAGGCTCCAGACGCTAACATCTCTATCAGAACAGTTACTGCCGAGGAATATGCTGCACTTACTGATGAGCAGAAGCAGGAGAATGTCTTTTACATCCTTCCTGATGAGGAGACGGAGGCAGTATCTGGCATTCCTGCCGGTGGTTCTGCCGGACAAATTCTGGCAAAGGCTTCCAGTGAGGACTTTGACACACAGTGGGTTGATCCGGCAAGTGGCGGTGTGGAGTCATTCAATGGAAGAAGCGGAGCAGTCATGCCGCAGGCTGGTGATTACACTGCGTCTGACGTTGGCGCTGCACCCATTACAAGGAAGGTCAACGGGAAATCTTTGAGTTCCGATATCACTTTAAATGCCGCAGATGTTGGCGCATTATCAAGCAGCGGTACGGCTGCTGCTGCCACCAAGCTTGCAACTGGTAGAACCATCAAAGTAGACCTAACCAGTGCATCCACAGCTAGCTTCGATGGCTCTGCAAATATAACGCCAGGCGTGTTTGGCACGCTATCACCTGCCAATGGTGGGACTGGCTATACTACACTTGAAGGGCTGATAAACGCCATCATCAACAGAACGACCAAAGTCAATTCGCCAAGCAGTGCATACAGCACATATATGGCACGCGGAATTGCCGCTGGGACCTCCGATCTGACTGCTGGCTCTTCTTCTCTGACCAACGGATGCATTTACCTTGTTTATGAGTAGGTTGGTGTGATATGAGCAAAGGAGCGTATATCGGTATTGGTGAAAAAGCCAGGAAGATCAAAAAGATATATGTTGGCATCGCAGATAAGGCCAGAAAAGTTAAGAAGGGTTACATAGGCATAAACGGAGTTGCAAAATTGTTCTTTGCATCAACAGATGCAGTTATGGAATACCCTGGAGATATTTCGTCTCTGTCCAAGGCCAGACGTAGTCTTGCAGCTACACACGTGGGAAATTATGCAATCTTTGCAGGAGGACAAGTGCTCGGTGATACCACATATGGAAGTTACATTACAGTAAATGATGTGGAGGCATATAGTAACACACTGGTAAAAACCACAAGGACATCTCTACCTAGTACATCATCTGACTTGGCGGCATCTTCTGTCGGAAACTACGCAATCTTTGCCGGTGGGTCATATACAGATGCCACTTCTACAAAAACAATAAATAATGTAAGCGCATACAATGTTTCCTTGGTGCGAACTATCCCGTCAGCTTCACTAACAGAGAGCAGGTGTTATCTTGCAGCGGCAACAATTGGTAATTATGCAATTTTTGCAGGCGGATCTAGCGAATCTGTTCGCTATCTTGGTACTGCAGACGTATACAACTCTTCTCTATCAAAAATTGCGGCTAGTGATCTAAGCCAGGGAAGGCATCAGCACACCGCCGCCACAGTTGGGAACTATGCGATCTTTGCTGGTGGGTGGAAATCAAACAGCGAGAAAACGGACACTGTTGAATCCTATAGCAACACACTCTCCCGAGTTACAAGAAGTTCACTTTCATCCGCCAGGGCAAATTTGTCGGCTACATCTGTAGGGAATTATGCAATTTTTGGGGGAGGAACGATAGACAACGGGGATGTAGACGCTTATAACACGTCGTTGACGAGAGTAAGCTTGTCTCCTCAAAATTATCCGCCACATTATGACAAATCTACTGCAGCTACACTTGGAAATTTTGCATTGTTCTCTACTAGCAGTGGAGCGAGCATATTAGAGGTCTACAATTCCTCTCTGACAAAAGTAGAAAATGTTTATACATATATGCGCAATGCTCAAAAACCTGAAGCAGCCGTGGTTGGTAACTATGCTATCTTTGCAGGAACCAGCAATTCTGGTTCATCGGAAACAAGCAAAGTTATTCCGTTTACAATTTAGGCAGGAGGAGAATAGATGAAGTATCAAATCTGGAATCATACCGACAGTATTATTACACCATCTGGCGCACAATTTACCGCTGAACAGTGGGCAGAACAGTTTCCTTGGGTAGATTTACCTGGGGTAAAAATGATTATTACAACTCCACCGATCAATGGAGGCGTCGCTTTAGAGTTCAACTCCTATATTGAACAGGCGGTAAAACACGGCCTAATTCTTTCTGACAATATGACAGACGATGAGATCCTAGCTGCACTTGAGGACTTCGAGGATCATCCGCCCAGCGCGAACGAAGCCAGTCCGGAGGAGCGTATCGCCGCAGCCCTTGAGGCACAAGCTATGCTGGCTGAGCCAGAGGCCGCATCCACCTTTTCTATCACAAAGGTAAGCGCTGCAAGCGCTGTGAACGAACGCAGCCCAGCATTTGAACGGGTAAAGCGGAATTACAAGCGCGGACTATGGTCTGCTTATATGTTGCAAGTTGCTGTAGAAAAGGGAAGAATCACATCCGAAGAGGCTGATATGATTATAAATGAGTAAAAGGCGGTGATACAGCTTTGGCTACATACTACAAAGGCATAAAGCTATCTGGGGCAGGCTCTGCTGGTGCAAATGGCAAAAGCGCCTACGAAATTGCTGTAGCAAATGGGTTTGACGGAACGGAGACACAGTGGCTGGCATCGTTGAAGGGCGAATCCGGAGTAACTATGGAAGAAGTAAACGCGGCCATTCAGAAAGCACTGGATAGTCTACCGCCCAGAGGTGGAGGTGGCCTTGTTTTGGCAGACTTCCTTGAGATGGCGGATATCAATATACCAGTTCAAGTATTGGAGGGATACGAGTAATGCAGATTTCCAAGAGCTATTCCGGAAC
>OFFF01000182.1_pt1 | contig 49904 bp, 70 predicted proteins | sample 1521301 | NCBI WGS metagenome assembly OFFF01 (sample SAMEA3504101, study PRJEB24116) | mouse gut metagenome | biome: mouse gut; feature: mouse-associated habitat; material: faeces | place: Denmark | collected 2011
ACCACTGATGCCGTAGGCGTTTAGCCTACGGCATCTAAAGTGGGCATTTACTTTGGACTGTGGTGCCAAAAAAGATACACCATTTTTCAATAATCGGTAGAAAATGATTATTACCAGACATAAAATCAGCGAGGGTATTTTGGAGTTTCCAAAAAAGATTGTCCAAAATACTCTCGCCAATTCAAGATCCGCACCCAAAAACAAATCGAAGCTCAGCGAAGCGGGTTCGATTTGGAAAGGGGGAGCAACGCAATGAGTGCGCTCTGACTTTTGAAAAAAGTCGGAGCAAGCGATACGAAGCTTGCTCCGACGTGGAATAAGTGGTCAAAATCGATTTTTATAGTTCGCCAAACTGGCTGAAAGGCCAACACCGCTTTTATTCCATAAATTTGGAGCGAAACAGAAAACTGTGCAGGGCTGGCTTTGCCATCCGAAGCATTGCAATCATTGAGGGCTCTCGGTAGGCACAGTCTGCTGAAACTCAAACGGATAGGGGTGCAGTTCTAATATATATATAGCTTTAGTTGGGCATTGAATTATTGCATACTTGCCCTCGTCTTTGGCATGCTAACTGCTGCCGCCCATTCTACAGCTCATTATAATGATCCCACACCCATTGGAAGTAGATTCCGAAAATTTCCGCTTTCGTATGGTATTTTTGATGATGAACCGGTACCTGGAAGCGGTAGACCCAATCCACCAAGGCACAGAAATTCTCGTTTTTCTTCAAAAGCTTTTTGATTGCGTCCTCTTCATTTACCGGATGCGCATCCTTGATTTCTACCAGCTGGTCTATCAGCGTGTCGTGAATCGGAGAAATCACAACGCCATCCCCCTTTCGTTTTTCCTGTTGAAAGGGGATGTGGGATACTGGTACGGGATATTTCTTGTATAGGGTATCACCCGCCTCATAAATCTCCTGGGCCTGCCGTGAAGCGGGAGGATGTTCCATCCCTTTTGGGTGATCCGCTTCCGAGAAATATACGGTCAGCTGCTTGAGGAAAGCTGATTCTTTGTTGTTTTGCAGCGACCAGGACCGCCGCTCTTCAAGCACAGCCGTGCGTTCGCACTTCCAGACTCCGGTGTTGCTCCCAAAGATAATATCCCCCCAGATATAAATATTGTTGCTCATGGTTTCTTATAAGTTCTCAAAACTGCTCCGCTTGCGATACAATCCAGAATTTTTTCACACAATTTCTTATAGCTTCTTAGAAAATTTTCGTGAAGTGGTGTAGAATTTGGTGTATGCAAGCGGATGTAATCAGCCAATCTTAATCTTGCCCTCAAGGTTCGCAAAGCTGGCCTTTTTCTTCTCCATCGTTGCTTCATTGTAGATATCCATGGTGGTCGAGATATTGGCGTGTCCCATGATCTCTTGAATGACCTTCAAATTGGTTTCGTTCTCACAGAAACGAGTGCAGAACGTGTGCCTTAAATTATGAACGGAGAAGTGCGGGAGCAAGAGCGGCTTCCGCTTCTGCTTTTTAGCGGCCTGCTCCTCTGAGGCATTGTAGTCACGGATGATGTTGTTGATGATACGGTTAATGCTTACGCTGGTATACAGATTGCCACGCTTCGTCTGGAAAATGAACCCAGAGTATCCGTCTACTTCGTTTTTGTTGAAACCCTCCGCCATCTGCCTAAGCCGTTCAGAGATTAGAGCAGACTTAACTTCTTTCAGCATAGGGATTATCCGCTCACCAGCTTCGGTCTTCGGAGAGGACACAAGGAATCTCATTTTCTTCTCATTTTCAGGCTTACAAAAGGCCAAGCTGTGGTTGATAGAAATGAGATTATCAGTGAAATCACAGTCGTCCCAGCGAAGTCCGATGACTTCACCTACACGGCAACCAGTCCCAAGAAACACAGTAAACAGGTTGAGAAAACCAGAGTATTTCTGAGAATTTCGGATGAAATCTACAAACGCTTCCTGTTCATCTTCGGTCAGCGCATGGCGCTTATCCTGGCTCCAAGCGTTTTGCTTTTTCAGTTCGGCATATACTTGGTATGCGGGATTCGCCCTAATATAACCATCACGTACTGCAAGTGTAAAAATAGGATGGAGTACGGTATTGACGGCGTGGATTGTGTTTGGCTTCATTCCCTTTTCATAGAACAGCGCTAAGTAAAACTTCTTGATATCACTATACTTGATAGAACTGATGCTACGCATACCAAGTTCATCTTTGATGTAGTGTTTGTAGACTTGGAAATAGCAAGAGCGTGTGGTGGGTTTCAACTCTTTCTTCATAGCCATATACTTGTAGAAAAAGTCATCCAAGGTTTTCTTACTGGCTACGAAACTTTCAATGCCATCATCTGTATCACGGGTCAGTTGTTTTTCCAGATCACGTAAAGGCGCACCAGCTTTTTTGCCTGTTGGCAGTTTGTCGGTTTCTACTAACCGCCAGCTGTAAATAGTCCGTCTCACCCCTCCAGCATCGTTGTAGCGGTACATATACATCCCGTCCGCTCGTTGGGATTCGCCAACTTTGAGAAGTCGGCCTTTCGAGTCTCTTCTTTTCGAGGCCATTGTGAACTCCTTTCTGCCTGAAGAAGAAACTCGATGTGGTATTTGGATTATACCACACCGAGCATTTGACCTCAAGCAAAATCATATCAAACTGATTCGATCAATGTAGTTTTCAAATTTCTTGCGTTTTATTTGTGCTCTGGTATTGTTCCAGAGGATGAAGTCAGCGTCGGGATGTTCGCTGATTAGTTTCCGCAACTTGTTTTCTCCCACTCTGAAATATGCTGCGGCTTCTTCTATGGAAAGGGTATATCGCTCCCAGAATGGGATTTCAACAGCCATCGTCTATACTCCCCTCTTGACAATGATTTTATTCGCCACTTTGTAAAAAGTTTATTTCTTCTATGTTGCCTCTGCTATCGCTCTTATGACGAATCCGAATTTCTCATCCATCACATAATTGATACTTGCCTTAAAGCGTTCAATGTCAGCTTTAGTTAGATCGTACCTCGTGACATCTTCACACATAAAGGTATTGAAACGTAGTATGATTTCAGTTTGTAGCTGAGACACATCACGCACAATTCTCAACCGCTCTTTATCTGGGATATTTCTTACCCGTTCTGTATCAGCCATGACTATCCTCCTTCGATTAGGCTAAATGAAAACATCATTTCATTTAGTTTTCATCCTTCCTTTGGAACAAAAATTTATAGTACGCATTGGCATTTGCTTGTGCTTGATCCGCTTCAATGAACTCAGAAACGATCTTGCCTTCCATTTCACCATCAAACAAATCTGATTCATACCATTCAAGCGAATTGTAGTAGTCCAGAAGCCAGCACATATTCAGCTTTTGGCAGGTCATTTTCAGAGCTTCATTCCAGCCAGCTGTGCTACTAACATAGAACAGGCTGTAAACATCAGATTCGTCTTTCTGAAAAATCATATGCCCGAAAACACTGCATAGCTCCCCAGCAAATGCAATATAAAAATGCTGGGGGATATTGTTTTTAATTTTCTCTGGTATCTGGTATTCAATATGTGTATTTTTCCCATTACCAACGATAGGCATTCTACACACCTCCATTTTGCTGCACTAATTCGAGATATAGTTCCCATTGCGGAGCAAACTCACCAAACAACTCAACCTCTGTTTCGAGGCGGGCTATAATTGCGTCCTCTTTGTCACGAAAGCGGCCTATAAATATCCGTTTGCTGTTGTAGGTAATACTTGCCGCCCACCGATTACGTTTCTTGTCAAATGAAATGCCGGCCACGCCAGAAGTGTTGGTTGAGTATAGGCCACGGTTTCGGTTATTCTCAGAGTAGGAACAACACCTCAGATTTTGCTTTCTATTGTTTGCACGGTTTTTGTCTCTGTGGTCTACCCATTGGCCTGGTTTTGCATGGGCAACGATCCTATGAAACCTAACGATCCGCAGTTGACCGAGATAATAGTAGCTGCTTGTAAGATACCCGTCTTTGTCTACATACCAGCGGCGGCTTTCAATGATAGGAAGATCATCCAGGTCAAAGTAGAACAAAGATATACCTATATGCAGAATGCCATAAGTTTCAAGCAGCTCTATCATCTCTGATCCCTCTATTCTGTATCTTCTGGTCGCTCAGGAAGCGGCATCCAATGTGTAACTCTCTTGGTCACTTTCTGGGTTGACCGCATTGACGTTACGATATACCACTCTCTGCGCTTTGCTCTTGGATAGCGGTCATTCATTGGATCTTTTCTGTAAAAACCTATGAAAATGATTCCGTCACAAGGAGTATAACCCAAAACCATCTGATTGTCGATGGGTAGTCTGTCTTTTACTGAAATCCATTCACCCATCAAATATCACCAGCCCAATTTTACATTTAGACCAGCCGCCGCCGCTGTATTCAGTAGAAGCATTGCACGAGTCATCGGCCCGACACCACCAGGTACTGGCGTGTATGCTGCACTCTTTTCATAGGCATTAGGATCGCAGTCACCACACAATTTCCCGTTGTCATCACGGTTCATCCCAACATCAATAATAGTGGTGTCCGGCTTAATAAACTCTGGTTTGATAAGGTTTCTTCTGCCAGTGGCGGCTATTAGGATGTCAGCGCTTTTACAAATGTCGCCAAGGTTTCTGGTGTGCGAATGGCAGATAGTTGTTGTGGCGTTATTCCAAAGTGCTATGGTAGCCATTGGTTTGCCAACAATATCGGAGCGGCCAACTATAACGCAATGCCGTCCAACGATTGGTATTTTGTAAAACCTCATCAGCTCAATAATGCCTCCAGGAGTACAAGGTACAAATCGGAATTTTCCATCCAGCATTGCCATAGTATTTGCCTTTGTAAATCCGTCCACATCTTTTTTAGGATTGATTTCAGAGATGATATGGTCTTTATTGATATGTTTTGGAAGTGGAAGTTGAACTAAAATTCCATGCACATTGCTGTCATCAGAAAGTGAGCGAATCAGCTTAATCAACTTTTCTTCACTTGTGTTTTCTGGGAGTGCGTAAGTAACACTATCAATTCCGCATTCCTCACAATCTTTCGCTTTGTTCCTAACATAGACTCTGGATGATTGGTTGTGCCCAATTAAAATAACGGACAAACGTGGCTGTATACCAGATTCTACAATCGTTTCCTTGATCTTTTTCTTGATAGATAATGCGACGTGGTTGCCATTCAAAATAAGAGGCATTTATTTCTCCTCCTTATCAGAGATTTCCTTGCAGATTGGCTTAATATAGTCGATGAAGACCTGAGTTATTTTCTTTGCACTGGCAGAGAAATCCATACAAATGCAACCCCATAAGTCACTCTCATCACAATCTGCCATTGGTGTGTCTCTAAACAAATCTTGTAAAGCCAAAATAATCCCTTGGTCTGTGGCTTCTTCGCAGCACTCTCTGACTTCATCTAAATCAATGGTTGAATCGCCATATTCATTTGGTTCTGACGGGTTTATCCCGTAATCATCAATAAGCTGCTTAACTTCCTTGAAAGTGTCAGCCTCATTGATGAAATTCCGTTTTGAGAGTTTGTCTAATAAGTAGCCATCATCAACTCGTGCCATAAGGTGCATAAAACTCTCACTGTTTGGAGTTGGAACCCACCCATAAGCATAGCTTCCGCAATCAGACGTTATGGACAGCTCATAGCGGTCAAGATCGAAATTGAAGACTGCCCAGAGGCAAGAGCCGTAGTCTGGATCTCCTCTTTCTTGCTGGAAGTGGAGAGATACGATATTAGTCGTTCTATTTGTTACCTTAGCCATTGATGCTCACCTCCGGCATAAGATGAAAGAACTACGTATGGCTTCCGACATCGAAGATTGTTTTTCCATCACTGTTCCAAATGCGCGTATAGTAAATGGTAAAGTTTCGTTCGGCGCAAAATGCACGGATCAATAGGTTCGCTTCATCCATTATGTCCTGATCAGACCTTAGCTGGCCTGTGTCGTTGTAGTCATCAATGAACGCAATCTTCCGTTTGTTTCCATGGCTGTCCTTGAAAAAGAGGATGTGACTTTTCTTCATACTGATTTCTCCTTGATTTTATTCGTTGTTTAATGAAAGATAACTACCATACTGGGAAATGGGGCGGAGTTTTTACCATCTCCAAATTTCAGACGGCCACGGATAAAGCGCATCTCTACATTTTCTTTTTGATAAATGTAGTCGTGAAAGTATGCCGTATCTGTCCTGGCCGGTATCAGCAGCACCACAGTGGTATTAGGCTGCTTGGCTTCTTCGGAGCATTTCTTCACCCAGTCTTTGATAGCCTTTCCGTATGGCGGATTGCAAAAGACCGTCTGCCCCCCCCACGACTGCTTCAGTCCATCGTCCGCTTCTGTGAAATAGCGAGCGCATTTATGATTGGACTCGTTCGCACAGGGGTCAAGGGTGAAGTGAAACTCCGAATCCAGCTGGTCAAAGAATGCTTGTGGTGTTGCCCAGTCCATAGCCTTGGACGAAAACATAACCTCTGTATTCATTTTGTTTCACCTCTGAATAGTTGTTATAGCCCGAGCGCTGTGGCGATGCTGCTGATTTCCAATTCTGTTTTCTTATCGTCAGACAACAGCTTATCCAGCTGGACTTCCATAGATTTTAGCTTTTCCAGTTCGCTCTTCTGGTCAAGTATTGCCAGCCGATCCTGAATATCAGAAATCCAGCTACTGGTTGGGAAACCACAGATCATGCACTGCTCGGAGTAACCAAGCTCTTCGGCGGCAGTATCCAGGTTGTGGAGTTTACAAAGCAGAAGAATCAGCGATGTGCGGTCAGCTGAGTGAAGATTGTGCCGTGTGCCGTCCATCTCGATGGAACAGCTGGTCAAAGGAGAGAATCGGCGTGGTTGGCCGATTTCCTTCTTCTTTGCCTCAATGCGCTGTTTCAGCATTAAGATCTGGTCATCGTTTTTGTTCATGCGTATACCCTCCTATAAAATTTTCCGTTTTGCAAATACTGGTCGATACAGTATGGCGGTAGCTTTGCAAATATTTCTGTCACATCCAAAGGGATCATTCTCCCGTCTCGTGTGCCATCATCTTCAAATTCAAAATAGTCCCGTATACTGATCCCTTTACAATCAGACTTGAATGAACAAATAAACTTTGGATTGCTACGATCTGTGTAAGGATGTGAAATATTATAGTGAACCATTTCTCCATCAATCATAGTCATACAGTCAACGCTCCACCAGTAACCGTTTGCGTTTTTAATTCGGTGAATGTTTTCTTCGTCGCTACATAGACGAATCTTGTCTTTAGACGAATCGTATGGTGAGTATGAGGTTTGCCCCTCCATCCTTTCAAACAGTTCTGCATAGTTAGTAGCTGGTTCTGTTGAAATGGTGTCAATGAAAAGTCCTGAGATGGATTTGAAGTTGTAAAAGTAACCATCTGGTGTTGTAAAGAAATGGCGTTTACCAACACATCCAGTTTCGACTGTATACAATCGTTCATCACGATATCCCCATCTATCCAAACGACCACGAGTAGATAATGGCTTTTGATTTTCACGAGCGTACTTCTCCATAAGACCAGCAGTTAAGAACCATTTCCCATCGAAGTGATACATACTGTCGTATGCGTCAAATCGTCCCATATAGATGAGATGTTTGTTGTCCTTTGTTAGATATTCGCCTCCTATTACAAGGTCTTTTGCTTTGATAGCCTTGTTCTCAAATCGCTTAGTATTCAGTTCTGTAAGACTGGCATAGTCAGGAGAACAGGTAGGGATAAGAACAAGCTCAGTCCCATCCCAGCCGTATACAAACTCTCCCTCAAGACCTTTTCCTTTGATTGAGCTGGTATGCTCCAAGATGTAGAGCAAGTTTGGAACAGAGATTTCAAACTCAAAGCCGCGTGGGTCATATACTCGGACATATGCCTGCCGGAAGTTTCCCCATGAGCCTGCATATCCGCCAACCTTTTTGTTGAGGACAAATCCCTCCATCGGGATATTATCGTATTCAACAGGATCAATTTTCTTATCACGCCAACTCTCCCACGATCCTGCCTTTCGCAAAGTGCCTTTCTCATCATAATAGATTACATAGGCCAGTTTTTTTGTATAGGTATCGTTACGTTCTTGAAATCCAATGCGAATTTTTTGAGGTATAAAAATATTATTGTTCAAATCGCTACACCTCTTTCTCCATATTCCCAAAAGCCAACTCATAGGGTAGCCCTGTTACTTCCAGTATCGCAGCAATACCTTTACCACTGATCTTCCCGCTACTTAGCGCTTGTCTAAGACATTTGCCAGTCATACGTTCCAGATTGGATATGAAGATGTGATTGTCACACATCCACTTGCGCAAACCTGGGAATACGACTGATTGTGGCTTGATGTTGATAGTGGCGTTTTCATGCTTTTTAATTGCGCTGTGTACCGCTTGCTTGCTGACACCACATTTTCTTGCGATTGCCTCATAACTCAGGCCACTTTTTCTCAGTGCAATGTACTTTTCTGTTTTCGTCATGTACTCGGCTCCTGTCATTGATTTTATTCGTCATTATTGAAGATTTATAGGGCACACAGACATCCCTCGTTCTTTGAAATAGTGGATAGCCTGTTCTGAAGAGAGGTGCTTCATAATCCATTCCAGTGTCACATACTCTCGCTCACGAAACACATATTTATAGGAAATTGTATGAACGCTTTTAGCGTAAAACCGTCTCTGTGTTTCGGTGCTCCATCCGTGTACTTCGATATATTGTCTATGATTGAACAAGGTTTCACCGACATACATTCTGTCAAGATGAAGTTCGGGGATTATTTGATATGCTTCATCAAAGGTGCAGCGGTCTAAAGCAACCAGTTCTTCTTGCACTTCCGATTCGTCACGGCAAGTGTATCCATTGTTTCCGCATAGCTTCCAGTTTTGCCTGTTGACCTGAAACATGGACTTCACATCATAGATTTTAAGCACGCTGTTCCCTCCTTTTATAGTGTTTCACACGAATATCCAGTTTGTGCTTTTTCGCTGTTTCAATCATGTGCTTTGTGCCTCGGCTTTGGCCGTCCCAAAATGCTACCAGAGCATCGGCGTTCTTCGCCATCTCTTCATTTCGGATAAAGCCAGCACCACGGCCTTTGCTATCCCAGTCCGCCGGAAAATAACGGATGGAATATCCACGTTCCTTACCATAACGCTCTCCAAGCCGATCTGCACCTTGAGCCATACCGCACACTACAACAATTTCGTCAGTCACATTGGCAAGCAGTTGATCCATAGCTTTGGCAAGACCAGGATAGTTGTTAAAGTCTCTGCCACCAGCAATAATAACTCGAAATATTTTTCACCTCCAGCATAAGTTGGCGGTTTTCTATTGACACCACCTGGTTTTGTTTGTATACTTTTCTATCATAGACGAAGGAGGCCAACCATATGGCTGCACGCACTGTCAAATCTGTTGAGGAAAAAGTTGCGGTAATCGACCAGAAGATTGCGAAGAAGCAGGAGGAGATTAACGCGCTTGAAGCTCAAAAACAGAAACTCCTCCATCCGGTCAACATGAAGACCGTTATGGCAAAGGCAAAAGAAATTGGACTGACACCAGAAGAAATCGCTGAAAAGCTCGGACTCGAAGTGTAATCCTTGGCCTGCCCGTTGATTGCGGGCAGGCTTTGTTTTACCCTTGATCTGTGATTAGTGCATTTCCGCAGGTAATTCTGTCGCTGTCTTCTTCTTCGCTTGGAACAAAAACGATGACATCCCATCCGGCAGCAACAAGTGGAGCCTCAAATTTACGGTAAACATCGTAGTCTGTGTACTCTGTCGTCACATTGAAACCGTTTTTCACAGCTGATTCGGTTTTGTGAATGGGAGTAATTTTCACAATAAAGTCTTCTTTACTGAACAGCTCTGACAGCTTATCGGCATCGAGAATTGTTTCTGCGGTTACAGCAAAGTTCAATGTGTACTTTCTGCCAATCGGTTTTGGCAAACTATGAGCCAATGCAGAGATTTCGGTTAAACTCAGACTCATACCGTTGAACTGGGTATTTCTTTGCTCATCATCCGTAGAGTTGATACTGAACTGAAGACCAGCTTCTCCAGCGTATACCTCATTTTTGATTCGGCACCACTCCTGGATGAACCGTACCAGATCACGGTTATTTTTCGGAAGCATAGTAGAAACTACGGGATGAATGGTCTTGGCGGTGATGTACTTTGCAACCAAATTCCGTAAATCTTCTGCAACGAATGCCAAAACATCCTTGTTCCAGGTTGGCTCACCCATTCGTGCAAAGTGGACATTGAACCGATCAGTAGCATTTACGCTTTCACTTTGGAGTATGGTTTCAATCTCATACGCCAGTTCATCGTGGGAAACATTACCATGGAAGCCGAACTTCGGACAGTCGCAGAACTGACAGCGCATAGGGCATCCTTTTTGCGTGCTGATAGTAGCAACCCACTTTTGCGACAGGTCAACATCGTGATGTTGCACGCCATGGATTTCTTTGTGTAGGCCAAGGAAGTCAGCTTTGATATTGTTCTCCTTGCCATAGTCACCTACGGTCAAGAACTCCAGTTTGCGCTCACGGTCAACATAGATCTTTCCCGTATGGGTTCTAACAATTTCTATTACAATCACTCCTATCAAATCAATCTTTTATCAGAATAGCCAATGCCAAAGCGCATCCAATGTACGCTTCCATTTACCATCAACCCATTTGAATCCGTTCACATACACATTGCCGTTATATTGTGTAACACAGATATTATTAGACGGCCTTGGTAAATCAACATACTTGCCATCAATAACAAGTTTTCCGTCTATCATTCCAACGATTTGCGTCATTTCTTTACCCCAAAATTAACATTCAATATGCCACGATCTTTTTTCTGCGAGTTGAGTATCTATGTCAAGAGCCAAATTGTAGATTTCCATTATGGTTTGCATATTACTGGAGTATTGCTGGATAGCTTTCTCAAGATCTTCTTTTGACACATAAACAGGATAGTCTTCATGGTCAAATGTGTCGCACACCACAAGCATATAGTCGCTTTCCGCAGCTTTCTCACGTTTAAGCCACGACTCGATCATCCATTTATTTGCGGCCATACAATACCTCCTATAAAATTAGTCTTTCATTCGAGCGGTTGCCCTCAAAAAATCTTCTCGCAGAATCTCATACATTTTATCGTCATGCACATTTCCAGCCATGTCCTTTGCACGATGATGTCTAATGCCAATAATGCGACCGCCCAGCTTTTCACACATCCTATCGTAACTTCTCTCAATGGGATTGCCACAGACTACACACCACTCAACCACTTCCATGCCGAATTTCAGGAAGCAGTCTTCGACAACCTGCCTTAGTGCCTTGCCGAAAGATACTTTGTCATCGGAAAAATTGACTGCTCCAAACCACTGAGCGATCTGCAACTCATTGTCCACGGAGTAACTGATATACCCCAGCAGCTCATCGCTATTGTTCAACACAGCGAATGACCGCTTTTGATAATCGCCAGTGTTATCAGCAAGGGAGAAATCGCTACGATAGTTACCACCGAAATAATATTGGTACTTTTCATCGTACCAGATTCCCCACATCTTGCGTTTTATCTGCTCCTCATAGAGCTTTGCGTTTACGAGTTTCATATGGCAATCGCTCCTTCTCTTTGATCGTCACACGAACATGATATTCAGCCATTCAGTCACCCCATTATTCTCCGTACATACAAATGTCACTCATATTGCGGCACTTGCAGCAATTTTCGTGGAGCCACTTATCAAAATCTTCCTGGGGCATGGTTTTGTCGATATGGACGGCTTTCCAGTATTCATCGTAGTGCATTCCACACACCGAAGACATATCAGTTTTCGTGCATACAGTTTCCATAAAAACGTGTCCTCTCCATCCAATTTTTGATATTCATTCTAAATACCACCCTTTCGGCTGGATTTGCTAACCAGATTTGCAGAAATTTTATCGACAAACTCTTCACAGATGGTTTCAAATAAGCATACCCATCGACTAAACCTTGTGCATCTGATTTTTCCGAAGTCTTTACAAGGGAGCGAGTTTATGCGATTTCTGTCTGCATATACACAGTCACAGCATTTTGCTATATTACCTATATTCATCACCTACCATCTGTTAGCTGCTGGAGCCAATTTTCTGGCGTAGGTACACGACTGGACTCTGGTACACACTCACGATAGAAAGCGGAGTTTTCAGCCACACCCATATCAATCAACCAGAAGTCATTTCCGTTCTGCATAATATCCAGTGACCACTGGCCGTGTAGGTGTAGGTCAGGTAGGAGGTCTATGACCGCCGTTTTTACCCGTTCAATATTCTCGTAGTAACGCCGCATCAGAGTTTCCTCATGTGCTTTGTAGATGATATAGTCGTGGATCTGATGAGGTGAGTTCGCATCTTCTTCGTGACCAAAGCGTTGCTTCATAGTCTGTGGTTCCCAGTAAGGAGTGCAGCCTATAACGGTTTTCTGGTCACAATCAATAAAGATGCGGTATTCGGTACGAAGAGGCAAACCTTTGTAGATACACGGGTTGTTCTCCGCATCCTCAATCCACTCTCTTACAACCCATTCATTTGTGGTAGAGGCTCCATAGATACACGGGGAAGATAGTGGGCTTGCCATCTGAAGAGCCTGATAGTGAATAAAGAGCAAATACTCTCCCAGCTCCATAACCTCTTTTGCACCTTTGACGTGAGCATTGCGAAAATCGAACTTTGAAGAATAAGTTCCTGTTTTAATAAAATACTCCTTGGAATCATCAAGCCGAAATGCTTCATGTGCCCATTTATCCAGAACAGATAGCGTTGTTTGTGTCAGCATCCCATATTCCTGCCTGGTTAGCTGTAGAAGCGTCATAGGTACTTTTGTGATAGCTGTTGCTGGGATCTTGAAGAATCCTTTGCCACGACAAGCCTCTACAAGCTGAGGAAGCCAATGCCCCATTGAGTTTGGGTTCGTGCCAATGATCTCATAAGTCAGGCCATCAAGATCGAGGATGTCCAGCCCTTGTCGAAACATATGATACGATGTCCGCCCTTTCACTGTGTTCGGATTGTCCAGATACTCCTTATACTGATACAGAAGTATTGGCCCGGACTCTTCTCCAATATCACGTTTCATCAAAGTTCCGGTAAGCTGAGGTTGTATTTCTGGTGGGAGATTGGTCACTTCTTGGAGAGTTACAGGTTCAGATCCAGTCGGCAGAGCCTTATAGCTCTGAATGGTAGCCAAATTCCCGTCAAAAAAGTAAGTGGTGGTTTGAGAAAGTAACTCATCTACGATACGGCGTTCCAAGGCTGTTGTATCAGCGTGGGTTGATTTCGACGCCATATCAATTAAATGGTTTTGCTCTGCGGCCTGCCGAGAATTTTGCTGGAAGAATCCGTCTGGCTCTTCGGCCAAGGTATATCTTTTATACGATTCCTCAAATTTGGAAAGAGCCTCTGGACTTATTTTAAGCATCTGCGCTATCGCATCTTTTTGAAGCGTTGGATTTGGCATCCCGCCTCTAAAAAGATTTTGCAAGCCATCCATTATAGCGACCTCTCTACATAATTCCTATCTTGCGTAAAGATTGGAATTTCGGTGTCGATTACCCATTTCCTACGGCGAACCACAACAGTCTGACCAGGATTTCTTGGATCGGCCATAGGAGTTTCTATCTCCTGCTTGATACAACACGAACCACGCTTGTTTTCTGTTGGGAAGTTATTCCAGTTGATATTGTGTTTCGACCAGAGCATTTCTTGAATCTCATCACAATTCTTCTTGTGTAGCTCTTTCTGAGAGAAGAACGCTTGACCAACAGCCTCAATGCTGTTGCGAGTTGCGTCCTGCTGTCGCCAGATCAGGCAATTACAGACTTCCTCTTTAGGGATAGAGAAAACACGTGCGTCGAACAATGCCTGATGCCGTTTGCTGGCGTAAAGCGCATCGAGTTTTGAAAATCCGGGCAGATCAGAGTCGCCATTCACAAAGCTACGGTCAAACCATTGCCCATAAGCAATGATGAACTCACGGTCAAACGCCAATGTAGCCATGGAAGCAGCGACACTTACGGCCTTTTGGATGTTATAGCCGAACCAAGCATCCGTTTTGATAGTTGCATAGTCGGTCAGCACCAGTGTAATTTCGTCGGACTGTGTATAGCCCAAAACACACCCCTGGATGTTTTCGCAGAGAGACTTCATCGTTTGCTGCATGGCCTGAGTCATGATAGGATCAAAGGGCTTGACCATGCCTCTGGTGAAAGTATGAAATGCTTTGCCGTCCAAACGGATAATGGCTGGTACTCGGCGGGTCAGATAATTTCGAGTGATATTCTCATAACCCTTCATACGGTCGCCCAGAGCGTCTTTCTTGTTTGCCATTGTGCGCCTCCTAACCCTTTATCACAACGATAAGGTATGTGAGGTGGAGCAACTTAGCCACCTTGTAGGCAGTGTAGCCATCTGTGAGTACGCCATCATCGTCCACCGTCACTTTGGTGTTGAACCGCCCAGTGTGGTAATACTCCAGAAAGCGCTTCACGATTTTGTCTTCGCTGGGAGTGCTGTGGGTCAGATATGAGGGAACCTTAATCTCCTCAATGGGGACGTGGCACTCCACTGCAGTGACTTTGCGGAGCGGGAATTTAGCGCCGGCAGAAGTCATGATCTCCTTTGCCTCATCCTCACCATTGCTGATGAGTGTACCGATCACCTTGCCCCGCTGCTGACCAATAGCCGTATCACAGATAACGTGTGTACCAGGCTGGATCTTGTCGGCAAGGCTATTCGGTGCTTCAAACCAGTAGCCCTTGCTCTCCCCAGTGTGTTTTACCATAACAGCCGTCATATCAAAAACCTCCTAATTATGTATTTGTGGCTCTTACAGTCTAAGAATAGCACAGCTCCCCTCCTTTGTCAAGAGGGGAGTGTTATGTTTTTGTGTCTCTATGAAAGATTTTTTATGTTGTTGAAACAAGATGAAAGATAACCGCTGTAGGATTGTCCCCATCTTTGAGTGTGCGCCGATAGTGCTGTTGCCACCAGCTGAATAGTAGCTCAAAATTCTTAATGGGTACGAAATCTGGCAACAGAATCTGTGGATTTTGCTGAGACGCATAGTCAAGACACAGCAGCTGGATATCTTCATCAGTGAACGACTGAAGCGGTTTGACTTCAAATTTTGTAACCGTTGCCTTATAGCGAATTGCATAATCTGGAAGTTGGCTTGCAGGACTCCATCGTTTTGCCTCTTGGAAATTGGCGGTTGCATCTTTGGCCCACGCATATTCACCATCAGAACGATAAATGACGCCCGCTGTGACTTTCTGTTGCTTCAGATCAGCAGTATCCTCAACTACCAGCAAACGCCTAAATGGTTCTTGGATACCTACCGCATCGCCAATATGATAATTGGTACCATCATTATGCGGGAGCGCAAAGCCTCGCAGGACTTTCTGGTTCCACAGGTTGAGATCTCTTAGGTTCATTGGCAGATTCACGACTAATCGCCTCCAATCTGATTTGGGCTACCTGTGCCCAAGGCAGTCCAAAGTATGGGCTTTTCTTCTTGTCACATACACCGTTGTCAATTCCTATGTATTTTCGTCCCTCCAGCTTGGCTGCAATCAAGGTAGAGCCAGTGCCGCAACAGTTGTCTAAGACAACCGCCCCTTCGTCAGTGTAGGTACGGATGGCATAGCGGAGCAATTCAATAGGTTTCTCGGTTGCATGAAGTGCTACAGATGGATGAGGTTTGGGGAAACGCCAAATCGACGCCGGATACTTCAAATTGGTGTCAGGAGACTCCACCAGTGTATAATCTCCATAGCTACGGTTGGAGTGTACGTCCTCAGCCTGCTTACCAACTGCTTTACCCTTGGTGTGATTTTTCTCACCGATTGTCATTTGTGGATGGTAGGGTGGCGGTGATTTGTAGAACACCATGATATCTTCATGCTCTCGGAGCGGCATTTTCTTAGCGTTAAGAAAACCACTTTTGAGAACCTTGTCCCAAATGATATTGTATCGGTGGAGCTTAGGGTTTGAAAGCATCATGGTCGCTGTAAACTTGTCTTGGCCGAAAAGAAGAATCGCACCGTTAGGCTTAATGATCCGTTCGTATTGTTCCCATAGTAGAGTAGGCGAGATAACGGTATCCCACTTGTTTTGTGTGGCACCATACGGCAAATCACATAGAATCATATCAATGCTGGCGTCGTTGATCTCCTTCATTACCTCCAGACAATTCCCATTGATAACGGAATTAGGAAGGATACTCATACACTATCACCATCAATACTCATGGTAAAAGCGACAACGGGTGCGTTTAAGTTCTCTTGCGCCCACGCTTTGATTACCGCTTCAGCGTTATCAATCAATACGCCATTGGGGAATTTCTTTCCACGAGCGCACTCATAAATGGAAATCGGATCTGGAATAGTAACGCCAAGTTCTGTTGCTTTCTCCTTAATATAGTGTTTGCTAATTTCATTAGCCACAACAATGGGACAACCAGTCATAGCGGACGTATAAATGGAGGCCGTTGTTTTGCCACGTCCACGTTTCAAAAATAGACCCTTCATATTTATCACCTTTCCTATCGTGAGAAATTTTCATTGACTTATATCAAAATTTTAGATATACTTTTAATATCATAGATTAAGGAGGCCAACTATATGGCTGCACGTATCATGAAGTCCGTCGATGAGAGAGTCGCATTGCTTGACCAAAAGATTGCAAAAAAGCAGGCTGAGATCAATGCACTTGAAGCTCAGAAGCAAAAACTTCTCCACCCAGTCAACATGAAGACTGTTATGGCAAAAGCTAAAGAAGCTGGAATGACACCAGAGGAAATCGCAAAGAAGCTCGGAATTGAAGTGTGATTCTTAACCTGCCCGCAATAGCGGGCAGGTTTTTATTAGAGTTCCAAGGACTTTTTAGTTTTCAGTTTCCTGAGCATCACAATCTGGCGGATTTTTTATCGTCACTCGAAGCTCCACTGTGCGGCCATCTTTTAATGTCCACTCATAACCACTCGATGTTGCCTTTGGACAACCAATACCTCCAAGCAGCTCTTGAACCATGTAGTCTCTAACTGCACACAATGCTTCGTCAGTACATTCTGTCTTGTTCTGCCAAAGGCTCTTGTTTTTGCTGTTTAGGGTTCCTGCATATATTGCAAACGCCCCACAACCAACATGATATTCAGCCATTTAATCACCCCCTGTATTTATGAAATGTATGTTTCATTCACTTCTTAGGCTCTCATAACCACGTTCCAGAGCGAATAACCAAGGCTTTGCAAATCTTCCAGTGTACAAACCACTTCATTATGCTTTAGGAAGTCAGAAAGAGAGGCCAGCTGAATTTCGTCAAAGAATGGGTACTGAGTTTTTAGTCCGCCACGCCACTCCTCAATTTCCTCTTTGGTATACCGTTCACATTGGTCGAATCGAGTAGTATACCCACCAAAGCTCCGCTTTTGGTCATCCTTGGTGCGCCGCCCCCAAAAGAGCAGCGCACCATTAGGCCATGAGGAATGTTCATTGCTTACAATCACATATCTTCTATCTCCGACCATACTGGCACACCTCATTGCTTTCTCGTGGTGCCAAATCCGCCACGGCTGATATTGCCCAAAGTATCTGTAGCTTCAAAGGTCAACTGGGGCTGGTGCTTCATAATGCGGAATTGGCAGATACGGTCATTCACATGGATCACGGTGTCGCGCATGGCAATAGCCGCAAAGTACCATTGATCGCTGTCGCCACAATAGCTCTCGTCAATCATGCCTACATGGTTGGCCTGGATAACACCGAAGTTTTTGAATGTGGAACTACGAGGAATCATATACGCCTCATAGCCAGCCGGAAGCTGCATGGCGATCCCCAGCGGAATCAACTTGTACTCGCCTTTCTTCAGCTCCACAGTTTCAGCTGCCCGCAGGTCAACCCAGTCAGACTTGCCAGCGATGTAGTCCAGCTTGTCAATTTCGTCACTCAGATACTTGATCTTGATTGTCTGGTTATCGGGCGGCTCGGGCGGATCAGGCATTTTTGCACCCTCGGAAATGCGATAGAGCGCATGATAGCAGCTTTCACAGAGATGAACTGTCTTTTTTGCCTCGGCGGTGTTCTTGAAAACCGTACCCATCTCATAGCTTCCGGTTAAATAGAACTCCTTCATCTCCTGACTGTGCGGATTTTCAATGACTGCTCCACAAGCATCACATATATAAACCCTTGCCATATCATTCCACCTCTTTCTTTGTATTGAGCCGATTAAGGATATCGGCCACCAGTGCATTGTAACCCTCCACATCACCGTTATAGTTGTGGCAGGCAACGTTGTGTGCGATCAAAAACTCACGTAGCTCACGGGAAAGGGCGTCGCTCTCGGCCTCGGTCTGGAAGCGGCCAGCGCCATTGTAGGGCTTTGTGCGGTTGATAAAAACGTTCATAGAGTCGAAGGATTTTGCCACCTTAGTAACCAGCTGGTCAAACTCCTCGCCCAACACCGGATCGTTGGCATAGAAGGGAGACAGCAGAATGGGCGAATCTGTGATAACCACATCTACCTTGCCCTGAACGCGGCTGATGCGGAAATACTGTTTGCCGAAGATGTACGCTTGGTTCTGGAAGACAGCTTTGCTCTCCTCCCACACCTTATCCTTGGCAAACTCCGTTACCAACTCAGCATTGATACCGTGCATCTTCAGCTGAGAAAAGACGTAAGCTGCCCCGGTAGATTTGCCCGCACCAGGAGCACCATACAGATTAACGATAAGCATTGTTTATCATCCTTTCACTTTTTGTTAGCCGGCTCTTTTAGCCATGCTATAAAGTCATCAACAAGTTCCGCAACTCTTTCTTCACTCCATGGCACAAAGTCATCAAAGGTCATTGTGCCAATGGCGAACGCTTCCTTTGTTCGCATCAAATCGTAAATATAGCTATCCTCGCAACCTGCCCACTGATAAAAGTAATCAACTAACAAGGAACGCAGTTCATCTTGATCTAAACGGAAAAGCATCTCGAAATTGGTTTGCGGATCAAAGTCAACACCTACACGCACTCTATATGCAGAGCAACGAGAGCCACGATACATAGCGTCGCACTTTTGTACTGGACAATTTGCGCACCCGGCATTTTGTAGATCATTAGGTTTCATCTGTGATAACCTCACAAATCTCAGCCATAAAGCTCTGGCCGCGCCCATACCAACAGTCATGTTCCGGCTTATACAGCCAATCGCCATGAATCTTTTGCTGAGGGAACATTGGATTTTTGGGGGTGATTTGCATTGTGCCCCGAAATGCCTTATAACCTTCCACCTGAATCATGGCACACCGTCTTTCTTTGGCTTCCAATAGCAATACAAGCAACCATGCGGACATTGTTGCCGATATTGCAAAAGCTCTGTTTTACCGGAGTAGCACATACAATTCTTGCGCTGATATCCAATACTGTCAGGTTGCTCATCACATAGGCCAAGAAGTGTTAAATCGTAAGCAGAGATGCAGCCACAGGCGATTGGCTCAGTCAAGCCCGGTTCTGCACACGCTTCAATGCGAAGCGGAAGATCGTGTTGCTCAGCCCAATATGTCTTAGCAATTCTAATCATCTCGTCAACGCGAGCCAGTTGCTCTTGGCTGGGAGAGAAGCCGTCGCCATAAGGCAACGGCAACCCCGCCAGCTTGAAGCGCTCTCGCACATGAGGGTACATATCAATCACACTGATACGATAGCGGGAGAACCCTTGATCCATAAATGTCTCAATGGCGCTTAGTGCAGTTCTTGTCCCTTTGAGAGTGGGGATAATAGGATCAACTCGAACGACTATGCGCTCTTTTGGGAATCCCTTTTTGACCAGCTGTATAATTGCGTCGTATTCCTCATAAGGTGGCGGGACGCATGGTTCAACCACAGTTCGGCCATAACCGGTAAATGTGGTGTGTATAATGAGTTTGTCTTTGTGTTTCAGTGCCAAATCGAGGAAGCCCGGAGAGATGCACTTTGTAACCAATACAGCACCATCAACAATGCTGAGCCTTTCACCCCAAGAGAGATCTAAGCCAGCGTCGCCTGCTTCTGTAATGCCAATTTTATACTGACTCACCAAATGCTCCTCCTTGACTTACCTAATATTGGGTGGTAGTACATAGTGCGGGCATGACACCTTAACATTCATTTTGAAATCTTTGAGCGATTCGATATCGTTTTCAATCGCTTCCATCGTCTTGCTAACTGCCTGCACTGTGTTTTCGTATTTCTCGTAAAATGCGCACACATTTTTATGGATGCAGCAGTTACACGTTGAACTTGATACCGTTGAACTTGATACCATGGTAATCCTCCTATTCGCACCGTTTGAAATGCACAGTGTTAAATTTTTTGCCTGGAAACTCTTTTAACCAAATGGCAGAAATCCAACCACCAACATTGACTTTCTCGACCTCATAAACCTGCCCCTCAACCAAAAGATCATTAGCCTGCTTGGAATCGCATTCAAAACCAGCATCAAGGGCTACCGCTCTTACTTTGGAGCCGCGTTCACAGTGCAAAACATCCGTCTGGTCTTTTACACACTTGCTGCACGGCCACTGCCAGGAATAGTCCAGAATAATGCCATCCAAGATCTTGCCACAAGTTGGACACGTAAAAATTCTTGCTCTGTCCATATGCTTCACTCCTCGTATAATGTGATTTGCCCGTTCTGCACAGTCTTTTGCACGTCGATGATGCGTTGATTTGCAGATCCTCGCCACTTTAATGCCCGGTCTGCCAGTTCTTGCTTGAATGGGCCGTCAACAACAACATCACAGCTCATCAAAAGCTCCTGTTTCATAAGTCCATGATTGTTATAATGACGGTTGAAAAAAACATCGTCCCATTCAAATCCCGTCCAAAGCCATATGTTTTTGCCGTTTTGATGGACAAATTGACACAGTTCAATGAGCTTTACAATGCCGTGTGACTGTTGACAAAGAGGATCGCCACCAAGTATGCTAAGGCCAGTTATGATTGGATCTTTCAACATTTTACAAAGCTCAAGAAAAGTACCCGTTGTGTACGGTATACCATAGTTGAAATCTTGTTCCTCTGGATTAAAGCAACCAGGACAATGGTTTGTACATCCACTTACGAAGAGGGAGGTGCGAACTCCCTCTCCGTTTGCGATGTCATAGTTACGGATCGTGGCGTAGTTCATTCGTCGCCACCTAAATGGACATAGCGCTCTTTGATTTCTTGGGTTCGCCCTTGGTTCCAGTCATTCAGACCGATGTAACCGCAGGTGCGCCGCGCAATATTCATTTTGTTCTTGTCGGTGTTACCACAGTTGGGGCATTTCCAGACCAGCTTTCCGCGCTCATCCTCAACGATTTCGATTTCCTTATCCCAACCACACACCTGGCAGTAATCGGATTTGGTGTTGATTTCGGCATACATAATATTCTCATAGATATGCCGCAACACAGTTAGCACAGCGGGGATGTTGTCAGAGAGGTTCGCCACTTCAATGTAGCTGATTGCTCCGCCCGGAGACAGGCGCTGGAACTGAGACTCAAACCGGAGCTTATCAAAGGCGTTGATATGCTCGGTGACATGGACGTGATAGGAGTTCGTTATATACCCCTTATCTGTAATGCCCTCGATGACGCCAAAACGCTTTTGCAGACACTTGGCAAATTTATAGGTGGTGGATTCAATCGGTGTACCGTAGAGCGAGTAGTCGATATCCTCAGCTACTTTCCACTGAGCGCATTTGTCATTCATGTACTGCATGACTTTGAGAGCAAACGGTTCGCCATCAGGATCAGTATGGCTCTTGCCGGTCATGGCCTTTACGCACTCATACAGACCAGCGTAGCCCAGAGAGATGGTAGAGTACCCGCAGTGTAGCAACTTGTCGATAGTTTCACCCTTTTTCAGTCGGGCCAAAGCGCCATACTGCCAGTGGATAGGCGAAGCATCAGACACGGTGCCGGAAAGACGCTCATGCCGGATCTGTAATGCCTCATGGCACAGCTCCAAACGTTCATCGAAGATTTCCCAGAAAGTATCATACAGAGCCTGGATATCGTCATGGTCTTCAAGAACCTGCCAAATGTGTAGGGCACTCAAAGCTACATCTGGGAGGTTAATGGTCACGACTCCTTGATTGAACCGGCCATAATACTTCGGCTTATGGGGGTCGTAATTCTTTGCGCCTGCGATATTGTCCCAGCCGTTACCGGAGCGGTCGGGTGTCAAGAAGGAACGACACCCCATGCAGGTGTAGCAGTCGCCGTCACCCTCAGACTCTCCCTTGGATAGCTTGTATTCCCGCATCTTCTTCTCAGAAATGTAGTCAGGCACCAGCCGTTTGGTAGAGCATTTGGCGCACAGCTCGGTCAAATACTCATACGGCCCACCAAGCCCCGGAGCATTGTCTTCCTCAAGCACATAGATGAGCTTGGGGAACGCCGGCGTAATCCATACGCCTTTTTCGTTCTTGACGCCCTCCATGCGCTGTTTTACGACCTCCTCAATAATCATGGCAAGGTCGCGCTTGGTTTGCGGATCACTGACCTCATTAAGATACATGAACACAGTAATGAACGGTGCCTGACCATTGGTAGTCATAAGAGTAATGACTTGGTACTGAACGGTTTGCACACCCTTCTTAACCTCATCCTTAACTCGCATTTCTGTGATCTGTGCGATTGCAGCTTCTTCGTTGGCAGAGAAAGATTGCATTTCCTCACCACAGGCGATCCGATAGCGAAGCCTGAACTCCTCCTCAACCTGCTTTCTGATCTTCTGGCGACTCACATCAACAAATGGAGCAAGGTGCGCCAAAGAAATGGATTGTCCGCCGTACTGATTGGATGCTACCTGAGCAATGATTTGGGTGGCGATGTTGCAGGCAGTCGAGAAGCTGTGTGGCTTCTCAATCAGAGTGCCGGAGATAACAGTGCCGTTCTGGAGCATATCTTCCAGGTTGACCAGACAGCAGTTGTGCATATGCTGCACAAAATAGTCGCTATCATGGAAGTGGATGATACCTTCCTCATGTGCTTTCGTAATTTTCTCAGGGAGCAGCAGATGGTCAGTGATATCACGACTGACCTCGCCGGCAATGTAATCTCGCTGAGTAGACAAAATGATAGGATTCTTGTTGGAGTTCTCCTGAATCACCGTTTCATTTGTACCATCAGCGATGGAGAGGACCTTCTTGTTCAAAGAGGAGGCATTACGCAAAAGCTCATGCTCATAGCGATATTTGATGTACGCTTTGGCAACAACGTACTCGCCCTCCCTCATCAGCTCGGTTTCTACATCATCTTGGATCTCCTCAACAGAGATAGTGCGGTTCCGCTGTTTATAACGGTTATACAAACGGGTAGAAATCTTTTTGGCGATTTCATCTTTGTCTCCTACGGCGCTGAGCTTTTCAACTTCCTCAAATGCCTTTATGATGGCATTTGCAATCTTGCTTTTATTGAAGCTGGCCTCTTGCCCGTCACGCTTAATTGCAATCATACACATCTCTCCTTTGCATACTGCTCAACCAGAGCGTCTACTTCGTCCCAAGTCTCAGCACGACGGATACCATACTTCTCCACATCCAGGCCACGATTATGCGGACGGTTAAACAGGATTTTATGGTAAGCACCGCCAATCAGGTTGTGAACGCCATCGTCGATCAGGATATCTCCCCGAACCATCTGCTTGTTCGTAGCGAAGATGATATGCTCCCAGTCCAAGAAGGGGAACATTTCAAGAATCCGCTCCACCTTGACTTTGCAGGTGCGATAATCAGATGCAGTAACCATATAGAGCTTGTGCCCCCGGTCATACCACTTCTGAAGGATGCGCTGACTACCCGGCATGGGTTCAAGGCTCTTCCATAACTCATCCTCGGTCAGGACTCCAAAGAGCTGCTGTTCGGTAAGGGTTGGGAAAGCCAACGTCATATCCCAATCATTGACATCTTCAAAGGCGACCGATGTACCATAGCGCTCATTCAAGAGCTTAATCCAGCAGTTCAGCAGATTTTCGGCCACATCATCAGCGTCAAAGAGGATAGTCAGCGGCACAAACTTCGGTTCCAGACCTACAACGAAGGTGGCAAGAGTGCCCCGCAATTTGTCCAAATCTGCATCGTTTTGGATGACATAATCGTAACGGTAGCCATCCAAAGCGGTTTCGGATTTATGCGCTTGCTGCTCAGGTGTCAAGGGCGAGACGAAACCGGGACGTTCAACTCGCAACAGCACTGTGTCAATGCCGCTGTACTTAAACAGCTCATACTCGTTTGGGAAGCGACAGTCGGGCAAGAGCACATAGTCCCACTCCTCTTGGAACATAGACAGGAAATTGACAATGAAATCCGCCCAGTAGTCAGGCGATTTCGCCCGGATCACATCAGTGCCAACATACTGGAGGATGTGTCGGCCACGTTCATCCTTCTGCCCATCCCAATCGAAATAGGTCTTACAAATGAATTTGAGAAGATCGGCAAAGTGAGCAATCTTGACGCTTTTGCCGTCTGCCTCCAACAGCTCTTTCAGTATGGCCGCTGTGGTGTCCTTGCCGTGCTGGGCTTTGCCAGAAATGCAAATCACTTTCATGCCGTCACCTCAATATCATCAAAGACAACGGGAACCAACTTCTGGAACTCTTTCAAAAGGGCGATTGCAACCTCACGCATCTGAGGATGTGCCGCAGGCGCAGTTCTGAGCTTGAAGAAATGCCGCCACTCACAAAGATTGGCCGTCATGACCACTTCAGTTTTGAGGCTGTTGGGAAGAACGCTACGGGCTTCCTGTGGAGAAGCGCCCTGATGCAGCAGCCCAAGATAATGGTTCTCAGCCATACGCATGGCCGATCTCCAATCCTTCATCAAATCAGAGTCCTTATCCCAGAAGCACGGCTCAATTACCGTGATCTCCTCACCGAACTTCCCCTTGCTGTAGTTACAGTAGCGGGTGCTCTCCTGGCAATACGCCGCCAGTCGGTGCCGCACAATCTCATGCGATACACCGCGATCAACGATAAACTTGACCCGAATAGCCTCATGCTCCAGCACCGCTTCATGGCCGCGCTTGATGATACCTGCCACGAATTTTTCGGCACTATCTTCCGTGATCTTCTCCTCGGACTTGTAGCAGACACGTCCGGCCTCCTCAATGGATTTCAAAATCTTCTGTCCGTCAACAGGCGAAAGAATATGAAACCCGGCTTTGATTACCCTCATTTGTTGTTCCTCCTGACTATGTATTTTTATCTCTACTAAAAGTAAGTACGAAAGACGTGACCGCCAATCGTCTTGTAGTAGCTACCATAGGTTAGTTTGCCAATGGAAAAGAACACCACATCGGTGTTAAGCTCTAAGACTGGCTCACCGGCAAGCGCAGCCTCAACCGCTTCCATTTGCTCCTCCCCATAGGTATTCCCCACAGAGAACTGATTAGGAGCCAAAAGGATATCAGAGATACTTCCGTCAAATGCTTCGTGCATATAACGATTAAGCGCAACCTGGACAACAGCAATCTGTCCCTCAAAAGGTTCTCCCCGTGCTTCGTTATAGACCATGCAGGCCAACAACTCTTTCTCGGCAGCGGTGATCACCAACTCAGCATAAGGGTTTGGGGCTTCTTCCTCTGGAACTGATTGAATGGGAGGGGTAGTAGGCACCATAGTCCTTGTTTCAACAGCCCTTGTTATCTCAGGCGGTGCTGACAATGTAAGAGTCTCACATACGGTGGAATCTTGTATAGCCTCTTTCAGTATGGCTTCTTCTTTTGATGCAAAGGCTATGGCATAGATGACAGCACAAATCACCACCAGCACCATAAAGCCTTTTATGAATGGTTCAAATTTCGTCTCGTTCATTGAAAACGCCTCCTAAATCACGTAGTCATATTGATATAGGTACAAATAGCCTCGCCGCCTACCCCAACCATCAGCTGGAACTTGGATGGTGTCAAAACGTTTGAGAGGTTTGCGGTCATAAAGCTCGGAGTAAATTGTCCAACGGTTTGTTTTTCCGGTGCCGATAGATCTTACTTGCAGCGCATACGCCCAAATATTGTCGCTTGCCTTGGACTTCAATGGGTAGATATCCATGACAATCAGCTTTCGCTGATCCTCTTTCTTGTTGGTGGTAAGGTCGATGTATCCCAGATTTTCAAGCTGAATCTGCATCTTGCTTTTCAAATCAAAGTCGGGAATGTGCATATCCCGTACCATAGACTCGATATGGCGAAGTAAGCCCGGAAGATTAGTGAACGTATAGTTCTTTGCTACCGTGCCACTTTTGGTCATATCGGTAGCATACTGCGCAATCACAGGTTCAAGCTCAGGAGTCAACTTATCCTTGGGAATCTTTTTCATTGTGCCATTCTTGAAGAAAGTGAAGAGGTCTACCATGCGTAACAGCTCTTTGGCATTGCCATATTCGGCGAAATAGTCAATCTTCACCAAAATTTCTCGCTGCCTGGTATCCAACCGAGTTTTTTCGTTTAGCAACATCAGCAAATCCATAAACGACTCAGGCTTGCTTGCTTCAGCCAATTCGTAAAGCTCATTGGCAACGTCAGCGTTCATATATTTCACTGAGGAGATCCCTTTGGCAATTACCTTTTCTTCAGCGTTCAAAAGATATTTGTCTTTGGAGAGGCCAAAACGAGGGGGGATGATCCTGATACCATAGAGCGTAGCCAGTTCATTACCGTTTTTCACATCTTCTTCGCCGTTGGCATTGTTGAGGTAGGCAGTGATGAACTCGTAGGGATGATAGTACCGCAGATAGGCACAAAGATAGCCGATCATACAGTAACCAACAGAATGGTTATAGCCAAACATATAGCTGGAAGCGTCCTGAATGATCTGCAGGAACTCCTTAGCTTCTTGCTCGGCAACCTCTCTGGGCTGTGGAGACTTGTCGCAATACCCCTCTAAAATCTCAGGCAGAGCTTTTTGTAAACGGTCTTCATCTTTTCTGGCGATTGCCCGACGTGTATTATCGGCGTCAGATCCAGAGAAACCGCAGATTTGCTGTAGGAACTTAATAACATCCTCTTGGTAGATCAGATAGCCGTTGTTATCGGCCAAAAGCTCGTCGATAATGGGTGAGGGGTTCTTATGTGGCTTGTGCTGCATAAGCTCATCACGGTAAGAAGCGCCAGAAGGACGAAGCGCCGCCGTCACAAGGCTCATGTCAAAAATACTGTGCGGCTCATACTGTTTGAGCATTTGGAACGCAAAGTCACCTTCAAACTGGAAAATGCCAATAGGAGAGCGGAGCATATCTTGCCATACTGCTTCATCAGCCCAGTTGATTTCGTGAGACTTAGGATAAGGTTGCCCTAACAGCTCATAGGCATCCTTTACGATTTCGATATTTTTCAGCCCCAGGATGTCATACTTGACCAAGCTAACCTCATGTACACACTCCATATCAATCTGCAAAATCTCTTTGCCGTCAGAAATGAATGTGCCATAGTTATCACGTAGAGTAATAGGGCTTGCTACGATGCCGGCGGGGTGCATAGACTGAGAGATTGCTACGTCAAGCAACCCGTCATAGTAATAGAATACCTCGGGATATTTTTTTCGAGTCGCTTCCTCGTCAGCCTCAAACTCCTTTTTGATGGTGGCTCCGATTTTGCCAACCCATGGGTTTTTGGCAAAGATTTTTTCGTTTTCGGTTTTCAGCTTGGTATACTCTTGATTGAAATGTTTGATTAGCTCACCTCTCGGTGTACCTTCATACTGAGAATCAAAAATGAGGTTGCCTTTCTCATCAAAAAGATACGCGCCAAAGCAGGTGCGCACATCACCAAACGACACCTTGATACCATCGTCTTTCAAAGCTGCTAAGATACGTTTGAACGGTTTGTCGTCGTGCTGATGTTCCTTATTCCAGCGAACTGATAGAGCACGACAGATTTCATCAATGCAGCCCTTAGACTTAATAGTGCCAATGGCAAGAATAAAAGCTGTCTTCTCTTGACCAAACCGATTGATGATGTAGTTGTAAACCAGATCGCGCTGAGTGGGGGACACGTCGATATCAATATCCCCAATTTCTTTACGATCCTCATTACAGAATCGGCTGAACACCGTATGCCAAGTTTCTGGGTTGAGGTCTGTGGTATTGGATACATAGGCCACACGAGAACCGCCACAAGAACCACGGTTGAAACCAATGGGGATTCCGTTCTCTTTACACCACGTCACCAGCTCGCTCATAAAAAGCATAAAGCCTGACATCTCAATTTTGTCAAAAACCCGGCACTCCTCAGCAATAGCCGCTTTGAACGACTCTACTTGTTCTGGTGTGATTGCTCCCTCTGCAATTTTGCTGTGCAAATTATCATGGAGAACCTGATGTAGCACCTCACGATCACGCTCACCATATAGGATGGGGTATTTGAAGGAGACATCCAACTCAAATGGCTCAACAGATTCGGCCATGCGGTTAGTGTTTTCGATTGCCTCCAGATACATTTTTTCTGGTAACGCATCCTGAGCTTTGAACATAGCGACCAGCTCATCATAGGATTTATATGTGAGGTCAAAGGTATCTTCATCAGCAAAGTCGATGTGCTTTGACAGCTGCAAAACTGTTCGGCACTCAGCCTTGTACTTATTGAGGCTATGGGTATCAGTGCCAGCAATCAGCGGGATACCATACTGCAAGGACATTTCTGCCAGGTGCCGGTTGTAATCAACCTGATCAACATAGTTGTGTGGCTGAATTTCCAAGTAGTCATAATGCCTCAATATTCGTTCATACATGGGGTGAGTTATACTCATGCGGTTTAGCGGAGAGGCAAGGCAGGCGCTGATCTTGATAACGTTTCTGGAAAGACCAAGAAATTCTTCAAAAGAAATCCTCGGCTTGTAGTAGAAATGATCTTCTTGGCTTGACCGGCTGATAAGCTCATTCATTTCTTGCAAACCCGCATAATTCTTAGCGATTAGAATAGTGTGGTAATTGTCACGCACCTTATTCTGCTCGCCAGTGCGCGGATCGGTGTGAAGCAATTTTTCGGTCAGGTATACTTCGCAACCATGCAGATACTTTAGCCCAGCTTTGTCACAGGTCATCTTCTTCTCTACCCACTGATAGATATTCCCGTGCTCTGTAAAAGCAATGGCCGTCTGCCCCAGTTCTACGGCACGGGCGATGTAGTCTTGGAATTTGGTCGCACTGTCAAGCAAAGATAACTCAGTATGCAGATGATACACAGTATAGTTGTCACCCATCATGAGTCACCTCCCTGCTTGTCATTGACTTTGCCAAACGCTTCGTCCTCACTGTTTTCCTGCTCAGCAATCAGTTGAGGAGGTAACGGCAGCGGTTCAGAATAGGACTTGGTGTCCCAACTAAATCGGCGATCATACTCATCCATATCACCAAAGAAGCGGCGGGACGCTGAGTCATAATATAGGCCGATATCAATGTTTTGCCGACCAAACATACGATCTTTGACAACGGTTACAATTACATCGTATTTGAGCAGACAACGACGCTTTTCGGAGAACTTAGCCGCGTTCTCACGCTCAGCATCAGTCACACGGCGGAGGCCGATCGTCCGGTGGGCAAGATTTACGATGTTACTGGTACCAGCGATATCGTAAATACCAACATTGGAACCTGCATCCATTTTGCGGGGATGGCAGACCAAAATCACAGCTACCTGATACTTTTTGGCAAATTTGATAAGGCGCTTGATGGTTTGGGTCTGGGAGCGCAATTCCTCGTCTGAACTATCTGTGTCGATACACATAAAGTTGTCGAGGATAAGACAACGAGTGCCATATTTTCGCACCGTATCTGTCATAGAGGTAATGAGATTATCAAGCACGTTGTCATAATCATCACGATAGATGAACCATTGACCTTTGTAGGTCTTATTGATTGCTCCCAGGGTAGCGCCAGAGATTTTCTTGTAAGGGTTTCCCCGACGCGAAACAGCATCCTCAACATTGCGGGGGCCGGCAAAAATGTAATTGAACCAGCTCTTTTCCACACCGTTTGGAAGCTCACCGCTAAATATCCACGCTTTTATGTCGTGGTCAAGGGAATTACACATGAGCTGTGTCAAAAGGCTGCTCTTGCCTGCTCCGGGTTGGCCGCTGACAATGGTAAGAGTACCAAAGAATAGCCGCATCAGCTCATCATCAATGGCTTTGAGGCCAAATGTCACGCCGTCTACATCCTCATACTCGGTTGGTTCAATGTCAGACAAATCTGCCACAGAGGGAACAGGGGAGTCCTTAGCGTCCAGGATCAGCTCTAAAACCTTTTCTTTACCAGCAACATATAGGACTTCGTTTAGGTCTTTTGTGACACGACCTGTTTTTCCAATCGGTATAGCAGGCACATCCACAACCTTTGTTCGCCAGCTGCCCAACCTGGGGACGCACTCTTTTTGCATTTTCAAGCCCGCTTCATCGTTGTCAGCACAAATGATAATGCTGTCAAACTGATCGAGCCATTCAAGATTCTCGTCAATCCAGTGAAGATTGGAGCTACCCAACGGAACAGATACGGCGTTTTTGAAGCCCGCCTCGATTGCAGACAGACAGTCAGGCTCCCCTTCGCAGATCAGCAGAGGAGAATTGACATTCACCCGGTTCATATTGAACAGCAGTGGCGCAGTATCGGAACCAGGCTGGCACCAACACTTGTTTTGACCATGCTGGACTTTATGCGACGGTTTGTATTTCACCATCGTCAGCACGTCGTTGGTGTCGTAGTAGTTGAATACAGCATTACCATCGGCATCCTGCCGCACATCAGCGTAATCCAGAGTAGCAGGGCTGATTTTGCGTGTACCGAAATATGCGTACACTTTGGATTTATCACTACAAGCGACCTCTTTGGGATACCTGTAATGTCGTTTGGTTTTTACACCCAGCTCCCCGAAGGAATAGGGCATCTCAGCAAGCTCAAAAAGTCTCTTACAGGCTTCGGCGTAGGTTGCGCCCTTATGAACAAGTACATCCAAAAGGTCGTAGCTGCGGCCACAGCTCCCAAAACAGCGGAAGTTGAACGCCTTTCTATTGTAGATAAAGGAAGCATGATCCTCCTGATGGAATGGACAGCAACACTTCATATTCCTCTCGTCGAAGTCGGTGATCCCCAGCTCTTCAACAATGATCTGTGCGTTTTTGTCTCCGAGCTTTTCTTTGGCCTGCATGATTGCGTCTCTATCAATCTGCACGGATAAAATCACCTCAATTCTCAGAAAGTCCCCGCCCACTCTTCATGAGCGGGGACTTCTTCTGAATGAAACCAGTCTTTCATTCTACGAACGATGCTGAGTGCGCACAGTGCTCTCGCACAGAGCACAGATAGTCGCAAAAGAAACGATCTGGTTTAGCCGGGAAACTCTCGGCCTTATAGATGTTATCAATGGATCGCAAGAACCAGTCTCTGTCTTCCTGTGCGGCAATCTCAGAAAATGGTTCCCTGTCCAAACAGCCCTCACGGAACTTGTTAAACCACAATTCGGTGGGCCATTCTCCATACTTCTCTTTCAGCCGTATAGCGTAGATGTTCAGCTGACGGAGGTACTTTCGGCGTTCTTCTTTGGACTTCCACTTGCCGCGACTTTTGTGGTCACAGACAATCAAGCCGGACTTATTACGGGGGATCAGGTCGATGACGCCGACCACCGGCCTACCACCCAAGGTGGAGTGATATCGCTCCTCTATTCCAAGTATCTCTACTTCATCCCCAATTTGCCCAGGGAAGTCGTTGAAATACTCAAAACCACGCTCGTAATAGCTTTCCTCCAACCGTGGAAATGGGAACCGCTCTGAAATTACCGTAGGATATTCACTCTCATAGAGGCGGGACATATCCCATAATTCGATCTGCTGCCGGAAGTATCTCTCAAAAAGCGAGTGCCCCAGCGACCCCCACTGAGCAAAAGCATTTTCTATGCGATCTTTGCATTGGAGGTATGTAAGGTCGAACATATGTGGGCATTGATCGAAACTACTAACACGGGAGTACGACCAGTCCATAGCGTCCAGAAGAAATGAATTGTCCATCTATCAGAAGGGCAGGTCGTCTTCGTTGGGAGCGCCCATCTCGGCATAATCGTTCTGCGAAGCAGAGGCATTAGAGGAAGGCGCGGAAGGTGCATCAGCGGGATCATCATCCTTCTTTTTGCTGCCGCCGAAGTAAACGCTATTGGCAACGATCTCAGTGGCAGTACGCTTGTTGTTGTCCTTGTCGGTGTAATTGCGCACCTGAATACGCCCCTCGACAACGATCAAACTGCCTTTGGTGAAGTACTTGCCAACAAAATCGGCGGTGCTACGCCACGCAGTCACGTTGATGAAATCCGTCTCGCGCTGGTTGGTGCTCTTGTTCACGATGTCACGGTCAACAGCAACAGAGAAGCTACACACCGAAAGACCGCTCTGTGTCTGCCTGATTTCGGGATCGCGGGTCAAGCGCCCCATAATGATTGCTTTGTTCAGCATCTTACTTTACCTCCAGTTTCTTAATCTGCTCAGCGACCTTTTGGGCCGTGGGGATATCCTTAATGGCGTTGGGGTTTTTAGTACCCGCGATGGACTCAATGACCTTGTAGATCTGCTCCTTCGGGACACCGGCCTCCAGCTTGCCACTGACAATGATCAAGATATCCTGCTTCACGCCGTCCAAGTCGTTCTCCTTCTTCTCGCGGGCGGCGCTGGAAAGCTCCTCACCAGTCCAGAGAGACAACCCGAGGCCGTGCAGTGCCGCACATTTAACCATGCAACGCTTGATCGACTTTTCCACGTCAGCTGAGGTGATGTTCGCCACGGGGATAGACTTGTTGCGGAAATCCATGATTGCCAGACTCTCGGTTTCGGTGTGGCCTTTGATTGTGATAGCAACCTTTACCCATGCAGTCTTGCCGTCCGTGAAATAGCGAACAACGTCGTCACTATCAAAACCAGCATTTTCAATGACCTCGACCTGAGAATCGGGGTAAAGCGTCTTCAGGATCATCCACGCCTTTGACCACGGCAGGTAGATAATTTTGTCCTTTTTCTTTAGGTGCTCCGAGATGTCGTACTCGTTCAGAGTCTGGAACACACTTTTTTCAGACTGGGTTGCCGTCAGCTTTTGCAGCTCATCTTTGAGCTGAGCATTTTCGGCCCTCAGTACCTGCAACTCTGCTTGCAGTTTTTCGTTGTCTGCCATAATTGCCCTCCGTACTATGTATTTTGTTTTCAATCGTTGATCAGAGCAATATTGGTGCTATGCACCAAATACGTCTTACCATCGACTGTGACCTGAATCTGGTCGCCATCCTCGTAATCACGCCACGACTGAATTTTCCCATCAACCACCTCGCCGTTAGGCAAAGAAATAATTGCACGATCGTAGGTGTAGGTTGTGTCAAGGATTTGCCGATTACCGCACGCTGCCAAGGAAGCGCACAAGGCAACGGCCAGCAAAAATGCGCCAATCTTTTTCATAGCTACCTCCTATTCTTTGCTCTTACCTTCTACCAGGTAAGTAGCTTCCATGTCAGCCAAATGTGTCATAACGGCCAGCGGACAAAGCTCAAAAGCGTTACCCATACCGTAGTCACCACCCTTGACCGCACTGTCAAAACTGCCCATATGCCAGCGGATGGCATAAATTTCATCCCGCGTGAGCTTGATATAGCTCTGAAGGATAATAACAGACTTCTCGCCGTGCCCCAGAGGGAGACGGTCTTCTGTTTTGAATGTGGGCTGCATCTCCCAGTCAAACCGGCCCTTGGCGTCATTCTTTGAACCATGCTCACTGTACACCTTGACATTTTTGAAGTCAGAGATGTAATTGTTCACCTTGCACAGATCATGGAATAGGGCAGTAACCGCTACCGTTTCAGGGGAGATACCAAGCTCGGGATACCTTGACACGAACCCCGACAGCTTGTCATAGACATTAAGGCTGTGTTCCAGCAAACCGCCCTTATAGCTGCCATGGAATCGAGTGCTGGCTGGGCAGTATAGAAATCGGAGCGTTCAAGCCACCCCATCAGCTCCTCCATGCCCGAACGATTGATAGTGGCACAGATCTCAATAAACCGCTGTTTCAGTGCATCCAAATCTACGCCCTTCTTTACGTCATCCAAATTTACCACTCCTTACTATATTTGGTACCCAGGGGAGGGGCGTTGCCCCTCCCGCCAGATATGAGGATCACTCTTCAATAATTTTGAAGAATACATCGGTTCTACGGTTCAGATATGCGTCAGCAGAGCCGGGATCAGCGACCATCTTCGTGTTGCCATTACCCACTGTAATGATACGGTTGGGATCAATACCGCAGGCAATAAGATACTTGGCGACAGCCTTGGCACGCTCAGCAGACAACGCCTGACCAGAATCGCTGTAGTCACGGGCGTTGATATTGCCCTCCACCTGAATAATTGCGCCGTCCAGGGTATTGGCAATAGCCACAAATTCATCCAAGGTGGCATATGCTTCGTCGGGATTTCTGAACGCTGCCATATCCGCCACAAACTCAATGGTAGCGCTCTTGGTCAGCAGTGCCTCATAGTTGATAATCTCTTCCTTCTGCTCCTCGGTCAGTTCAACAGGCTTATTGGTATTGGAAGGAGTAGAGGAATACTTGCTTGCCAGCGGCAGCAAATACTGATTATCGAAAAGGGACATAGCCGCCTTACGGTTTACTGTCTCACCCAGAGACTCCCAGATGTCGCACATATCAGAGTAGACGGAGGGAGCGGTGGAATCCAAAACTTCCTTGTTCTCGGCATAGCTCATCATTTCAGCATCGCCGCACTGAGCCTTAATTTCCTCGTCGGATACACCGGCAAACATGGGCATAACGGCCCGGATGTAATCAAACTCAGTGGTATACATTTCGTTAGCCTGGAAGATGCCGTCAATAAAAGCCGTCACAACGTCTGGGTGTGCCTGAGCAAAATCAGCGCGGAACACAATACCGTCCATAATCAGACTCTTGGATGCCGTAGTCGAGAACATAATGTGCGCATCGCTGTTTTCGGTGGCATAGGACAGGTAGGGTTGCCAAGTAGCAGCCACGTCCAGCTGGCCGGCGAAGAACGCCTCGCCTGTCTCAGACGCATCCTCAAACAGAATCATATTGTCAATGATAGACTGCTTCTCGGTATCGGTCAGATCAGACTTGTTTACAAACCAAGCCACAAGGGTCTGGGCTTCGCTGAAACGAGGGACGCCGATTTTCTTACCGATCAAGTCGTCCACAGTATTGATGTCGGACTTGGCAATGATGCCGTCGCCGCCAGCGCTGTAGTTCGTAAACACCGGCATAACCACATTTAGACCAGCCTCTTGGAACTTGCCAGAGAGGAACGAGGTGCGGTTAGTAGTATAGCCTGCCGCGTTCAGCTCGCCAGTAATCAACGCATTGCTACTGGCGGTGGCGTCGTTGATAATATTGATGTTGACCTTAATGCCCAACTTGTCAAAAATGGAGCCGGGTTGCGTGGTCAAGCCCTGGTTGGCGTCAATGATGGGCTTCCAGCCCACCCATTCATCCAAGGACAGGTTGATCACCGGGCTTGAGGTATCGGTTTTGCCCGCCGAAGGAGTTGTCGTGGGATTCTGGGTATTGCCAACACCGTTACCGCTGCTACCAGGAGCGCTGGAGCTGTTCGGCGTAGACACAATAGGCTTGTTGGGTTCGATGTTGTTCTTGTAGTAGTTGTAGCCGAAGCCGCCGATACCGGCGAGGAGCGCCAGCACGATTACGAAGATCACCACACGGCCAGCAGTAGTCAACTTCATTCTCTTCATGACAGATTACTTCCTTTCTTCTTTGACGGTAGATTTAGCGGTAGTGTTGAGTGTGAAACCAGCACGAGGAGCCGACAAAGCAGGCTGTCCCCCGTACTTTGCGGCAAGGGACTGTAGGTAAGCATCAGACTGAGCTTGTGCCGCGTGTTTCTCAGCCGTTGACATTTTGGTAGACGTGCGGCTGGCGTGTACAAGAATCGCCCCGTCAACCTCTTTGCGAAGATCTTCCGCACCGTCCCGAACGACACCCAAGAGCTTATCGGTTGCGGAATCGCGCCGCAACTCGTCCAGATCACCCAAGAGGTCTTTCATATTGCCCCGCAGCTTCATTTCCTCAACGGTCATGCGGCTTTGCTTCTTCAGCTCACGGAGCTTTTTGTCATATGCCTCATAAACAGTCTGGGCTTCTCTGATCATCGGATCAAGCTCGCGCAGGTACCCTTCCTTTTGGGAAATCTCAAACAAGATTTCTTCGCGTCTGTTTGAGTAGATGGCAGCATCCGCCATATTGCCCGACCTGACCAATGACTCGCACTTCTTCTCAACATCTTGCAGCTCAGAACGGAGCCTATTTAGCTCTCTTTGCACAGAGGCTTGCTCACCCCTAAACCGATTTAGGGTGTCACCAGCCTTATTGTAGCGGTTCTGTACTTCCTCAATGGCCTGCTGGAACACAGCTTTTGCGCCCTCGGGCGTTTTTGCCACATCCTCAACAAAAATATTAAGGAACCCGCCAACAAGCACCCTGATTTTTTGCCGCACGCCGGGAAACACAATCAGGGCAAGCACAAATACAACCGCTGCCGCTCCAATTACCATTCCCATAGTTACTCTCCTTCCTTGCCGGCAACGCCGTCTGCAAACTCCAAAAGCTGGGTGATAGCTTCCTTTTCCCTTTGGATGGCAGCGCTGGAATCGGCACTCTTCTGTTTCGACTCCTGGATTTTTGCCTCAGCACTTTCAATCAGAGACTTCAAGTGCTCAATGTCCGCCTCAGCTTCAGCGATCAGCTTATCGCTTTCAGCCTTGATACTGCTCTCCGCAGTCTCTAAGACATGAACGCGATTCAGGCCATCATTGATGAGGTTGCCCACATTGATCCCGTTGACAGTGAGAATACCAGCAATGGACGCCTGCTTCTTTGCCTTGGTCATCTCTGGGGGCAGGATGTCGATGTAAGCCTTGATCTTGAAGATCGAATCGTCGTCACTCACCCCGCCTTGCTGATAAATAGAGGGAATGACATCCTCATAGGACACCTGGGAGGCGTCAATCTCCGGTACATCCGGCGCGTATGGGATCTCTGACAGGGGTACCGGGGGCGCAACGGGCGGGCCATCGTATTCGGCACGAACCAGCCCCATGCGTTCAAGCAGATTTGCCATGGTCTACAACTCCTTTCGCTTCAAATTTGATTATTTCATCACACATTTTGAACGCTTCGTCCTGGCTGTGTGTTACCATAATGATTGTATTGCCTGTTGCTTCATGTACGTCTAAAATTAGACGCTGCATTTCGGCGCGTGTCCGATCATCTAAGGCTGACAGCGGCTCATCCATGAGTAGATATTTCGGCTGTACATACAACGTCCTTGCCAAAGCAAGGCGCTGTTGCATACCACCAGAGAGCTGACACGGCCATTTGTCTTTGCAGTCACCCAACTCTACTTGGCAGAGAGCAGAATAGGCATTGTCGCGGCTTTCGGTTGTGTACCGTTCTCGCCTATCGCGCTGAGCAATCAACACATTTTCCAAACAGGTGAGCCAGTTGAAATTGCAATATCGCTGATGTATCATGTACACCGGATTGCGTCTGGAAGTCCGATAATACACGCCATCAATACTGACATGGCCTTTAACAGGCGGAATCAGACCGGCAATGGTTTTCAAAAGTGTCGTTTTGCCTGCTCCCGATTTTGCCAAGATACCGTAGATCAGGCCGTCGTCAAAATCCATATTCAGATGCTCCAGGATGGCCTCACCGCCATATCCAATGGATAAGTCATTCAACTTGATCATTGCAGAACCTCCATCGAAAGACTTTCTGAATCAAAATATTTCCGAGCTTGTCAAAAACAAAGCTGAACACCATAATGACGATAATTGCCCCAAACACTACCGCTGTTCGCCCCCTGGCAGAGCTAACGTTGATGATAAAGCCCAGCCCGTATTTAGCATTAGTGGCTTCTACCACAGCGCAGTACGTCCAACCAATGCCATACATCATAAGGAATGTGTTACAAATGGAGGGGAGCGAGGCAGGAAGCAAAATCTCCTTGATTGTCTCCCAGCTGGTCATTCCAATCGTTTTACCGGTGTCCATTAGGTCTTGTGGTACATCGTTGAAACAAAGTAGGATTGACGGCAGTAGGTAAACGAAGGTAGCAGTGAACAAGAATGAAATCTTCATTTCCTCATCAATGCCAAACCAGAGGATCAGGAGCGGGGAGAACGCGGTGACGGGTACATATCGTAGGAACGAGACGACCGGCATGATTGTTTCTTTGAGGGGTTTCACACCATAGATCAGCAACGAGAGGGGTATTGCCACCAGCATAGAAAGAGCTGACGCACTGGTAATCCTCATGAAGGAGTACAGCAACCCCTTCTGTAATTGACCCGTCTCCGCCAGCCCAACGATTGCTTGCCACACAGCAGCAGGAGCAGGAATAAACAGGGGCGTCGTAAAACACGAAGCCACATACCAGATAGCGATAAAGCAGACCAGCAGCACCATACCACGCAGGTTGTTCTTTATGCGTATTTTGACTGAGCTTTTCATCTTGAAACCCCTCTCACAGATCATCCTCGCCCAGCGACTTTATCATGAAGCACTCGTCACAAAAGCAATCGCCGGTCGGTTGGATTTTGACATACTCGCCGGTTATCGGCTGTCCGCAGGCATCACACAGAACAGTGCGGGTATAAACCCCGCCACAATAGGGACAACCACTAAACTGCTCATAGGGTGGAGTGCCCAGCCCATGGCGTTCTTCCCAGCGTCGTGGCTCGTCGAAGGTCTGGCCGCAATCGAGGCAGGTGTACTCGCCATACATCAGCGCTTTACCTTCCACACTGCCGTGTTGCACCCCGATCTGCCGGGACGCCTGCCGACGACCTCAACCACACCCTCGGCCTTCAGTTCTGTCAGGCGCGGCCTGGTGAAGTTCGGACTGTTGGTGGCGATTATGCCATCAGCCACCAGCCGATCGCCGATTTCGTCGGCGGTCATACCCCCAGGATCACCGCTGGTCAGCACATTCAGAATCATAGCCTTACGGTTAGAGCACTTCGGTTTGACCCTCTGGTATGCCTCCCTGCGATCTTTCAGTTCAATGTTCATAGAAATCATCCCTTTCTATCCGACAAATGCCGGTTTGTGTAGGTCGCTTCGTTGGATTTTGTACCAACCAGTCTTTGCTCCACCTCCCCCAGCCTCAGCTTTCAAGGCACGAGCAACAGTTGATCCGTCATAAACACGGTTGGCATCTCCGTTGTAGTCGTTGATATATCCGAGTTGCCTTAACTCATCACTCTCAACTGGACAGTTTTCTGCATCGCTATCAAAAGGGGTATCAAAAGTGGAAAGTGCCTTTTCAAATGCGCCGATACCGGAGAAGAAGGAGCCAACCACCATATCCTCGAAGAGATATGGCATGGCATCATACAACTCCTGCATAATGGCACAAAGCACATCCACCACGATGGAATTTCCCGCCTGTTTGTAAAGCTGGGAGCCGCTACGGTCATTGCCGCCGTATAGATTTTGGTTCATTGCGATCTGCGCTTTATAGAAGTCCTCGTCAGAGAACCCCATCAGCCGCCACGCTTCCAGCTGGGTTAGTTTCCGAACACGGACACCCGCTTCAAGTTTCTCACTGATTTCCATTACTCTTTTGCCCCCCCGTCAATGGTGCGAATGGTGCCGCAGACATCATCCTTAAAAAAGCGTACACCTTCGTCACAACGCTGCTCACATACGATTTTCACATTGGTTTCCTCGCTTTCGCATATTTCAATTAGCACATTATCTTTCTGAACTCCCGTCAAGGTGTTGGTACAAAAATCAGGGCGAACTTCCAAGTGCTGAACTATCTTGTCCCCCCCCCGCATATCTTCCACGAATAGCGGCAGGGACAATATGTTTACACATTTCTCTCAACCACTCCTGTCATTTGCTGATTTCCAAAGCCTTTGTAATCACGGGCCAGCAAGGTCAAGGCTGTATCACAGTATCCTTCAAACTGAGTGCCTTTCTTGCTCAGCTTCACGCCGACAAGTGAGCAAGTCCCAGCAGTGACGGTCTGTAGAGCCTCTTCCGCTGGTACGGACTGTGTTACTGATCTGTTTGAGTGGGGGGGGTGATCATGGCAGCTACCTTATCGTCGGACAGGTAGTAGCGTTCGTCAACCTTGTCATCAAGCATATCCACCAGTGCTTTTTTCAGCGGAATCGGAGCGGGGAACTTGAAGTTCCCGTTGTCCATGTCCTTGCGGATAATGACACAATAGACACGCTCACGGTTCTGAGGGATACCATAGTTTTTCGCGTTCAGAACCTTCCAATAGACGTTGTAACCGTAGTCCTCCAGCTCTTTGACAAAGAGGTCGAAAGTAGAGCGGAAACGCGAGCCAGTGATGTTTTTGACATTCTCGTAAATAGCGAAGCGAGGTTCCTTTTCTCTGAGAAAACGTAGCCACTCAACAAGTAGGGAAGATCGGGTCTTCTCAATAGTGGTTGAACCACACTTGGGACAGCAATCGCGCTGATCGTAGCGAGCCTCTAAGGGGTTGTAAATATGACCGCAGTCTTTACAGCTCCATGCAGCCCCCCCCTGTTTGCCCGCTATGCTAAAGTCCTGACACGGACTCCCACCGAACATAACGTTGAAATCAGGGACAACCGTCTCATCGGCCTGGGTTATATCGCCGATGTTAAGACTCGGATCAACGCCATGAACTGCGCAATAGCTTTCTGCGGCGTACTTATCAAACTCGCAGAAAAGGGCAGTCTGATAATTCAATGGTAACTCCTCCTGAACTATGTATTTTTGTTTCTTTGGGGAGAGATGTGAGGGAGCAATGTGAGCATCCCTCACTTCCCCTTTATTGTATCACACTATTTTCACACTGTCAACTATGTATTTTTGCTTCAATGTGATTTTTTATTCTGCTCTTACCCCTTATCCATAGCTGACATCCTTCTTATCAGTTCGTAACGTCTCAAAGGTTGGAAATCGTAAGCTATGAGCTTTGGTTTTCTTATCACTGGAAATCTCTTTATACTTAACTTCACAAAGAACTCCAATCAGCTCGTCCCGATGTTTCCAAAATTTTACACGTTGCTCATCTGAAAAGCCAGAACCAACATTGACTGGATTACCCTGACCAATCACTCCTCATCCAACCTTAGAAAGTTCTCACAAGTTTCATGACATACATCACGGACTACATGATCATCAACATCGCAAGTATCCACAAAACTTGGATAGCTTTCACTACAAAAGGCACAGTTAAAACAAACTTTGTCCTCTTCCATACTTAATTTGCCCTCCATTGAGGATTGATTTCAAACCCCACAAAATCTCGACCACACGATAATGCCGCTTCCATAGTGCTTCCACATCCTGCAAAGGGATCTAACACGATATCACCAGGGATACTTGAATTTTCAATATAGAATCGCAATAAATCAACTGGCTTTTCACACGGATGACGCTTCCCTCGAACATTCGCAAATTGGTGAACTGTTTTGCTCGCTCCAATGTTATTGACGTATTTTGCTTTACCTTTACGAAGGAAGAGAATATACTCACAGTTCTTCATGTAGTATTGTGAAGGAGTACAGTTATTCTTTTCCCAGACCAAAACATTGTGTAGCTTAAATCCTACGCTTCTTGCTGCTGCCAGCATCTCCTCCAAATTGAGTACATTAGTAAATATGTACGCTTGAGTGTTGTCTTTTAACGCAGCGTATACCTTTGACATCCAATCAGATGGTTTTAATTCTGTTTGATAATCAAACAGTTTTCGGTTCCCGCCCAACATCCCCTTTGGACGAACAGAGTTTTTACCATCAGAGTCCCCACCCGTAATTGTTTTATATGGTGGATCTGTTACAAGTAGATCCGCGACTCCTTTAATCCGATCAAGAGCTTCCATTGCATCACAGATTTCAACTTTGTTCAAATAAAACCTTCGATAAAGAGGACAATTATCTCCGAAGAATGTACCATCTGATAAACAATTACAACTACCATCTTTACAATGTACACAGTCATCATGTATACAATTATTCGATTGTGTAACCATTGAATTTACCTCAAAAACAGTACATAGGCATAGGAGTGAGCTTGTGAAGGTTGTGGGCGTGTAGGTCGGAAATTCTCTTGTCGATATCCATAGAACCGGACGTACCTTTGCTGATATAATTATCAAGCTGGGCATAGGTAAAGCCAAGGTTATCTTCATCTGTCTTACCGCACAGGCCGTCAGACGGAACCTTATCCACCAAGTCAACAGGAATCCCCAGCTCATAGCCAATTTGGATCACTTCATGCACCATAAGATTAGCAAGAGGGCTGAAATCTCCGGCGCTGTCACCAAATTTCGTAGAGTACCCCACAAAGTCTTCAGAGCGATTACAGGTATTAGCTACCCGCCCACCATTAGAAAGAGACTGAGCAACAGCATAGAGTGTAGCCATGCGGATACGAGCAGGCAGGTTCGTTTTTGTCTGCTCACTAACGTCCATTTTAATACGGAGTCTGAACAAAATGGAGTCAACAGGACTCTGGATATTTACCAGATACGACCGGATGCCGAGATGTTCGACAAGCCGTTTGCTGTCCTCAATATCAGCCTGTTCACCACACGGCATAAGGACGCCGACAACGCGCTCTTTCCCCAGCGCCTCGACACAAAGAGCGGCGACAATGCTCGAATCTTTGCCGCCCGAGATCCCGACCACAGCATCACAGTTGGGGCCGTTCACATTGAAATAGTCACGAATCCACTGAACGATATCGTCCTTTGTCTTTTTAGGATTTTTCAGCATTAGAACTCACCTCCATGAAGATTGTGGCGCACTTCATCCAGGGTAAACACCCGAAGGAGCTTGCCGTTTTTGAACACAGGCTTTAGCTCGTTGTCTTCCTGAGCCTGCTCCCAAGTAAGCCCATCAATGTAGGTGTACTCACCGCTCGGCAAATTCTGATGTACGCAGCAGCATCCACGCTGAGACTTCTTGAAGTGCCCGTTGTCAGTCTTGGGGTTCTTGAAGATCATAATGGGTTCGCCGCTGATATCCTCAGCATAAGTGGCCTTGACCGCAATTCCAAAAGTATCACGGGTATACGGCGCATAATGCACGCATTGCGCCAAGCCGGTATCGTCGCTTGGATCGGCCTCCCAGTGTTCCAGGCATTGCATAGAGAAAGAACCGACGCCCAAGGACACATTGTTAATGGCAAATCCATTCTTCATCAGGATCTGATAGACACGCTCACACCGTTGCGGCGTAATGCTATCACCATACAACGCCTTGATATGAGGATTGAGGACTTTATAGCCCTTATTGTTTATGGTGCCGCCAAAGATGTCCCACAGCTTAAAGACGGTCTGAGTCACGATCTGAACGGGATCGCCGCTGTCACCACGGATGGAAAGACAGCCATCATGCGCCAACACATCATCCTTGATCTCCGGCAGAATGACGTTGACCAAGTTCCAATAGTCATAGCTGTCACTGACCATGGAGAAATTTTGGTGCGGATAGATTTCTTTCAGCAGACGCCGAATGTGCGTCACCTCATCACCATCAATGGCGAAATTGGAGCACATAACACTATGTTCTGTAGACAAAGCGCCGTAGGCCACCTCGTCATTCTCTGCACGGCAAGCGTAATTATGCTCCAGCCAGAGGATAGCTGGGACTGTGGCAGTGTTAAGGAAGCTCAGGCAGAACGCAGCCGAACTCTTGGTAGCGCTTTCTACGCTCTCCTGGCCGCGCATTGAAAAGTCTCCCAGGAGCTTGGCCCGCACCACATCGTCATCACAGGTAAGATCGGCATACTTATTGACGATCTGCCGATACCGATATCCCACCTCTGCCGAGATCTGAGTATGCCACATAGTACACGACAGCATTGTCTCAATGGAGTTGACCAGCCACACAAAGTTGGGGTTGGTATTCGAGATCTCAACCTGGGGGATTTTGATATCAGTTCGAGTGCCCTCCGGGACAGCCCGGATTTCCAACGGAAGGTAGCCCAGCTTATGAAGGGCAATGATGCGCCCTCTGCCGACGCCGCTGGTACCGATGGTATTTTTGAGTACCCGTTCATACTCACCAAGCACTTCCTCCAAGGGGCGATTGAAGAAGCGATCATTAAACGCTTCAATCAGGTACTCTTGGATAAACGCTTGGAGGCCGAACATTGTGACCTTATCAGTGTCCGCCAGCCGAGTCATACGCGGCGTATAATAGGACACCATCTTGGTCAACGTCACGGGGTACTGCTCCGCGTGTGCCGTTTTGTAGAAGTCCAGGCACAGCAAAGGATTGTATGAAATCATTGTTTGATACCCTCTTTCAGTCAATGATGGAGATTTTTTCGTGAGAAGCACGAAGGATACTGCTGGTTGTGAACACATGAGAGATAACACCATCCGTCAATACGTCGCCCTGCAAAATAGTATCTTCGCAATGACTGACATAAAGAAAGATTTCTTTTGCCCCAGCCTCTTTCAAAGCCTTGGCAGTATAAGTGAACGTACCGCCGCGAGAGCAGATATCATCTACAATTAAAACATTCTGCCCAATAACCTTCCATGAGTCAGTCAGCTCCAAACGCTCAATTTTGCCGGTGCGCCAATCGCGGTGCTTGATACAAAACACATAGTCCATCTGGAACATAGCAGAGTACCGCTTGGCTGCACCCTCGTCGGGGTAGCACAGCAAAACATCCATGTTGCGCTTGCCATTCAGTTCGTCGATCACCGACTCGATACAGTCATGGGCTGCAATAGGCTCGACATGGTTAATCAAAGCCTCAGAGACATTGGAGTGGGGATCAAACACTTGGACATAGGAGAAATGCAGACTGTTGATAAACTCCGCAAACCATTTGAGGGTAAAAACCTCATCACAGTTTTTCACACGATCCATACGCGCATTGGGCACGTATGGCATATACAGCCCGATTGGGGTGTTCTCCCCATTATTGGCTCGGATATGATGAACAAGGTTCCAGAGCAACATACACTCATGGTCGCCATCATACTTCCAGTCAATCTTGTAAGCATCGTCTCTTGCGTGAAGCCGCAAAGAGCAAGTTTTGTCCGGGAAAGATGTAGGGGAGAGCTTTTCGCCATTTACCGTAAACATCTCAGCCCTCCCAGTTCTCCACGTTGATCTGGCAAACCTTCATAGCGGCCAAAGCATTGGCATGGCTCTCAGGGGTTACGCCAGCACAGCAGGCGGCGTCAACGGTGATCTTAGTCTCTGGCAAAAACGCTTTGATAAGCAAAGCATTGGAAATAACGCAGATATCGGTACAGAGGCCAATCACAACCACCTCGTCTACGTGCTGCCGCTGAGAAAGAGCGTCCAAGCACTCACCCAGATCAACAGAGCCGAATGTATCCTTCTGGAATACCGACACGCCTTTGTGCGAGTCAATAGCCGCATGGCTGACAGCCGTAGCCACAGCGTCGTGGAGCCGCCATCCTGCTGTCTCCTCAATACAGTGCTCAACAGGGAGTAGCTTGCCCTCCTGAGTCTCCAGATAGTTGCGCTGGTGTGTATCCTTGGTAATGTAGATAGTGTCGCCGTCAAACTGGTTGATTTTCTTGACGACATTATCAATAATGGCCTGTGCTGCCGGCGTCCCAAGGGCACCATCAATGAAATCGTTCTGCATATCTACGATCACAAGAACTTTCATCGTATTCACTCCTTTTAGAACGAGCACTCACACGGTAGGTTGTCATCGTCTTTAATGAGCTTCCGTGCGATTGCCCAAAATTTTTGAGGTTTGGTTTTTTCAGTGGGCGGCAATGCCTTTTCTTTGAGCTTAGCAAATTCCGCTTCAAATTCTGAAAGATAACCTTGCTTTAGGATACTGTACCCGATTGCATCCTCAGCTTGTTTTGCCTTAGCCCATATCTCAGGGTAGAGGCAATACACAATAAACCAATGCTGCTTACCAGCTTTTAGGCAACCGGTACAATTTGCATGATTGAAAATGCTGTAAGGCTTCGGACGATCAATCTCAACCTCCTCGATCTCATGAATCGTTCTCGTCTCCCAAGTCAACGGATACTCGGTCTGATAACCCATAGCGGCCATAATGCCGACCCTACGGCGGATGCGGTGCTGCTCATTGGCATCAAAACCATATACCAAGGAAATGTCGTCTCGGATTTCTGGAGGATTTGTGGGATAATGCTCAGCGAGCCATTTATGGAACGGCTCAGTTTTCAGCCTATTGGTGCAGAGAGCGGTAGACTGTGCGCCGCACTTAAACGCCTTGATCTCCATGCACACATCAAACTGATCTTTGGTTTCCCATCCAGGCATATTGGCGTATGTGATAGGAACGCCCAGATAATCCGCAACCTCATTTTTGAAACGCTTGATGTCTTTGTCTTCGGTACGGGGACAAAGATCATGATTGAGCAAAATCGTGTTCTCTGCCCCGTACTTTCTGACCACTTCCACGGCGGCAATCGCAGATGAATGACCGCCAGAAAAACAAACGATGTACTTCATACCGACCACAACCATCATGGCTGAGGCCAGCTGCCTAATCCTCCCATGCTACTCGCCCAAGGGCTTTCACGCTGTAACAGGTAGCTTTACCGTATGCTTACCAATCTCATACGAACCTGGTTTACCAGGATTGGTATTATCTCCTTTCGTTGTTGTTAGTTTGAGTGCTTTTGAAATACTTGCCGATAGTGGCGAGGGTCGCGCAGGCCAAGGGAATGAAATCCGGCGTAAAGCGCGTTGTGTTGAACATCAGATTCATGCCATCAGCGATAGTGGTACCGACACATACCTTCAGTATCCACCCGCCGATCCAAGCGAACCCAAATGTGAGAACGGGACTGAACACAAGCAGGCCGATCATACCGACAAATGCAGTAACCCAGCCAAGAGTTTCCATTTTGCCTCTCATCACCATCACCTCCTTTCCACAATAATTACAGACACAGGATTGTGCTTGCTAACCAACATCTGCCAAAGAGATGTTTTCCATAACCGCCCTTGCTTCAAGGGCGGCAAGGTATTCCACCATTGCTTGGATCTGGATGTTGTAGGTGCTCCTGGGGCAAGTCGGGGTGAACTCCAACGTACCCGCATCCCAGCTGTCCAGCATAGCTTTCAGCTTTTTATAGCGAATAGCAAGCTGGTAATACTCAGCTGCAAAACGATCTTTGTAGTTATCGCTCTTCATAAGAGCGGCTGTATCGTTCAGAGTCATAAACTTCTTCCTTTCTAAATCAAAGGCTTATTCTATTGGGACTCCAATGTACTCAAGCACTCGCCGCATACCCAAGCCATGTTCTTCCCATGGCTTCATACAATAATTCCAGAGTTTCGGGTGAGTAACCTTTAGTCGCTGGAAACGGTTTGGAGCCTTTTCCAAATGAGCACCAAAGGCACAAAAGACACAGCCAGTACGATGCTCTCCTGTTGTCGTCCACCCCCCCCATCAGCTTTAACGATTTCACCGTAGACAGAAGCATATGGGATTTGATAAGTATAAAGATATTCGAGTACATCATTCTCTGTCCAGAACGACATAGGCTGAGAGATGGGCGATTTATTGTTAAAGGCATTGCATCCTTGTCGCATCCATACGACTTCTCTGGATATGCTTTCTACTGCCATAGTTGCAGTGATAGGAAAACGGCCAGTCTCTTTAACGTATTTTTTCATTGGCTGCTTCTTCATAATATCGCAGCACTTGGAAGACACCTTGAAAGGCGCATCTAATAGGTAGCACCACTTTTGACAGTTAAATTTCGATGGTTTACCATTCGACATCATAACCTCCCCGTGGATCTCCTTCCAACGATACGATCCAGGCTTCTTTCCGTATTCAACCGTCTCTGCTGTTCGCTTTGATATCAGAGGGTATCCATACACCTCAATAACCTTGCGGAAATTCATCTCTGGCCGTACAACAGTCACATTATCACGGCTCATAGCGAACTTTCTAACCTCTGGGAACTCAAGCCCAGTGTCGGAGAATACAGCCGGAACATCTGGGTAAATACGCCTCACGATGTCAAGAAGTACGGTTGAATCCTTGCCACCTGAAAACGCAACATACACTTGGCCGTCGTAGTGCTGATACCATTCGATAATGCGAGCCGTAGTAATCTGGATTTTGCGAGAGAGAGGCAGACGCTGCATCTCTTCCAGTTGTTCTTTGCTATGCAAAACGTCCACCTCCCCCATAATTATTGTGATTGTTTATAAGTTCCCACAGTATTGCCGCAACAACGAAGCAAGGCACGATGAAAACTGCTCCATCCATAAATCACTCCGTACCGTCTGTCAGTTGGGGCGAATCGTCAGGAGCGGGAAGCTGAGGAGTCACCGTTCCAAGCCAATGGTTAAGTACCTTGTTGTAGGTATTGTCATTCCCCATAAAACGCTTGAGCATAGCAGCCATCAGACCAGTCTCAGCACTGAAGGTGTCTCCAGGCTGGCACTTCACCACCGTCTTGGAGCCATCGTCCCAGTAAACGATAGTGGCAGGGCCGTTGAAAATCACACGATGAATACCCGGCAAGGCAGGATGCTCCCGCATATAGCGAACAGCGGCGTTCCATCCAGCGGTGAAGCTGTTTTGATCAAGTCCGACCTTTACCTTATTGGGGGGGGTATACGAACCCAACAAGCGAAGCAGATCGGCGTTTACAGGCTGCACCCTAACACTCCACGGACTGATGTGATTGTCTTTCATTGCAATTTCCTCCTTAAATTCAGTGTTTTTAGTGTGCGTGCAGGTCACAATCGTGCAAAATCATAACCTGCGACCAGATATCTTCACCAAGCAAATCCTGAACTTTCTCTCCGTCTTGTTCGGGTTATCTGACTTTTCTACTGCGAAAGGTGCCATATGCCAGCGAATCAAAAGCGCAACCCTCAGTTGGTCATCCTTGGACAACAAATCAGCGGTGTGAGCAAAACTCTCATAGGCACCAACACGCTCGTGGTTGTAATAGTGGGCAATATCTGTGGGATTTCCCTTGCTGTCATGGAAAACCTTTGTAAACTCTTTTCCAATATCATGGAGTGCAACTGCACGGCCAAGAGGAATATCGTTTGCCATATCAGAGTAGTTCTTGTCGAAATATTCATAGGCCGTCAACATATGCTGTCCAACTGTAAACTCATGGTGAGGGTTGTCGTGCTCCATACCAGCAAGGCGACTCAGCAAGAAGTTGATGTCGCCAATAAACGGGTCTACATTTTCGATCCAGATAGCATCCCATCCCTCGGCTTTCATCGGAATGTCGATATTCTGATACATCCGATGAATTACATTCTCAGGCACAGTGCGTTCACGATTGGCGTTATTCTCTACGCATTTAGAATACGGGGTTGCCATAAAAACACAGACGGTTTTAAGGCCAGGAATATGCAGTCCTTTCACCTGTTGCAGAAAAACACGACGGCGCTTATAACTGATATTGGTAGCGTCATATACCACACTCAAGCCAATTTGCAAATCACGGATTACACGGTCGTGAAGAGTTTGAAACACCAATTCCTGCTGACTCTGATCATCCACATTGTTCAAAAGTTCCTCACGAATTGCGTCGCTGGAGTGGATGACCGCATGGGACAATTTGTTTTCCGCATACCAAGACTTTCCGCTTCCAGGAAGTCCAACCAGCATGAAGAAATATTGCGTTGACAGGTTCAAACTACTCTCCTCCTTGCAGTTCCATTAAGAAACATCGTTTAAGAATTTCTACTGTGGCTGTCTGCATCACTTCATTTGCGTGTTCGTTAATGCAAACAGGAGTTGTATCCATGTACTGCTGTTTATCAGCTTTCATAGAATCAACAGCTTCTTGCATAAGCCGACGCGCTTCTTCCAGAGAG